>Ga0247806_10000470_pt1 | contig 25352 bp, 58 predicted proteins | sample UWRJL059202B1_FD_179935 | JGI IMG/M metagenome (GOLD analysis project Ga0247806, IMG submission 179935) | Plant litter microbial communities from Arlington Agricultural Research Station in Wisconsin, United States - UWRJ-L059-202B-1 | ecosystem: Environmental > Terrestrial > Plant litter >... | reverse complement strand
TCTTTAGCCCTGGCGTTCGTACAGATTTTACACTCATACTGAAGACCGTCTTTCGTACCCTGTTGCTTTCTAAAAGAGTCCACAGGAAGCTCTTGAAGGCACTTGGTACAAGGTTTAAGAATATCCATAGTATTTAAAATTACACAAATTATGACGGCCCGCCATAAAATTTTAATCAAACTTTCTTCTTGATTTCCTCGAAAATTCTTGTAATATTCTTTCATGGACGCAATCGCTTTTGAAAAAGACCTACATATTAGCCCTGAAACGCTTGAAGATTTTGACGAATATTGGGCTCTTTACCAAACTTATAAAGATGGCTGGACGGACACTGAACAATATAAGGTTCTTAGAGAATTCAGCCATAAATATTTGATTATTACCCAAGAAACCTTCAACCCGGAAACTTATTAATGATTATTACTTTAATTATTGGAAATACCGATAACAAACTAACTCAAGCAGAGTGGTCTAATTTTGTTAAAGATGTCGAAAATGAGCTTATCTTAGCTTCTAATCCTATTAATATCTTTTTTTCGGGCGGACCTGCCACTTGCGAACGGTTTCAGAATTTTGCGTGGACCTTTGAAATAAAAAACAAACTTGATAGAGTTAGATTACAATACGAACTAAAAAAATTGGCCCGCGAATATAAGCAGGACGCTATTTCATGGATTGAAGGCAAAACAATTTTTCTACAACCAGAGGAAGAGAAAGAGCTACAACCAGATAAATGGACGGGCGAGCCAGTTACGTCTAATGAAGATGCTGAAGACAAATACTTTTCAGGTTATGCGGGAAATGGAGACACGCTTGTAGAAGCATGGAACGAAAGATAGCAATAAAACTAGACGGTAAAACGCTTACTTTCGAAAACAACGCTGCGGCCCGCCAAAGAGTTTTCGATATTATGTTAGCTTCTTTTATTCAACTTAATCATTTTGACAGCGAAAGCCTTGGCCAAAGTGACGATACGTACATTGAGGCAGCCAATATTCTAGGAGAGGTTGCAGAAGAAGGATTTAAATTTGAGGTAAAATGGGACAATGAATAAAGAATTAAGCTTGGCCGACTATAGGAAATTTGTTAAAAATTTTAAACGAATAGGAGAGCGGCCCGACCACGATGGATATTATCATGCTGGCCCACATACTTTAGTGGACTATCAAGCTATAGTAAAACTCCTGGAAAAGAAACTGGAAGAAAGAGAGCGTAATGAAGACTTCGGGCATTAAACAATTGATAGAGTTTTTTGTAAAAACTTATGATGTTGAGAAAGAAATGAAGAATTTGGAAGATGAAATAGAAAAGTATGGAGGCTGTCTATTTTATTACCCAAAAATTAATCTTAATCCAAAAGAAGAACAATACGAAAGAGAGTATTTAGGATGGTGGCCTGATTCAGAGTCTAACGAAAAAGTCGAAAAATGCTCTTTGCCGCCGAAAGGTTGGCGTTGTACGCGCGAACCTGGCCACGAAGGTCCATGTGCAGCTTGGCTTGAATAATATGGAAAATGAAGATTACCATAAAACAAATCGTGAAAAGAAATTAGCGCCGCGCATTGGATTATTTTACTGTAGCGTTTGTGACAGGAATATGGTCTCGCCGGGCGAAAGATGTACTTGGTGCAAGACGAAAATATTACCCAGAAGACTAAAGAAGTAGCTTGCTATGAATTACAACAGAATGTTCTTTTCGAAGAAAGACGCTTACGACATTAAACTTTTAATCGTTATTGGCATTATATTTCCGTTAGTTTCGGCGCTTGTCTTGTTTGCCGTCTTTGCAAAAATAATTTTATGGACATTATAGCAGAAGTAAAAACAAAAAGTCCATTCGGCTTCGTATCGTTATACGCCGAACAGGTTCTTTTTAACGTAGCCGACCAAATTGGTAACATCATTTCCATCCATACAAATCGCCGTTGGGGCGGCTCTATGGATTTGATTACCAAATATCATACCCAAACCAATAAGCCAATTCTAGCTAAAGGTATCCACGGAACGGACCAAGAAGTTGAACAAGCTCTTCGTTACGGAGCCTCTTACGTTTTAGTGGTAGGCAGAATACCTGATAAAAGTTTATGGCCGTGGATTATGTATGAGCCTTTAAATTTAGCTCAACTAAAAGATACGCCGCCCGAACTTAAAGTTGTCTGGAATAGTCGTAATCTTACTGACGGCTCATTGAAAATCGAATCCTTCGCGGAAGCCCGCGCCCTTTTTCCTGGCTGGCTCTGTCAGGCCAGCAACATAAAATATCCTAATGATATTCTACCTGGCGCGGAGGCTATAATTATCGGACAAAATCTAGTTCACTATTACAAAATGATTAATGGGAGTAACTGCGACCAATGAAATTTTACCCCAAGCTTCAACAGATAGAATTCGACTTCGACTACATTTCTCCCGAAGCCATCCAACTACATAAAGCAAGAGTCGCCCGCTTTGGACCTTTCTTGCCCTTTTTTGTGTCGCGTTACAAGGAGAACTCCTTTGACGCTCATATTAATGACTATAGAACAGAACAAGTCATTTCAGCCCGCCGAACCAAAACACCTACAGAAGAAAATGATTTTTTCGACCTTGGCTGCCTCATTGTATTGGCGGGCTGCGTGGTTTTATTGATTATTGTTAGTTGTTTTTTGGTTTTGCTCTAGAAGTATATAATAAAAAAGGGTTTGGGAAAAATGGCTTCCTGGATTTTTTGAGTCGAGTCCAAAAACGAGGTTTTCAGGTCTTGGATGGAATTTGGAAAAGCTTTGAAGGGGGAAAAGGGTGATGAGATAATTACAGATAAGAGATAGAAAGAGATTAGATTAATGGGTTGATTTCTCAAACTCTTTTGGGGAAAATGGAACTGGAAATTTAAACTCATCCCACCCCGTCTCAATTCTGAGAAATGAGAATGAGAATCTTTCGCAAAAATGCACCCGGTGGGTGGGGTCTTCGTAAATTTGATATATCATACCTGATAATCTCTCATTCTTGCTCTATCATTCATAAGAATTCGCATCCATAAGAAGCCTTTCTCATTCTCATATGTGCTACTAATAACCTTATCGTCGCATAATTGGCGTGCCACGTAGCATGTATTCTCAACATTGACATACATTATCACATAATCGCATTAATGGTATAGCATCCATGAATGAGAATCTCACTCTCATACGTGAGATAGATGGGTATAGTCGCACTAATGAGACGATGCCTTTCTCATCTATGCGATAGTGTCTCATTCGCGTAGATGCGACAAGGGCCGCACCCTTGCGAGTACGGCCCTCAATGTTGAGAGATGATGTCTCTCATTCCTGCGACTACATATCGTCCAGGTTCTCACCTTCGACCCACCCATAAAGGCTATCGTCCGGCCCTTCCAGGTCGCGCGAGCTATCACTTGTCAGGCCATAGTAAGTATGATATGGCGAATCGCTCCCATTTACGCCGCACATTGTCTCAAAACGGCATTCTGCTTCCTGCTCCTCTGTCATGCCTAGGGACTGGACGTAGGCCCGGTCGCGCGTCTCGAATGCCTCGCGGAATTCGGCTTGTGTGGCATGAGGGTTTGCCATTACTGCCCCTGCAAGGGCCATCGTTTCATTAGCAGACGCGCGGAGAGAGGAGAGAAGAGACATATGAGGAAAGGTCGGTTGTGAGGCTTTAAGGTAGGGTATCAGGTGACAGAACGCAAGGGAAATCGCATCTTTTTAATCACTTTTTTTCTCTGTCTCTTCCTGTCTCGCAAATGGCCCTTGTTGCCCTTGGCGATTCATTCCGCGCCTACACCCTCGCACACGTTCCAAAGGCTTACACGGGCCGTATAGGAGGCGGGGCGCACCCTTCTACAGGTGCGCCCCTTGTGTGCTTACCTTAGACTCCCATTGCCTTGCAAGCTGCCTGGCGTGCGTTAGCTGCATTCATGCCAAGGGCGAGAAAGAAAGTCAGCCAGCTATCAAAGGAAGCGGTGCGGCGGGCGCGGTATTGATTAGACATAAAGAAGGTTAGAAGTACAGACCATGCAGCGTAATGCTACCCCTGATAAAAGCTAGATTCTTCTTCTGCCGTTTCCTTGGCGTGAATCCAGGCCGCCCGCTCAAGCTCTTTTTCTTGAGCGTAAGTGACAGTCGAAAATTTGACCTGGCGCTGGCCAGCACGAATTGCGGTGACACTGAAAATCCCGTCATCCATACCGTAAGAAACGTGAACCAGTCGCCCGCCAAGGCGAGTGAAGAAAGAGCCAGAGCCGACCAGGGAGCCATCAGGAAGAAGAATCATAAAATTTTCCGTTGAGGCTTGAGAATGGACGAGGCGGGCCGAAAAGTCAATTTTTCTTTTCAGAATTTTTTCACTTGCACAATTCCACTTTGCCCCGGAGCACAACCGGAACCGCCAACGGCTGCCAGTCGCAAATTGCGTTCGCTTCCTTCGGCTTTCCCTCTCCAAAGGTCGCCAGCGAAACATGAGGAATTTTGCCGTCAGGACGTTCAACGCCAGAAACACGAACGGCCAGAATTCGGCCCGTAATCATTCCTACGGCGTCCGCAGTGACTTCGCGAGTCTCGCCAAAGGTCCAACCCTCCGGTAGAGCATTAGAGCCGAAAGCCAGCGTGACGTGATGACAAAGGAGGCGAGCGGTTTTGTAGTCGCAATAATTGCAGGCGAACGCTTGCAAGATTGCGCGCGATTTCTCGTCAAGTACAATTGCGGTAAACATTTTAAGAAACGTATGCAGTCAATTCATACCGCCCGGATTCCATGCGGTAAAGCGAAACGTGCAAATATGACACGCGCAAAGCCTTGCCTTTTTGGCGCGTTCCTTGGAACGTGTGCGCCTTTGTTGTCTGGTAGGGGATGCCGCCCGTAAGAAAAGGGTTTGACAAGGAAACCCAATCTTCCCCAAAGTTAAACCCTTGAGCGGTGAAATGAATTTCCACGGCTTCCAAGGCTTCCGCGAGCGTTTCCGTATGAACGGGGAGAGAGGTTTTTGCCATATGCAAGAAATAGCAGAGCGGCGGAAATTGTCAAACAGTTTTTTAGAGCCCCGGGATAAAGTCTTTTTCAAGGGCCAGGCGCTCTGCAATCACTTCCAAAGCAGGAAAGTTAATCACAACCTCTTTCGCCTCTTCATAGACTTCGCGCGAATCCACCTTGGCAAGAAAATCAATTTCGGCGTTCATTAGGTTTTAAGAATGCCAGAGGCGGGCCGAAAAGTCAAAACATTTTTCAGGGGAGCGCGATTTTTCCCTCGCGCTCCCCTTCCCTTTCTCCTACTGAAACACTAGGGTTTTTCCGTCAATTCGCGCGCTCTGGAGCGATTCGAAAGCAAACTGCCGGAATTTTCCGCTTTTCATGCCACGCCGCAAGGCATTTTTGGCAATCGTCTTTGCGCTGCTTTTAACCGTTTTATGAACGCCAGGGCTGATGACGTTTTTCGCGATGGAAAACCCGCTAACGTGCAATGCGCCCGTTTCCTTGTGGACCTTTACCCCTTTGCACACTGGCGCGTAAACATCCGCACAAGTGTAATTTGAATTGTTGCCCGCACCCTTTTCGAGGGATTCCGTAAAACTGGCAATCAACTCCTCACAAGCCTCCCGCTCCACGCCAGCCAGGCGGGGCAGTTTCGCTTTCAAAAGCGCCAGGTCGCGGCGGTAAGCATTTTCAATGCTCACACCCAAGGCGACCGTATGTTGCGCAACCTCGCCCGTTCCTTTCGCCTGATAGGTAAAGCTGGCGAACCGTGCGCCCGTTTGAGCGGTGGCGGCGACGTGACTGATAATTTGGGCGGGCGATTGCATAAAGTGAAATCTAACAGGTTAAATCTGAAAGGGAAGAAGTTTTAATCGTTTTTCCGATACTCACGCGCTCGTTTGAGAGCTTCCAGGGCAGGCACGAAAGCTGCGCGCAACCGGAGATAATAGCGGATTTTGAGGGAGTGGACGTTCACCATGAAAAAAGACTAGCACCCTTGCGGATAGAACGCAAGGGATTTTTCAGGCGAACCACCAAAAAAACATCAAAATTGAAAAAAATAGTATCAGGCCCGCGAATTCCATTTTAATTCCACCCCTTAAAATGTTTCGGCTTGCGGCGGTAATCGTTTCGGCTATCCTTTTCGACTCTGGAGCCTGGCAGCGCAGGCTTGCGAGTTTTTCGCATTGTTTCCACTTGGGAAGCTATATCAATAAACATTCCCTCCCGCCTTGGCTCGTTTATCTTGTGCATGGCGCGGCCAATTTACTTTGTTTTCCGCTTCTGGTTCGCCTCGTGCCGGTTTTTCTTGTCGCGCGCTTCCTTCAGAATGTCAAGCAATTTATCGGCATGTTTCGCGGCGAACGCGGCAAAATGTTCCGGGTTAATAGCTGGCGAACCGATGGCGCGGCTTTCCGTATTGGCCAGCGCACGAAGGGAAATCAGCGTTCCATGATTGAGAGCTTGTGTGAAATCCTGGAACATCTGGCCATCAGGCGTTCCAAATCCGGTTGTTTTGATAATGGCAATTTTTTGCATGACGTGTTTAGATTAGACGGTTTTTAGAAGATGTCGAGTGAAATTTTACAGATAACAGTTATTTTTGAACGAAAAGAAATTGCCTGGCCCGCCGTAGATTACATGGTCCAAAAGTTTAATCTGGAGAAGGTCGCAAGCCTCGCGCAACCGCTTTGTGACGCTAGTATCTGCCCCGCTTGGCTGTACGTCGCCCGATGGGTGATTGTGCATGATGACCAGCGAATGCGCGCCAAGGGCAATGGCGGGCCGTAGAATCTCGCGCGGGTGTGCCACACTCTCATTGACACTGCCAAGGCTCACGAGGTTGGCCGCAATCACTTGAAATTTTACATCCAAAAGAATGACATAGAGAGCTTCTTTCTCCGGCTCAAAGCCAGGGCGCGTCGCAATATGCTTTTCCCAAAATTCGGCCAGCATTTCGGGCGCATCGCACTTTGTTCCGTAGGGAATGCTGGCTTCTGCCACGCGGGAAACCGTCACAAAGGGAACGTAAGAAAGGAGTTTGCGGCTCATGGGAAAGAAACTACCAGAGCGGTGCGCCATGTTCAAGAAAAATCGTGCGAAAGTTTTTAATTCTTTTTTCTTGCATTCTCTTTCCTCCCCTGCCAGGTTTCTCCTATCGAACGGCACTCAGGGGCCGCAGCCGAAAAATTCTAAGGGAACCTGTCTTTTTAGAAAAAAGGACTCAAAAACAAAAAGCGGGCCACTTGGCCCGCTTTTGTATTCTTTTTTACTTCCCGCTTTCAATATCGCGAAAGGCTCGCGCCCGCTCTTCACTTGTCAACGGATGTTTAACACCCGCCGCTTGCTGGCACACTTGCCATTCATTCGACACGCGCGCGTAAATTTCCAATTTGTCATTTTTAGAAAAGATAATTTCATTTTCTTCTTCGACTTCCTGCAAGGCATCTTTTTCATTTCCGCAAAAATCGCGCGCGGAAAGGATGGCTACAACGGCTTCCAGGAGAATTGTTTCGCTCATATGGGGAATTTAACAGAGAGCCGATAGATTGCAAGAAAAATCGAAACAAACTTTTACGGCCAGCGAGCGCCAATCGTAAAACCGCCGTTAACTGTAGCAGCGTGAATACGCTTTGCGTGCGCCTTGGCGTTAGCTTCGCGCACGCGCGCCTTTTCTTCTTCGCACTCCCGCTCCCGGTTTGCTTCCTGGATACGGAACAAATTCTTTTCGGCGCGGATAAGCTGGCCAGCGGTTGCATTCCAGGCAGTGCCACGCGGGCGGAAACCATAGGTGTCTTTGTACGTGTCAGAAAAATAAACCATAGCTTGCTCCCGCGCGCTGTACTCTTCAAAGGGAGGGTAAAAGCCTGCGGGACGGTCAACCAGGATGAAAGCGGTATTGCTCATACATGAAGAATGACAGAAAGGCACAAAAACACAAGAAAAATCGAAACAAAAAACGGGAGGGGATTTCTCCCCTCCCGCTTTCCTGCCGTCCTGACCCTTAGAGCGTTCCCGCCTGAATCGCCAGGCTTTGCGCTTCCCGGCCCGCTTCCAGCATTTGCTGGCGAGTCTCTTCCGAAAAGAGAAGGTTCGCGAACGCTTCCTTATGGTCCGCAGCCGCGCCGAAGTTGGCCGCCGTCACCTTCTCTGCTTTGCTGGCTTTCTTGCCCGTGCCGGGGCCGTGCGTGTAGTATTCCGTCAGGCCGTTAAACAAATCGTACATCGTGCGACCATTATTCCCCTTGCCCTTGCAAAAGAGCGTAGAAATTTCGTCAGCAGCGTTCAGCGATTGCTTGGCAAGCTCTTTCTTGCTCGTGGCCGCCACAAAGTATCCCAAGGCGATTTGTTCCGCTTCCTGGGCGGTACAGGGAAGGCTGGCGAGATATTCCAACTGATTCCGGAAGGTTTCGCGCCCCGCCAGAATCTTCCCCACTAGCGGGCCAAGGTTGCGCATCGCGCCATCGGAGCCTTGCGTATGGTAAACCACAAAATCTACCTCACCCGCAGCTTGAAGAGAAGCACGAAAAGTATTCATGCAAACAATTCGGATAGTGGAATCGTAGGCTTTGACGCCCGTTGTGCCATCGTGAGAGGCGATGAAATTCAGATTGGCGAGAAACTTATCGCTTGTCCCGTTGGCGTTGACGGAAAAACCCTCTTCACCGGAAATGGCAAGCGAGATAAAGAATTTCTTGCCCGCTTCCAGCGTGCCAGCGGAAGTAACCTCGCCGTCGATTCCCGCCTCTTTCATGGCATCTTTCATGCTATTCCACACGGCCCGGTTGTCGATAGGCTTATACGAATGGCGCGGAATATGGAGCGGAACAAACTTGTGAAGTCCCGTGACGGTAGAACCGTCAGCCTCTCCCGTTTCGAGTGCCACCAGGTCAGGACGGCACGTCCGATAATCGGCCACCAAAGCTTTGTGGCGGTCCATGCGGACCATTTCGCCATCAATCAGGCCGCCCACTTCCATTTCGCGAATGTCGAAAAAGAGTTGGCTCGCTTCCGTGTCGCCAATGATGGGGACTTGGGTAGCCAGGCCGTGCCATTCGGGGCCAGCAGTGGAAAGAACGCGGTCAATGGGAAGAACGATTCCGTGAGACATAATTTTTTGAAGGAGTGAAGTGTTTCGCTTTACGTTTAAGAATTTAGCAGGATTCGAAAGTTTTGCAACAAAAATCGAATTCTTTTTACCGCAGGCCAGCGTCGCGCAGGATTTTTTCTACTACCATTTTCGATTCCGCAATGCCGTTGCCGGTTTCCGTCCGATGAAACTTGATAGCAGGAATGTAGCCAGAAGTATTGAAAACCTGGCAAACCTTTTCGGGCAGGGACGTTTCACACTGCGCGATAAGCGAGGCAACAATTTTTTTGGCTAAAAGGCTCATGGGCTCATTATCCATGAGAGTTTTTACATCGTCTAAAGAGAAAGAAACGGTAATCATTGAATTAGAAAGTTAGCACAGAAGTTTCGAAAAGGAAAGTAAAATCGAAACAAATTTTAGCGGCGGGCCGATTTGACGAAAACAACGGCAGGCAGAGCGGAAAGCGGCGTGCCAGCCGGAACCGCAACCTTGCTCTTGCCCGTTTTGCTGGCAGTGAAGAGATTCGCGCCCCGGGCAGCATGGGACACAGCGGACTTGCGAGAGATGGCGATATAGGAAGGTTTATTCATGACGATTAGGAGTTTGACAGAGTTTGCAGTTTTTGCAAGCGAAATCTTAAACAATCTTTTTTGAGGTTTGAAGGCCGCTTGCTGATTCGATTGCCAATCTAGCAGAGAGGGAGATTTTTGCAAGAAAAAGTTTCAAATCTTTTTGGCCGCCAAATTTGGATGCAGCCACGCTTTCATGGCACGAATCGTGCCAAGGGACAACCCTGTTTTTTCCGCCACCATAGCGGATTTCATGCCACTTCTCAAAAAAGAATACGCTTGCTTTTTTACGCTTGCTTTTTCGCTGCAATGAGCACGAGAGCCGCACGCTTTCTTGCCAAAAATCAGAGTCGCCATCGTGCAAGCGGAACCAGGATTGTGATAAACGTGTGTCCCAAGGTGAGACAAAGGAGAATTGCTGGCCAGCCATTTTGCAATCTCATGAGGATTGCTGACATCTCCCCACGTCATACCGGAAGGAATATTTTTGATAGTTTCGACACCTGGGCGGCGGCCAGCAATAATGATAGTCAAAGCAACCATTTCGGCCCGGTAACAAAAATCAAGCGCGTTTTGCGCAATTTCTCCCAAAAACCAGCCGCAAGTGTCAAAATCCACAAAGGAGGATTGCGACGCAAGCGCCGGAGTAAGCTTTTCACGAAACAGAAAAATCGGAAGAGACTCAAGATTAGCCAAGTGCGCGCTCGCTTCGACAAATTCCAAAATATCAGAATTGAAACCATGAATTTCTACGGGCAAAGCTTTTTCTACAGCATAGCGGGCCAGTTGAGACTCAAGCCATACATTATTGCCGCAAAGGGTCAGGACTTCGCGCGGCTTTTTACTGCCGTGCCGGAGCGCACGTTTTGCATACTTTAATTTGAATTCGCGATTTTTCTGTTTCTCGGCGGATACATGATAAGTGGCCATGTCGCAAAAGTATGCGATGAATAAGATAAATGCAATAAAAATCGAATCGGCCCGCCACTAATGTTTTTATCAGATTTTGACAGGTTCCCTTAGAATTTATTCGCTACCTTGCCTCCAGCCGCTATATGGAATAGGCGCGGCGCTTTCGGCTCAGTTGAGTAAGGACAATCTAGCAGGGTCGCGGATGGAACGCAACCTTTTTGTTCAGAAACTTTCAGGCCATCAATTTGACAATTTCGGCAGCAGCTTCCAGGATGCTGGCCAGCCGCACTTTGACACATTCCATTTTTTCGCCATCCGTAAAAACCAGATGCGCAGCAGCGCCCGCATCGTCCATGATGCTATCGAAAAGGCTCGCAATTTCTTCTTTATCCATATGGAAATACTAGCGCCCTTGCGGCTGGAACGCAAGGGATTTTTTAAGAATCTTTCGGAACCTGGCGATTCAGCTTGCGGCGAACATTGCGACGGCTCTTCACTTTGTTTTCGCCTTTAATCTTGCGATTACAGGGAAAATCCTGATTGAGTTTTTTGTTTTGAGCTTTCATAAAAAAAGCTATCAGAAAGCCGCGAGTCTGTCAATACCAATCGCGCGCGAAATCCTCTTCAATGTCACGGCGAAAATCTTCCATATATTGCGCGTGCAATTTTTCTTCTGTTTCCCGATACCTTGCGGAAATTTCCTCATCTGTACTTTCATAAGCAAACCAAAGCGCCAAAAACTCCGCATCTTTCGCATCCTCTTTTTCCTGTTCCTCCGCGCTATCAAGCACCTGATTTCCTCCAACCGGAATAAAGCGCGTTTCAAGCAATTCGGCGTCAATCTCTTTTTGGAGATTCTGCTTTGCCTGGTGACGTGTTACACGATTAACTTTCGTCCGCGTCCATTTTACGGAAGGGTCTTTCGTGCAGCAAGGGCACTTGATACCGCCAGGGCCAATCAGCTTTTCGTGAGTTGCTTTCATGTTTCAAAAGTAACAGAGCGGGCCGCTAAAGTCAATTAGTTTTCTTTAGTCTCCTGGAGAATCTCAAACCGCGCAAGTCTCACGTTCCACATTCCCGCAGAGGTGAGCAAGTAAACGAAACGTTCACCCTCCAATTCGGAAAAATTTTCAGGGCGCGAGAGATATTCCTTGCCTGCTTCCAGCGAATAAAACTCATTCGGGCGCGGGAGGTTGTGGACCGTATCAGGCAGGCAGCGAAGGGAAACCGTATTGCTCAAAAACAATTCCTTGCTCTTTTTGAAAGCTTCAATCAAAGCCATGCCGAGAATTTCATCGCCAAGGCTTCCCGCTGAGTGGCCGTTACCAACTTCTTTAAGGCGGTCCACCGTTTCGTCGTCCAGGTCAAGAATAAATTTCATATTGGAAAGATAGCAAAAGGCCCGCGAAAGTCAATGAATCATTTTGCCTTTATAAGAAATTTTAAGACCCAACCGCCAGGCATGAGTGCGAAACCAATCGCCAATTGCATCGTCATAAGTTTTTCCAGCGGACCAGATGCCTTCCTGGTCACGCGGGCAAACATGATAATCAGAGCCGCGCGTTGTCACAACCAATTCCAGGCCATGAAGTGTCACACACTCAATTGAATAAATGAATGTGAAAGGAATTTTGTCGCCAACCTTTCGCGACGTTTCGCCTTGCTCTGTCATATCCTGAAAAATTTTCAGGTCACTTTCGCTTAGGCTAAGTTGCAAATTCTGGAAATTGAACGCGATTGCGCCCGCGCGCAAAACATTCCACTTCATTTTGACGTTCGTTGTTGGGTTATAGATAACGTAAACGGAAAGCATGGTGCAAATATGGCAGAGAGTTGGAAAAAGTCAAACAGAAATTTAGCTCAAACCGTAGGCCACAAGTCCCGCTGCAACCAGCATGACAGGAACAACAATCAGCCGCGCGCCCACACCTGCCGCCACAATCGCCAGGCCAAAACAGACAAAGCCGAAATTTGCACAAATTGGTTTCATGCGTTCAATCTAACGGTCAAATGCGGGAAAGTCAAATCAAATCTTTTGGCCCGCCAAAAGAAAAGCGAGCGAGGGTTGGAACCTCGCCCGCTAAAGTTTTTATTCTCCGTCTTCTTCCGTTCCGGACTCATCGGGGCGAAAGCTGGCCAGAATCGCCTCGGCCCGCTCTGCAACCTTGTCGCGCCACTCTTTCTTGCCCCGCCGCACCGTATGATTCAGCACGCTACGAGAAATTTCCACGTTCGCCAGAGCTTCCGCGCCCAGCTTCATTCGCTTGGGATAGGTCGCGCACGTTACAGTTTCGTGTTCGCCTGGCTTGAATTCTTCCGGAATATTCGTGATAATTCCAAAATTGAACATCCGGTTGACTTCGCGGGCGAGCGCATTCGCTGGCCCGTGGAATTGAAGGTGAGCCTTGCCGGGCAGGAGGATTTTTGTAATCATTGAATCTTTACCGTATCCGACCGAATCCAATTAAGCAAGCAAAAAAGAGCGCGAGCCCAAAAAGAAACATTAGCGGGCCACCTCCTGACCGGCTTCCTTGGCCGTCAGAACCTTAAACTCAGTGTGCTTGATGTTTTCGGCGGCGTGCTGATAGGCAGCCCCGTAAGAGGGAAATTCGCCATGTAGCGTAGGAGCAAACTTTCCGCCCAGCATTTCAGACTTGGCGACGATAACAAAGGGAGAAGAGGAAGCGTTAATCATTGTGTGAGTTGGTTTTTTGTTTACAGTGTTTAATTTAACAGGTTTTTGTCGAGGGAATTTTTAAGGCTTTTTCATTTCGTCATCCTGAATCAGGAGAACGCACTGCAACAGTTCATCGCAAGCTTTACGAATTGCTCCCAAGCGAGTGATGCCGACAATTTCACGATTGAGATTTTCTGCAATGAATCTTTCGAGGGCGACAGTTTGTAAACCTGCTTTCGCAACCAACTTGTTTTTTGTCATATGGAAAAAATTAGCAGAGGAGAGGCGATTTGTCGAGGGAAATTTTAATAATTTCCGAGAGCTTCAAGCCATTCCTGACAATCATCCTCTCCCACGCGGCGAATTTCTTCCGTATTCCCGTCCTTATCTTTACGGCGAATAGTCACGCGGTCAGAGTCAGGTTCAATCGTGCCACCGTCAGCGAGTTCTACAATATTTGTCATATTTCACAAAAGTATCAGAGGAGAGACGATTTGTCGAGAGGAATTTTCAGGGATTTGGCCAGCGCCAAACCGTTAGGTTTTGAGAGCTTGAATGGTCGGCACCAATTTCAGATTGCGCGAGAAAACGTGATTGCCAATCAAAGGAAAATGGTCCAGCAAAACGCACAGGGTCATTCTTGTATCAAACTCAAAACACTTTGTCAACTCTTCCCGAATCCTTTCGATTGAAATTTTAGCGAGCGAATCCGCCGCATCTTTCGTTTCAATATATTCAAATAGGGAATCGTCCATCGAAAAACCCTTTGTTATTTGGAACCGAATGGCACGCAAAATGCGCAAGGCATCCTCTGATAGCCGCTTACGAGTGTCGCCCACACAGCGAAGCTTCATTTGCGCCAAATCTTCCTGGCCGCCAAATAAATCAATTATTTCGTTGGTTTCCTCCAAACGAGCCATTGCATTTATCGTAAAATCACGACGAGCCAAATCCTCATGAAGTGTGCCAAGTTGGACACTTTCAGGGTGGCGGCCATCATGATATTCGCCATCCTTACGGGGCAGTACAAAATCAGCCGCGCCAATGCCAGGCAGTTTGCCACGCATAGTCAGAAACTTTCCGCCTACGTGATTGCCTTCCTTGTCCTTAAAGACTTCGCCGCCCCGCGCCACGATGGCCGCTTCCATTTCATCCATCGACTTCACATCTACCACATAATCAATATCTTTGGGAGTTTTACCCAAAAGCGTATCGCGCAGCGCACCGCCCACCAGATAGAATTTTGCTTCCATGTATTGAATCTAACAGACTTCGGCCCGCCGTCAACCTTTTTTGATTAGTTTCCTCTTCTCAACTGGCACGTAACTTTTTGCGTTCAACATGATGGCTTGCGCGTTGCCCACCACCAAATCGTGTTTCAAAACTTTGAAGATGGCAAGCTCAAAACCCTTTTCATGAAGAGCCGCCAGAAACAAATCACTAAAAAACCAGGCGCGAAATTGCTTGAGAGAAACGAATCCAAACCGGCTATTGTCAGGAAAAACATAGTCCGGCAATCCGAAGGATTTTAGATTGTAAGAAAGAAGAGAATCTTCCTGCGGACTAGGATGGCGCGGAGAATCTATCGGTTCATTTAACTGTCTTAACGTCTCATTTATAGTTAAGTACCCTCCTCCAGTATAAGCTCCCCTCTCCGTTTCTGAATGCTGTACCCGATAAAACCGACGATAGGAAACGCTGGACTTTTTGGCCATGAAGAGAAAATAACAGATTGCGGGCCGCTGTCAAATCTTTTATTCCCACCAATTCAAACTTTGGGCCACGCACCATGCGCCGCCGTTCGAAAACTTTACATAATCGCTCGCCAAGCCAAAGTACCCGGTTGCCGTTTGCAGATTCGCCGCTTTACACATCGCGATGCACTCATTACTGCCCGCACCGTTCAGCCAAAGAAGAGAGAAAGTTTTCATATTTAGACAGAATCTAGCAGAACTTGCGCGGCTGTCAAATCTTTTCCCAAGTATCATGGCGAACAGTTTTATCGTATCTGATAACATCTTCACCATTTTCCAGTTGTTCCCATTCAACCAATTGTTTGTGGCCACTCGTAACAACTACAACGCCACGTTTTACGATTTCTGTAATTTTCCACTTATCGACAGTCCAGGTCAGGTTATTTCCAATAGTATCACCAACCTTCAAAGAGGAAATTTCTTCTTTTGTCATATCGAAAAGTTAGCAAACTTTCTTTATTTGTCAATCACTTTGGCAAGCTTCCGAATTCCAGACAATCATAACCCGCGAAACTATTCAGCCCAGGCCAAACGTTAATAGCGTGAAAGCTGGCCATTTCTGCTACGTCAGCCGCAAACTTCATGAGATTATTTGGACGACCCGATATCCAAATTATACCAGACAAGTCGGCCCGCTCACAAGTAAAATATGTTCCATTATTTGACCCATAAGAGAAAAGCTTTTCATTATTTGAGTCTTTTCGCTTTACCGTGAATGATGTTGCATCGGTTGCGCTTGCCAACTCTTGAGCAATCTCTAACGCTCGCCCCTCATCAAATGAGGTTGGGAAAGCGTCGTGGCCGTTAATAGTGGGAAAATACTGTCCTAATGCCCTGTCATACCGAACGCCTGGAATTGTTTGCATGGAATTAAACCTAGCAGGTTTTCTTGAGATTGTCAATGACTTCCTTTAGGGAACCTTCGGGCCGACCAATCCAATTACGAATTTCTTCCGCCATTTCCTCTTCTGTAGAGGGGCGCGGCTCCTCAACCTCGACCAGGGGCGCATTGAGATTATTTGGATTCTCCAGCCCAAGCATGGCCGCCAGGTACCTCTTGATTTCAATTGGCAAATGAGAGTCGCGCAAAAAACGAGTTAGATATTCTCCACACTTATTAGTGGAATAACAACTATCGGCCCACCAAAGGCTGTTATACTTATTTGAAAATTTGGCCAGCCGCTTTTCATTTCGTTCGTTCCATAGATGACTAATCTCAGGAATGGACAGGAGCGGGGCAAAGGAGCCGACGGTATAAGGCAACATATCTTTTTAGAAAAAAGGATTCAAAAACTACAGATTATTTCTTATTTGGATTTAAGCGAGGCTGATTTTTGCTTCGCCTACTTCTTCAAGAAGGGTTTCAGGACTATGAATACTCACTACAACACAGCTATCCAGATTAAGGAAAGGTCGATACCTACTATGTTCAGCTTTAAGTGAATCTGAGAGTGCTGGACAAACATCCAATCTTAGCAGGAGACCTCTAGCTCCTTTATAGATGAATCCCGGCTTTGTATCGCTGGCCGCCACTATATTTAATTTTACAGGAATATTGACTTGCATAATAAAGAAGGTAACAGGTTTCTTGGGAATGTCAAGGGCGGCCCGCTAATCTTTTTTAGCTTCGCGAGTTTCGCTCGTCATGTACTCTACCAGATTCCCTTTATTTGGCAAGAAGAAATTTTGGCCGCCTCAATCTTTTATTTGAATTTTTATCAATTAAACTAATAGACTATTATTTCAAATAATATAATTATATTTATGGAAATTTATGTCTATATAGAGTAAAGCCGCAGGCGCACGCCAAGGCTTTACTCCTCCGGAGGCTCTTAACAGAGGGTTAAACTTCTACGAAGTTTATTTTGAAGAATATATGCTATGTATATTCTTCTAAAAAAATGAATCCTGCAAAAGCAACCCCAAACCCCTTAAGAAAATTAATTCCAAGGAGTCGGTTATTTGCTTCTGGGATTTGAAAAAACTATCTGCTATGCTATCCTTCTTTCAAAAAACCTTTTGTTATTTAAGCTCGGGAGGAAAAAACAGTAAAACCCGAAATCCAGCCTTGTTATCGCAATTGACAAGCTTTCGCCCGCCAAATATAAAGATTGCCATTTCTGGCCGCAGGACTCTACCAAACCTGCTTCAGACCTTTCGGCCCGCTCTCTATATCCCAAATAGTTTATTTAATTTTACCCAACAAGGAGGGCGTTTCCGTTACGAAACTTTAACTAACATCTTATATTATACACAAAAACACCAAAAAGTCCAAAAAATCTTATTTGCGGCACAAAATCTTCATTATTTGGGATAAAATGCTTATTCGGCCAGCCAGGCGGCAAGTTCCTTAAAGGTGTCGAATTGAAAAATCTTGTGGCCGCGTTCCAAAAGCTTTTCCATTAGCAATCCAAGACAGTCGCTGGCATAACTGTTTGCGTGTCCTTGTGTAAGTTCATCAACTTTAGCTACATAATATGTTTGTTTGGAAGAGTTCTGCCAATACCCTCTGGTAATGAACGTTTTCTTTTCGTCAAGATTAACGCCAAAGAAAAGGGTGCGCTCCGCTTGAGCGGGCAAAATTTCTGGATTAGGATTAAGTCGGGATACGATTTGCTTCTTCATAGGTTTAAGGTAACAGATTGTGGCGGGCGGTCAAGAAAAGTCTCGAAAAAGTGAAGTTTGCTAACAGTGTATAAACAAACGTTTTTCCCTAGGTAAAAGTGTGGTTTTGTCTCTTAGAAACTTAGAAGTTTTTTAGATGCTCTGACAACACTGTTTAAACAGACTCTTTATTTGTCAAATGCTTCTTCCAAATCCTTTCGGACGGCCACAATATACCCTTGCAGGGCCATTGTCAACAAAAATAGAACAGAAAATTCCTCAGGCGACACAGGATTAGGAATAAATAGCATCCGAACCCCAAACGTCGTGCCCACAAATATCATAGTCAGGAACGAATGAACCATTATAGACATAAAAATAACACAAGCAATGTTAAGTGGCGTCTTCTTTGCGTTGGTAGTCATCATTATTTCGTGTGTTATTTATTTGATTCAAGGGGGCATAAGCCGCCGTGTGCGCTATACAGGAATTTGCGCCCGGTTTCTTTATGAGTAATAACAAGAATGTTATAACCCCCCTACATTCTCCTCAGATTCAACAATAAAAGCGGTTTGAATATTTGGCTTTTGTTCAAAATCCTTTGGCATTTCACAACTGGCGAAAGCAAGGAACAAAACGGGAATCAGGAATTTCATGTTATTTGGCGGGCGCAAGGTCAAAGCAGAAATTGGACATTTATTGAGAAATTCTTCTTTGGAATAATAAGCGATTAAGCACATGACATCATTTTACTGATGCTTAAAAATTCTACAAGAAAATAAATGTAATCTTTATTGTTACAATTATTTGGCGGGAGAAAACTTTGGATGACTAGGTATTTAATTCACCAATAAACATCAAACGAAACCAATCGAAAGCTTCTTTCATTAGCTATTATTCTCTCTACTCTTCCTTACCCTCATCATAATCCGCTACCATCAAATACTCCTCCCAGAAAGTAAGACTTCCTCTCTCTATTTGTCTCTCAATCCACTCAATCATTTCCTCTCTTTCCTTATCTTCCCTGATAGATTCTCTCTTCGATTAGCTCTCCATCAAAATAACTCATAACTAATTGAAAATAAACAACTTAGCGGGCCGACCTAATCTATTTTTTTCTTAGAAAGAAGCTTAACCACCCAAGCTAACTCTTCAAAATCCCGTTTGTTTTGAGCCGCTAATTCGACTATCTCTTTCCTCTGGCGAATAACTTTTTCCAAGGGATTCGGCAACCCGGGAAACATTTTCTCAAGCACTTTTTTAGTTCTTCCCTGGAGATTTTCGTCATGCTTTCTTTATAGCGTTTTCTTCTCTAAAGTCAATGCCTTTCTCTCTTTCGTTTGCTTTCGTTTTTACCTTCAGAAGCTTTCACTTCCTTTCACTTCAACTCTCAACCGAAAGAATTCACAAGATAACGAAAGGAAACTTCTTTATATATACAAGGCGGGCCGCCTTTATCTTCTTTTATACCTTTTCTTCCAGCCAGGCCGCTAGCTCGGAAAACGTGTCAAATTCATAAACCGTCCTGTTGTTCATAAGCTCGGAGATAAACTCATGGAGCGAGGATTTTCCTGCCAAATGAGTCCAACCTTTTCCGATGCTTACTCCTTCGGCAGTTCTAACGACGTAATTTCCTTTACTATACTGTTCTCGTGTAATGAAACCGCGACCGTTTTCCAATGAAGTCATTTGCACCCCATAAAACTTGTGGACATTTACTTTTGAAATCGAAACAGGAACGATTTCAGACTTGGGAGTATCGAATACAACTTTTTTCATAAAAAATACTTTAACAGACTTTGCGGGCGGGTCAATCCTTGATTTCAACCAAATCAATCTTTTGAAAACCTTGCCAGTCAGCCTTGAAAGCGTCCACCGGGCAAGTGCAAACCCAACCAGGAGAGTAATGAAATCCAATTTTCTTATGACCCTGTAGGCCGCTAATAAGGCGAACAATCCTGCCGTAACGGTTGCCTGGCTCAACGACCTTGTATTTCTTTTGGGAAAGTTTGTGAGTCTTGCCCGTCCTGTCTGTAATGGTCAAAGGTGCCTTCCGGGCCGCCTTAGGCTTTACAGGAGCCTTTAGGGCCTTTTCTGGCTCATTAATGAGCCATAGAGCGAGTTCCTTAAAGGAATCAAACTCGTAAATTTCAGAATATTTCAGAGTAAAATTGGCAATAGCTTTTTCGATACCATTTTCTTGAAAAGCAGGATGTGATGAATAATAGTTTCGCCCGTCACTTAGGCCAGGCCCCGCAGCCGCAATGACCCATCCGCCTTTTTCGTATCCTTGGCGAGTAATAAATCCCCGAAGATTCTGATTAAGAACAACTCCATAAAACTTCTCGCTATTGGCTTGGGAAGCTAAAACAGTTTGAAAAGATTTGCTTTCAATGATGACTTTTTTCATAAAAAAGAAGTTGACAGATTTTGCGGGCCAGTCAAGAAACTTTTACCAAATCTGATTTTTTCTCGCCATACCATGTGGCTAAATTAGCGTTCACGGGACAAAGGCAAACCCAACCAGGGACGCGATGATAACCTATTTTCTTACTACCGTCAAGACCATTGATAAGACGAAACTCTCCATTTTGTCCTTTAATTTGGTATTTTTGCTGCGACAACCGATGAACTTTACCGTCGAGCCCTTGAATGGTCAGAGGCGGCTTGCGGGCCTTTGGAGCGCATTCTACGGCTACTTTAGCATCTTCTTCCTCATTAAGCCAAGACGTAAGCTCCTTGAAAGAATCGAATTCGAAAACTTCGAATTTTGCATTCACAATATACTCAATTAATTCAGCTAGCGAAGAAGTAAATGGAAAACAACCGTCTCCAAAACTATTGCCCGCCGTTAGTTGAACAAACGGAGACAAGATGAGGAAAGCCGGGCCGCCAGTATTAGTAGACTGATAACCGTTCCTGGTAATGAATCCTTTATCTCCCACAGAGTTTTCTACTCCATAAAAACGAGTAATATCGGGCGTGGACGAAAGGCGAGGCTGATTTTTAATTGTAATTTGTTTCATAATTATTTTAAAGTGGTGCGCCTACCGGGAATCGAACCTGGATAGCCGACTTAGAAGGTCGGGGCTTTATCCATTAAGCTATAGGCGCTTTAAATTCTATTCAGATTTTCTGAATTACCGATAAATGAATTGCAACCCCTTATAAGCGAACCAATACCAGCCTTGAAACGCAAGCGAACACGTAATCAAAAGCACGTAAAAGGCAGGCGCTTTTAGTTTGCATTCCATTGTAGGATTAACAAGCCCATAAATGACAGATATAGACAAAAGCCAAAAAACCAGAAATGTAATTGGCGCACACACCAACAGAGATACCCAAAAGAAAAAAGTAATCATAATAAACAATATTTAACTTTCAATCATTCCATGAGTCAGGCAAAGCGTGTGACGTTTGCCCGTCTCTTCCAGTTGAGACTGAACCAAAGAATAAATCTCTTTTGGGCAGTGCAAAATCATAAACCCTAAAGTTTTATAGGCCGCGTCAAAAACTTTATTTGTCAGGGGTCGCGTACTAATAGAGTCTCGCAACCGCATTAACTCTTCCAGGCAATAATTCTTGTCGGCAAAGAGATTTGCGATTGAATCGTTCATAAGGAAGAATTTAACAGATTTTTAGATTTCATCAATATCAAAATCTTCTCTTTCGATAATCTCCCCATCCGGTAATTCAATATATTCACGAGTGCAACAATTCGCGCCCGCAGGCTCTTCTCCACTTTCAATATCCCAAACGGTTCCGGTCGCAGAATCGTATTTACAGGACGTTCGTACTTCGTCGCAATCGTCCCAAACGCTAACATAGGTTGCTTTCATATAAGAGACTTTAACAGATTTCGGCCCGCCGTCAAATCTTTTCACAAGCAAGGCTCGCAGGAACGTACAAAGAAGTTTTGAAAAACCACCAGAAAAAGAAACGCTCTTCAACAATAAGGTGATTATTGTCGCCAATTCGTACACGAACACCGTTACATTCAGTAAAAATATCAGCGCGCTTATTCATGTTATTTACAGTTTTTTATTACTGCCAAGGGAAGCCAAGGCATTATAACTAGGCATCGTTTCCAGTCTGGTTGTGTCAATCGTGCCTTCTCGAAACCACCAAAAAAGAAACTTCTTTTCCATAACCATTTTTTTGTCTTTCGTGAATCTGATACGGCGTCCACCAGATTCAGTAAAAACATCCGTTCCCGTTTTCATTTTGTTTAAAAGGGAGACAAATCTTCTTCCAACCACGCGGCTAGTTCTGAGAGCTTATCGAATTCGTAAACGCCTTTAACCAATTCCAAAAGCAAAAGAGAAGCTATAAAGCCTCGCAAACTAACTTCTTTCTTATCACCAATAGTCCACCCATTTGCTACCGTGAAATCTCTATTACTCCTTACATCATATTCCCCATAAACGCCAAACTTTGTTTTAGTTATACATCCACGTTGCGTTTCAAACTCAACGCCATAATATTTGCTGTCATTTACATCGGCCATAGCTACAGGTTCAAGCTCACGCGGAGGAATTACTTCAACAACCTTTTTCATTTTGTTTATTTTGATTAAATTAGTGGATTAGGTGGGACTTGAACCCACAACGCGCGACTTAAAAGGACGCTGCTCTACCATTGAGCTACTAATCCAATTGAAAGTTACTCCGTAGGTTCCAGAAACACCTTGCGCCCGCCGCTCTGGACAATCAGACCCATAATGTAAAGCAAACGGTTGCGCTCTGTCAGTTTGGAATTAATTTCTTCTGCAAAAGGAATAAGTTTGGCAGTTTCTTCTTGAGAAAATAAGTCACCATTCCACCAATGAACTTTTCCTTCAAAAAGCACTTCAATTTCTGCCATCATTTTTGTAGAAAATTCTGGCAATTCGTGTCTGCGCGCCCCTAAATTCATTTGAATTAGTTCATCAATTTTGTATTGATTGAAACGGAGAATATGAGAAGTAATGAGCGCGCCCTTCGCACAAACATGACAAGGTGTTTCAGAAGAAACAATTTTCTTCAAAAGGGTTTTGGCTGAATCCTTTTTGGGAGCATTATGAAACTTGCTTCCCGTTGACAGTCCAAAAACAAAACCGGTGTGTGGTACAAGTGCGCCTGAACAAACAAGCAAAGCTACATCAGCAGCAACTTGAACGCGAGCGAGAAGAGGGTCAGTAGAAATTTTCATCGTGAGTAGAGATTAGCAGATTTCAGAGAGAAGGCAAGGGAATTATAGCACAATTTTCTTGCCGCCACTTGCGATAAGTAGCCCCATAATATGAAGGAGCCGGGAGTTTGAATCCATTTTCTTTAGATTATTGTCTTGAATATAATCCGAAAGCCTGCTCATTTTCCTTTCAGAAAGGATTTCTTCGTTCCAGTCAAAACGGCAACATTCAAACAAAGTTTCCATTTCAGCAAGCATCGTTTGCGGAAATTCAGGAATTTTTACATCCTCTGATTCTCTATTATCCTCGAATTCAATAACAGAACATTGATTGAAACGCAATACGCGGGCGGTCAAAACGGCCCCTTTCGCGCAAACCTCACAAGCGGCTTCGGGCACAACCATTTTCTTTAGTAGAGCTTGAGCGGAAGTTTCTTCATCTTCTCGCCAAGCTTTTTCAATCTGTGCTTCTAGTGCGCCACTATAAACATTTCCTTTATCTCCCTTAATAGAGTTTGAAGCGATTAGCTGAACAACATCAGCAGCAATCAGAAGGCGAGCCTGGGCAACAGGCATAGAGAGTTTTTTCATAAGTCGAATGTAACAGTTTTTGGCGGGCCGTCAAACTAATTAAAAACCGGAATCTTAACCCGGAATTCTTTTGCCACTTTACGCAACTCCTTTTCGATTTCTCGCTTAAAGGTCTTGTTACTTAGGCCATCATGTACGCTCTGAAGAGCATCCAAAAAATTCCAATTTCTTTGACCACCAAGGAATTTCTTAATTTCAGGATACCTCTCAAAAAGTAATTCTACATCTGCATTGAGCTTCTTTAGACTATGCCTGTTAGCCATTTCGTCAGGAATGAGACATCCAACTGCGCATTTGGCCCCTCGCGGGCCACGATATAGACACATATTGTTATCAGCATGGGCCGAACGTCGATTTTTCTTGATAACAAACCAATCCCACACCTGATTGAAAATTTCTTGTTTCTTCATAACAAAGACTTTAAATGATTTTGCTGCCCGTCAATTAATCTCGCGCGATTTCTTCTCCGTCAATCTTCACAAAGGTCCGATTGTTCGCGTCCGCAATGCCAAATACGTCTGCAATTGTCTTAACCGTCATGCCAAACCCAAGCACCTTATAACCTTCTTCGGTTTTCGTCGCGAAAACCCCTAGCGGAGCGGCACTGGCGGGCACATAACCCTTTGCCCGAAGCCGTTCTTGGCCCTTGCGAGCAATTTCCTCACGATTGGCCGCAATTTCTTCCTTGGCAGCCTTTTCGGCCCGCTGAAGGATAATTTCGGCAGGCACCTGCTTTTGAAGGTTCCAAGGAGTGCGCTTGTCAGCCTTAAAGACGTTCGCGGCAGTAAGAAGAGCACCGGAGGATTTGATAGAAGCAGAGTGAGAATGGAGTTTCATGTCTTTTTTTGTTGTTTACAGGTTCAATCTAACAGAGTTTCGAGCGGGTGCAAGCTGATTTTTACCGATAATATCCCATCCAGTCCATCCAAGCTTATTTTGCGGGCGGTCCATATAGTAAAAAAACGAATCAGGAACGTTTTGAGCCTTTTTAACCGCTTCTACTAAAAGACAAAGAGGATTTTCGTCGGATGATTCCCAAATGTTCGCTTTATAGCCGTACTCCCAAACATTTGCAGCCTCCTCTTCTTCGCATTCAGGATTTCGCCAGTAATCGTCAAGCTCACCTGTTAATTTAGGAATAACGATTGATAAACTGGCGTAAAAAATTTCTTCACCTGTTATGTCTTTGAGATTGAGATTGATAATACTCAACATTATCCAGAATGAATACTCCTCTGCCTGGAGTTTGGTACTAATCCATTCTTTAGAGTCGCACTCTCCTAGAACGTGGGTAAATCGAATCATGCGCTAACCCTAACACGTTTCGGCGGCAGGTCAAGCGGGAATTTTAGTAAAATACCCAAGGCTTGACGTTAATACTATATTTCGATAGTTAGAATTGTTTTTCACCCGATTGACAAAATCCGTGGCATCATAAAGAATATAATACATAATTATTGTCGCCGTCAATTCTTGATTTCGTAAAAATTGTCCCAAAAATCATCTTTAAGATATTCAGGAGCCTTTACGATAAACCCCACTTCTTCCTTTCTGGGGGTGTTACAAACAACCATAAATTTTTCTTTTTCGTGACGTTTTCCGCACCCCAAATAGATTGTTCCGCAATCATATTTATCAATAATCTTGTTTCGATATTTTTGACCGATAATAATATCAGCGGGCGTAAATTGACGCTTAATCTCTTTGACGACGCAATCGGAAATAGAAACTTTATTGTTGGCAAGCTTTGTTTCAGCTTCCTCCATTGTCTTAGCTTCAATTTCTACTTTGCCGGTAATTTCAAATTGATACTTCATGATATTTTAAGTTTTTGCTTACTTCGGATAGATTGCACAAATGGTCGGGCAGCTATAACCCGTCGCGACGTTGTAATGATGCACAACCCTAACATGAGTCGGCAGCTTTGGCAAGCGAAACATCATTTTAGCGAATCGCTTAAGCTTTTCATCGCTAAAACGTGGAATATTATAGGCCCAAGCCTGGTCTCCACTCG
>Ga0247806_10000469_pt1 | contig 25415 bp, 19 predicted proteins | sample UWRJL059202B1_FD_179935 | JGI IMG/M metagenome (GOLD analysis project Ga0247806, IMG submission 179935) | Plant litter microbial communities from Arlington Agricultural Research Station in Wisconsin, United States - UWRJ-L059-202B-1 | ecosystem: Environmental > Terrestrial > Plant litter >... | reverse complement strand
AACGATACGTATCAGCTAAATAAAAACCATGGTGTGCATACACTTCATGGTGGTAACAGTGGTTTTGGCCGTGCATTTTGGCAAATGAAACAGTTTAGAGGTGGTTTAAATCCATCTATTACTTTTGCCTATGCCAGCCGCGATGGCGAAGAGCAGTTTCCGGGGGATTTGACCATAAACGTTACTTATACCCTTACCGAAAATAATGAACTTTTAGTAGATTATACAGCTACTACAACTAAAGATACGGTTATTAATTTAACCCAGCACAGCTACTTTAATTTAGATGGCCATACGCAATCGGTTTCTGGCCAGGAGTTGGTGGTAAAAGCAGGTAAAGTGCTGAAATTGGACACAGATAGTATTCCTACAGGAGATTTTGTAGCAGTTAAAGGTACAGCGATAGATTTTAATGAAGGCGCAACTGTTCCTGCATCTATAGATACTTCGTTTGTTTTAGAAAATAATAATGAGCCCGCAGCGTCGCTTTACAGTGCTAAAACGGGACTTAAGATGACGGTTTATACTAACCAGCCATCGGTACATATATATGTAGGCGGAAACTGTTTTGGCAGCATACAGGGTAAAGAAGGTGTTTCATACCATACCACGAGCGGTATTTGCTTTGAAACGCAAAACTTTCCTGATGCGCCAAACCACGCCAACTTTCCTGATTCTGTTTTAAGAAAGGGAGAGCAATACAGCCATAAAACGAAGTTTACGTTTGAGCGCACTAAGTAGTTTTAAGGCATAAAAGAAATACTGTACACAGTTTAAGATTTGGGTTTGAGATGAAGCTGTTGCCCGGCCGGAAAAGTAAAAACGGGCCTTTGTTTATGTAAAATGTTATTTGGGTTGAGTTTGGGTTGATTCTAAGCACTAACGTAAACAAATATTTGCTGCTAACGCCGGGGACAACTGCTTCTAATCTACGAAAACGATTGTGTTAAAATAATAATTAACAGCTTATGGCCAGGTGCCGGCGGCTTTTTATCTGATTTAACAATGAAAAAAAGATTAATAGGGCAGGTAACTGCCTCTTTTAAAGAAAGATTTGCTGCTGAACCGGGATATATAATTCTTTCTCCGGGGCGCATAAACATTATAGGCGAGCATGTAGACTATAACGATGGTTTTGTATTGCCGGCTGCCATAAACAAATATGTAGCTTTTGCTGCATCGCAAAATACAGATGGGCAAATAAACCTGTATGCTAAAGACCTTGACGAGAGTTATAGCTTTAACCTTAATGATACCCTGCAGCCTGTAGAGCAAATGTGGGTTAACTTTTTTCTTGGGGTGCTACAGCAACTTAAAGACAGGGACTTTGCAATGACAGGTTTTAATATTGTATTTAGCAGTACTATACCTATGGGGTCAGGCCTTTCGTCTTCGGCAGCTGTAGAGTGTGGTTTTGCTTATGCACTTAATAAAATGTTTAGCCTTAACCTTACCAAACAGGAAATTGCACTTATTGGACAAAAATCAGAGCACACTTTTGTAGGTGTAAACTGTGGTATTATGGACCAGTTTGCCAGCGTTTTTGGTAAAAAGAACCAGGTTATTAAACTGGATTGCAATACTCTTGAGTATGAATACCATAAAGCCGATTTTAAAGAATATGCATTGCTGTTGCTGGATAGTAAAGTAAAGCATACCCACTTAACATCTGGGTACAACGACCGCAGAAACGAAGTAGAAAAAGGCCTTGCCATACTAAAACAACATTACCCGGAGGTAAAAACTTTCCGCGACCTTAACGAAGAGCAGGTTACTGCCGTTAAAGACGAGCTGGGAGATGTTATTTACCGTCGTTGCCTTTTTGTAGTAAGAGAAATTCAGCGCGTGCTGGATGCTGTTGCAGCATTAGAGGTTAACGATTTTGTAAAACTGGGCGGCCTTATGTTTAAAACGCACGATGGCCTGTCTAAAAACTATGAAGTAAGTTGCGAGGAGCTGGACTTTTTAGTTGATGCTGTTAGAGAAGACGATAACGTAATTGGTGCCCGTATGATGGGTGGCGGTTTTGGCGGCTGCTCTATTAACCTTGTAAAAAAGGATGCGGTAGATAGTCTTATAGAGCGTGTAAGCAAAGAATACAAAGAAAAATACAACATTACGCTTAAGGCATACAAAGTAAAAGTAGCTAAAGGTACAACCTTATATAAAGAAGAACATGCAGGCATTTGATAACAACGAGCACCCGCACAGGCGTTATAATCCGCTAATAGGCGAGTGGGTACTGGTATCGCCACACAGGGCTAAAAGGCCGTGGCAGGGACAAAAAGAAAGTGCAGGAAATTTAAACCTTCCGGCTTACGATCCTACCTGCTACCTTTGTGCAGGCAACGAGCGCACCAGCGGCGACCGTAACCCTGATTATAAAGATGTGTATGTTTTTGAAAACGATTTTCCGTCATTATTGCAGGAAGAAGTTGCCCCGGTACAAACAAGCCCGCTGTTTCAGCTAAAGCCGGAAAGGGGTATAAACAGGGTAATATGTTTTTCGCCAAGGCATGACCTTACTATTCCTGAAATGGAAGTAAGCGCAATTGAAAAAGTTGTTGAAGCCTGGAAAGAGCAGTATGTTGATTTAGGAAGTAAAGACTTTATAAACCACGTACAGATATTTGAAAATAAAGGTGCCGTTATGGGTTGCAGTAACCCGCACCCACACGGGCAAATATGGGCGCAGTCGTCTTTACCTACACAGGTAGACAAGACCCAGAAACACCTTGAAAAATATTATAACGAAACCGGCCGTAGCCTTCTTGCCGATTATCTTGCTGAAGAGCTGGAACGTAAAGAGCGCATTGTGGTAGAGAATGACCACTTTGTAGTACTTGTGCCTTTCTGGGCTATATGGCCTTATGAAACGCTAGTTGTAAGCAAAAGGCATTTTGGCAACCTTACGCAAATGACTGCTGAAGAAACTTCATCTTTTGCCGATGCGCTAAAACGCATTACCGTAAAATACGACAACCTTTTTGATACGTCTTTTCCATATTCAAGCGGTATACACCAAACACCTACCGATGGTAAAGAACACCCGGAATGGCATTTACACATGCATTTTTACCCGCCATTATTACGATCTGCGAGCGTAAAAAAATTCATGGTAGGATATGAAATGATGGCCGAGGCACAAAGGGATATATCTCCTGAGAAGAGTGCCGCCGTACTAAGAGAACTATCTGAAGTGCATTACAAACAGGCTCAGTCTTAATATAATTATTTAATCTGCAGGTTGCTTTAACAGTCCCATGTAAAAGTAACCTGTAGGTTGAATTTTTTTAGGTGCAATTGCAGTTGTGCCAGCATTTTTTTTAACCAAACCCAAACACATTTAAACTTTTATGAAAGCATTATCTACTGCGGACTATATCGTTTTCCTGGGCTACTTCATCCTGATTGTAGGCTACGGATTATGGATATACAACCGCAAAAAGAAAGAAACAGAAAGCAGTAATGATTACTTTTTAGCCGAAGGCTCGCTTACATGGTGGGCTATTGGTGCGTCTTTAATTGCCAGTAACATTAGTGCAGAGCAATTTATAGGCATGAGCGGCAGCGGCTTTAAGTTGGGCCTTGCTATTGCTACTTACGAGTGGATGGCCGCACTTACCCTTATTGTAGTGGCTGTTTTCTTTATACCGGTATATCTTAAAAACAAGATATTTACCATGCCACAGTTCCTTAATCAAAGATACAATGGCACAGTAGCCATGATCATGGCGGTTTTCTGGCTGTTGCTTTATGTTATTGTAAACCTTACTTCTATTTTATATTTAGGTGCTCTTGCAATAAGCAGTATCTCAGGGTTAGACTTTAACCTTTGTATTGGTTTCCTTGCTGTTTTCTCTATCATGATCACCCTTGGTGGTATGAAGGTTATTGGCTTTACCGATGTTATACAGGTGTTTTTTCTTATAATGGGTGGCCTTATCACGACCTATCTTGCCCTAAGCCTTGTATCTGACGAGTTTGGCGGAAGCGGTGTTCTTGATGGTTTTTCTATCATGACCACTAAAGCGCAGGACCATTTCCACATGATATTCTCTAAGGATAACGAAAACTACAGCGAACTTCCGGGTATATCTGTACTTGTTGGTGGTATGATGATCGTTAACCTTAACTACTGGGGTTGTAACCAGTATATTACACAACGTGCCCTTGGTGCCGATTTACCAACTGCCCGTGGTGGATTGTTATTTGCAGCATTCCTTAAACTTCTTATGCCCCTTATCGTGGTTATACCGGGTATCGCGGCTTATGTATTGTATCAACATGGTGGTTTCCAGACAGAAATGCTACAGGATGGCAGTGTAAACCCGGACAGGGCTTACCCGGTATTGCTTAACCTGTTACCATCAGGATTAAAAGGATTATCGTTTGCTGCACTTACAGCAGCTATTGTAGCATCGTTAGCAGGTAAGGCAAACAGTATTGCTACCATATTTACATTAGATATTTATAAGAAAACCTTAAACCCGGGGGCAACCGAGAAAAAACAGGTGCAGGTAGGTAAGATAACAGTAGTAGCGGCAATGATAATTGCCATTATTATTGCACCGTTTTTAGGAATCGATAAAAAAGGGGGCTTCCAGTTTATACAGGAATATACAGGCTTTGTAAGTCCGGGTATATTTGCCATGTTCCTTCTTGGTTTCTTTTGGAAAAAAGCCACGTCTAACGCTGCTTTGTTTGCAACCATTGGCGGGTTCCTTTTCTCTATATTCTTTAAATTTATCCCGGCTTATGTAAATCTTTCATTCTTATACGAGTGGGGCTTTGCAGTGCCAAATGCAGCCGGCGTTTACGAAATACCGTTCCTTGACAGGATGGCAATGGTATTTATTATATGTGTGGTAGGTATGTTCTTTATTAGCAAAAAAGAAACACGCCTGGGCAATCAGCCTAACGGCCTTGAGGTAGACACATCTATGTTTAAAGTTTCAAATTCGTTTATGGTAGGGTCACTTATTATTATTGCAATAATAGCGGCGCTATATACAGTACTTTGGTAAATTTTGGTTAGTTTACTAAATGTGATTTTTACACACCCAAAGCACGGCCACCTGGCCGTGCTTTTTTTATGCTGTATTTTAGAGTTTTTCACGTTCGTGTTATTAACAATCTATCATTTACCCGCTGTTAAAAAAGGCTTGTATGGTATAAACAAGTTTTATATTTTTATCTGCAGCCACAATTTTTAAAATATCATTCTTTGCAAAACAATCTTCTTATTATACTTGCCCTTTTATTTGTAGTCATGATGCTGGTTTTACTGGCACAAAGGCTTAAAATTGCCTATCCAATATTTTTAGTGGTAGCAGGCTTGGTTATTAGTTTTATACCGGGTATCCCTCATATAGGGCTCGATCCCGAAATTATTTTCTTAATCTTTTTACCGCCATTATTGTATGAGGCGGCATGGTACACATCCTGGAAAGACTTTTGGCGCTGGAAACGCTCTATATCCTTATATGCATTTGGTTTGGTATTCGTTACATCGGTTTGTGTGGCTTATGCTTCGGTAGCAATAATTCCGGGTTTTACACTTGCTTTGGGCTTTTTATTGGGCGGTATAGTATCTCCGCCAGATGCTGTTGCGGCATCTACAGTATTAAAAGGTATTAAAGTGCCCAGGCGCATACTTGCCATACTGGAGGGCGAAAGCCTTGTTAACGATGCCTCTTCGCTTATTGTATTCAGGTTTGCACTGGCAGCGGTGCTTACCGGTACATTCTCTATGCAGGTTGCTGTGGGCAATTTCTTTCTTGCAGCAGGTATGGGGCTTGCAACCGGCCTTGCCATAGGGCATATTATGTATGTTATACATAAATTTTTACCCACTACGGCAGCTATGGATGCGGCCTTAACCTTAATGGCGCCTTATATAATTTACCTTACGGCAGAGCATTTTCATTTCTCGGGAGTAATAGCAGTGGTTTCGGGTGGGCTGTTTATATCGTACAGGTCGCACGAAATATTTACTACCGGCGAAACAAGGCTTAATATGATGAGCGTGTGGCGTACCCTTATTTTTATAATGAATGCCATAGTGTTTATACTTATAGGGCTCGAATTGCCTAATGTTATAAATGGGCTGGGAGAACATTCTGTAGGCGAAGCTTTGCGTTACGGGCTCATAATAAGTGCAGTTATTATAATTGTAAGGCTTATGTGGGTGTTTCCGTCTACACACCTGCCAAGGCTTAATAAAAAGATCAGGGCTAATGAGCCCTATCCCGGGTGGAAATTTCCGTTGGTAGTAGGGTGGGCCGGTATGCGTGGTGTGGTGTCCTTGGCTACCGCCTTATCTATACCGGTGTTAATAAGTAATAACGCTCAATTTCCATTTCGAAGCCTCATCATATTTATAACCTTTGTGGTAATATTTGTTACTCTTGTGGTTCAGGGTTTAACCCTTCCACTAATCATTAAGCTTATAAAAATTAAAGAAATAGATGGCGAGTTGCCACCAGAGCAGCAACAGGCAAGCCTGAAATTAGAACTTGATAAGATAGCCCTAAAGATACTGGAAGAAAAATATGCGCCCGATACAGAAAGTAATGAGCTGCTGGGTTTATATAAAGATCATTTACTAAACGATGTTAATGCCACTAAACAAAGGTTGGAATGTTTAGAGTGTGGCGATACTAAAAAACATGAAATAGATTTTTATAATAAGGTGCTTAACGAAATTTATGCGCGGCAACGCAGGGAACTGTCTGTGTTGCGCAAACAAAAAAGCTATAGCGATGAGGAGATTAGGCGTATGGATATGCAAATAGACCTTGGAGAATTAAAAATAAGCGGAGGGCATGCACATTAACAGTGCAAACTTTAGTTGAAGCTAAAGTGCCTACAGGTTTTAATGGTATCTGTAAAGCAAAAAAAAAACCTTCAATATCTGTTACTGAAGGTTTTTCGGTTGTTGGTTATCCTAAATATTAGTGGGTACGTATTTTATCAAATGCGTGATCCAGTAGTTTTTTCATTTTATCTGTAGCGCCTTTTATGGCAAGTTCTACACTTGGTGCGTTATGCGATACTGCCTGTGGCTGCATACCGTTTACGCGGGCTTCTATAAGGCACCTTTTATCATCTACACCGCCTTTATCGCCACCGTTTTCATCGCTTATATGTACTTCAAGGCTTGTAATTTTATCTTCAAATCGTTTTAGGGTGGTAGTTAGTACTTCTGTAAAATAATTCTCCATCCTGTCGCTACCCTCTATGTGGTTGTCTGTTCTTATTGAAATTTGCATGGTTATATTGTTTAATTGATATACTCAAATTTACCTTTTTTAAAGTATACGTGCACGCTAATTAGCATAAGATTAATAAAGCTATAGATGTATAGATATTTATTATTACATAAATTTGGATTATAATACCAATTGGTATAATTTTGTTAACAGAAAATGATACAATGAGCAAGGCAGAAAGGACAAGGCAGTTTATTATAGAGAAAACAGCGCCTATTTTTAACCAAAAAGGGTATGCAGGAACCTCTATAAGCGATCTTACAGAGGCTACAGGTTTAACAAAAGGCAGTATATATGGCAACTTTAGCAATAAAGACGAGGTGGCTCTATCTGCTTTCGACCACAATTATGGATTGATAAAAGCTACTATAAGGCATGAAATGGACAAAGTTCCGGATACTTTAGATAAATTAAGGGTTTGGCTTAAGGTATTTTCTAAGCTTGCCACTGATGATATTTTTAAATTTGGCTGTCCTATATTAAATACGGCTATTGAGGCAGACGATACCCACGTAGCGCTGCGCAAAAAAGCCATCGGGGCCATTAACAACTGGTATAGGGTTTTAGGCGATGTAATAAAGCTGGGGCAGGAACAACGAATAATAAAAGAAGACGTGAATGCTGCCGAATTTGCAGGAGCCTACATTGCCATTATAGAAGGTGGCGTAATGCTTGCAAAGGTAACCGGAAAGATGGATGGTTTAAATGCTGTGATTAAACAGGCAGAAAAAATGATTACAGATATCGCGGTATAATATAAGGCGGCTTTTAAAAGGAGCCATTTTTTAGCACAAATAATATACCGATTGGTATATAAAAACAAGAAATATGGACAGTAAGGAAGCAGCTTTTTTAAAGGCACACATAGGTAAAGAAATTAGTGGGTCGCCGTCGCCGTTTATGAACTGGCTTAAGCCGGTAATACTTTCGGTAAATGAAGGCAGCCTCGCGTTTCAGTATACGGTAAGGCACGAAATGACAAACCCCTTTGGTACGCTGCACGGTGGCATAACCGCAGCCATGATAGACGATGCTATTGGTGCAACGCTAATTGCTTATGGAGAGCCGTACTTTCATGTAACCGTAAACCTGGCTATAGATTATTTTGCTGCTGCTAAAGAAGGTGATGTTATTATTGCCCACACCCGGGTTATTAAAAAAGGCAGGCAGTTAGTTAATGCCCAGTGCGATGTGTGGAATGAAGATCGTACCCGCCTTCTTGCAAAAGGATATACCAACCTGATAAAAACCGAAATAAAAAAATGAAAAGAGTAGTAGTAACAGGTCTTGGGGCAATAACACCGTTGGGGAATTCGGTATCGGAATTCTGGGCTAATATCCTTGCCGGAAAGAGTGGTGCAGCACCCATAACAAAGTTTGATGCCTCTAAGTTTAAAACCAATTTTGCCTGTGAGGTAAAAGGTTTTAATGCCGAAGATTATATAGAAAAGAAGGAGATACGTAAGTACGACCTTTTTACACAATATGCCATTGCCGCGAGCGATGAAGCAATTAAAGATGCAGGCCTTGATTTTGCTGCTATGCCACAACAGCAACGGTTTGATGTAGGGGTTATATGGGCATCTGGCAACGGTGGTATTGGTACGTTTGAAGAGCAGCTGCGTGAATTTCATACAGGAGATGGCACACCGCGCTTTAACCCTTTCTTTATCCCGAAGATGATCGTAGATATTGCTGCCGGGGTACTCTCAATACGTAATGGGCTGCACGGTCCTAACTATGCTACGGTATCGGCATGTGCCTCATCTAACACTGCAATTATTGCTGCTTTTGATACTATCAGGTTAGGAAAGGCGACCATTATGATAGCCGGTGGAAGCGAGGCGGCATTAACACCGTCGTCTATTGGTGGGTTTAATGCATCACATGCTCTGTCTAAACGTAATGATGATCCGCAGGGGGCTTCCCGCCCGTTGGATAAAGACCGCGATGGTTTTGTGGCCGGCGAGGGTGCCGGTGCGCTCATTCTTGAAGATTATGACTATGCCGTGGCACGTGGTGCAACCATTTATGCCGAGATTGTGGGCGGTGGCATGGCTGCCGATGCCTTTCACTTAACTGGTACGCCATCCGATGGGCTTGGTGCAGCACTGGGCATGACCAAAGCATTGACAGATGCCGGAATAACACCCGGTAAAATAGATTATATAAATGCTCATGCAACTTCTACGGGTCTTGGCGATATCAGCGAGCTTACCGCTATCAGCACTGTTTTTAAAGATGTAAATGTACCTATTGGTGCAACTAAATCGATGACCGGACATTTGCTTGGCGCAGCCGGAGCTGTAGAAAGTATTATCAGTATACTCGCAATAAGAGACGGTATCATTCCGCCCACCATAAACACCGTAAATATAGATGAGAAGGTTCCTGCCGGGCTTAACCTTGTTTTAGGCAAAGCACAAAAGGCCGATATTACTTATGTACTAAACAACACCTTTGGTTTTGGGGGACACACAGCAAGTACAATATTTAAGAGAGTAGATTGAAAGATAAATTTTGCCATAACAATTTAAGTTAAAAAATATAACCGTGGTACAACCACACAATTAAATAAATAACAAAATGAAAACAACTGGAAATACAGTATTAATTACCGGTGGCAGTGCCGGTATAGGCTTAGCATTAGCCGAAAGATTTATTGCCGAAGGCAATAATGTTATTATAACAGGCAGGAATGAGGCAAGGCTTCAGGCGGCAGCCGAAAAATTAGGCGGCAACGTAACTGCTATAGCAACCGATGTGTCTAATACTGATGAGGTTGAAGCTTTAGTACAAAAGATATCTAAAGACTTCCCTAACATTAATGTGGTAATAAACAATGCAGGGGCGGCATCGGCCTACAAGCTTGATACCGAGGCGGATGCTTTCGCAAACGCTCAGGAAGAGATAATTACCAATTACCTGTCGGTTATTCGCCTGACTGAGAAATTACTACCGGTGCTTAAAAACCAGAAAGAAAGTGCTGTAGTAAATGTGTCGTCTATTGCGGCCTTTGTACCTAACATTTACATCCCAACATACTCTGCCAGTAAAGCCGCACTGCATTCTTATACACAATCATTGCGCCTTACCATTGCAGATACATCGGTTAAGGTGTTTGAGTTAATGCCACCACTTGTAAATACTGATTTTTCTAAAGACATAGGCGGAGAAAATGGCATTGCACCATCGGTACTTGCAGACGACCTAATCGAAGCATTTACTAACAATACATTTGAAATTCATACCGGTGCCACTGCCGATATTTATAAGCTAAACCAAAGCGATCCCGCTGCGGCCCTGCATGCCATGAATAGTAGAGGTTAATTTGTTTTGTCGAGGTTTTTATATGTGAGCCATCGGGGGAGTAGAGATACTTTTCCGATGGTTTTTTGTTTTGACAGAGTTATACATAATTTTTCTTTAAGCCTTCTTTATGTGTCTTTGTGAAAGGGGATTTTTTTAAAAAACATTTTCCAGAACAATATCAAAAGCAAGGTAATTGGCATCTTTAATATGGTGGCCATGTCCTATAAGGTCGTTCATGTAGCCAATATCAAACGTTACGGGTATAGAATGTGGTGCATAGCTGTAGTACAGGCAAAAACGGCTTTCTTTATACTCAAAATTGCTCCAGCCCTCTGTATCATCGTTGCTTATAGAGAATAAAGCTTCGGCACTACCTGTAAGGCTGCTTTCCGAATAACTGTCTAACGCAATTGTAGCCTGTGTTTTAAATCGTGATCGTAACTGGAAGTCGTCTTCTACTGTTTCAAAATCGGGAGTGTAAAACTTCCTGATTTCTTGCCTAAACGTACTTTTCCATTTAACCGATCCTGTTTTTGCAGTATAGGTTAGCCTGCCATAACCCCTGAATTCCTGGTGTGTAGTTGGCGATTCTGCTCCATAAGGTTCTTTGCTGCTGTACTGGTTCTGGCTCCTGTAGCTTAGCGCATAGCTGTATTGCCAGTGCGTATTTAGTTTATGGTAAAATTCCTGGTTCAGCACAATTATAGACTGCTTTTTAAACGGGTTGGCGTCTCCCTCCGGGTCGCTTATCCTCCCGATGCCTACATAAGTGACCGACGTGTTTTTTTCGTCCAGCTTTTGCCGCACACCTACCGCTCCCCAAAAAGCCGATTGCGTAGTGCCAAGACCCGGCGGGCTTAACTGCGCATTACAATTTGAGGTAATTAATACGAATAGTATAGATAATATAAAGAATTTTAAGGCACTCATATTGCATAATTTTATAGTACAAATATTGAGTTCGAAATTGGAATGAATTGGGAATTTGCATAATTTTAATAGCAGCATTATTTTACTTAGATGATGTTTTACGTCTCAAACGTTAATGATATCTATAATCCGTACCCTTTAAGGAACAGATTATTTAATTTTAGGGGTTAATGCTTTTTTATGGATAACATACATACCGACAGCCGTTTTTTGCAATTTCTGGTATTTGGCTTTATTGGTCTTCTGTTTACGTTTACGATTATTTTTTTTGTGCTTAAGCGCATAGGTAAAGACCCTAAGAACCTGCTTCCCATAAATTTTGCAAACCGTATTAAAATCCCGCTGCTGCTTATAATTATAGCACTTGTATTGCGCATAGGTCTTCTAAATGATGTTTTTGAGGGGACCTTAATGCTTATAACGGGCCATGTGTGTACAATCCTGCTCATTTTTGCCGTTACGTGGAGCTGCATTGTAATACTGCAGTCTTTTAAATTGGGGCTAATGCGCAAGTATGATATTACTGCCGATGATAACCTTAATGCCCGCCGTGTGTTTACCCAGTTCACTATTTTAGAACGGGTGGTAATATTTCTGCTTATTGTTTTTGCCATAGGTGTGGCTTTAATGAGCTTTGATGGTATTCGCGCTATAGGCATAAGTTTTCTTACCTCTGCCGGTATTGCCGGTATTATACTGGGTTTCTCGGCACAAAAAATGCTGGGCACACTGGTGGCCGGTATACAAATAGCCATAACGCAGCCCATACGGTTAGACGATGTTGTAATTGTAGAGGGCGAGTGGGGGTGGATAGAAGAAATTAACCTTACTTATGTAGTGGTGCGCATTTGGGATAAGCGCCGCATGGTACTCCCTACCACTTATTTTATAGAAAAACCTTTCCAGAACTGGACAAGGACCACTTCTGAAATTTTGGGTACCGTATTTATTTATACCGATTTTGGCTTTCCGGTAGATGCCTTGCGTGAAGAACTTACGCGGTTATTAAAGTCGACCCCGCTTTGGGATAGTAATGTAAATGTGCTGCAGGTTACTAATGCTACCGAAACGGGTATGGAGATAAGGGCGCTTATGAGCTCTAAAAACTCTCCCACTTCGTGGGATCTGCGCGTATTCATCCGCGAAAAGCTCATTACATTTATACAGCAAAACTATCCTGATTGCCTGCCTAAAACACGTATCTCGGTTAAGGAAAAGACTGAGTCCTCTTCGTAAGAATGATTTTAAACTGTCTTAATAGTAATGATTTATCATAAATTTAAGCATAAATTGTCAGTTTCTATTTACATTTGAATGAATATCTAAATGTAAAAAATTATGTCTAAAACAGGGCCGATTATATTAATTGAAGATGATGAAGACGACAAGCATATCTTTGAAACTATAGTGAGGGAATTAGGTTATAAAAACCTTATATTATGGCATGAAAATACAGATCAAACCTTTGATTATTTATGTAACACTACCGATTCGCCTTTTATTGTCTTTTCAGATGTTAACCTTCCGGGTATGAACGGGCTTGATTTCAAGAAAAAAATTGATGATGTACCGGAGCTTCGAAAAAAAAGTATTCCGTATATATTTTACTCTACATCAGCAAATCAGCATGATGTAAATACGGCATATACCCAAATGACAATACAAGGTTTCTTTAAAAAGGAAAACGATTATGAGGCAATGAAAAATAATATAAGGCTGATATTAGAATATTGGTCGGTTTGCCGCCATCCTAATTTAAATGTATTATAGGCTTAACATAACCGCTTGTTTATATAAAAAGTGTTGCTAAACTTTTGCATCTTTGTAATTCTGTAAATTATAACTATTGCTATGCGGTTTTTAAAACTACTGTCTTTATTCTTATTTGCCTTACCGCTTTGGTCTCAAACCCAGGAGGAGTTGAAACCTGTAGAGACCGATAGCCTTGCTCCTGTGGCCGATCCTAAATACCGCGAAGACCAGTTTTATGCAACCATAACCTATAATCTTATCCAGGCAACGCCGCCGGGGTATAATCAATACTCATTTTCTACCGGCTTAACTACGGGTTTTTTAAGAGATATGCCTGTTAATAAACGCCGCAACCACTCTATAGCATTAGGTTTTGGATATTCGTACAATAATATTAAACACAGCCTTGCGGTGCAGGAGGTGGGTGGTGTAAATACTTATACTGCATTAACGAGTGACAAGTACGACAGAAATAAACTTGTATTGCATTACCTTGAGGTGCCTTTAGAGCTAAGATGGCGAAATTCTGACTCTATAAGCCATAAATTTTGGCGTGTTTACCTTGGTTTTAAAGCCAGTTACCTCTTTTATGATAAAGCCCAGTACGAATTTGGGGGAGTTACTGCAAAAGTTAGTAACGATGCTAACCTTAATAAACTTGTTTACGGCACTTACTTATCTGTAGGGTGGAATACCTGGAATTTTTATGCCTACTACGGCTTTACCCCATTATATAATAATGCTGTAACTACTAATGGCGATAAACTAACCATGCACTCTATTAAAGTTGGTCTCGTTTTTTATATATTATAACATACAGGTCAAGATATACAGGATGAGCAGTAACGAAAGTGCTGCTTTTTTTTATAGCGATGGCAGTAACCAAAAATACCATAAACCAATTTGGGGTACTATCCCTACTAATGTGCCTAAAACCAGCTCTGTTAAGGTGTGTGCTTTAGCTTGTAAGCGCGAAGATGCTACACAACCCATGCACAATACTAAAAAAGCTACAGTGCTAATAAGTTGTATATGGTAATAAACAGAGATACTTACGGCAAAGGTAAAGAATGATGCTATGGCCATCATGTGCAGGCTGGCTTTGTGGTTAAATAATACCAGTGCCAGGGCTATTAATGTACTTATAAGCAAGCCTGTAAAGTAGTTAGACAGCTCCGGTATCATAAAAGTAGAAAAGCTGTGCTTTATAAGCATAAATAGTAGCAGGGCATAAAAAGCTAAGGGCAGCCTGCGCTCTTTTTTGCTCAGCATTATTTTAGACTTTATAAGTCCTAAAGACCTTAGCAGGTAATATAAAGAGATGGGTAATAGTACAGTAAGTATAAGCACCTGCACAAAAACAAGGTAAATTTCGTTTTGGTAAAAAAATGTATGCGCTATAAAAAAGTAAAATACAGTAACGTAAGCCGGTACAAATAACGGGTGAAAAATGTAACTGAACGACTGTAAAAACTTTTGCATTAATTATATCTTCTTCCTCATTCTTGCTACAGGTATGTCAAGCTGCTCGCGGTATTTTGCAATAGTGCGCCTGGCAATAGGGTAGCCTTTTTCTTTAAGTATATCGGCAAGTTTGTCATCCGGCAGGGGTTTGCGCTTGTCTTCTTCGCCTATAACATTTTGCAGTATTTTTTTTATCTCTATGGTAGATACGTCTTCTCCCTGGTCGTTTTTCATAGCTTCAGAGAAAAACTCTTTAATAAGCTTGGTGCCATAAGGGGTTTCTACATATTTGCTGTTTGCTACCCGCGATACTGTAGAGATGTCTAAACCCACAAGATCTGCAATGTCTTTAAGTATCATGGGTTTAAGCCTGCCTTCATCGCCATCAAGAAAATACTCTTCCTGATAATGCATTATTGCATTCATGGTAACAAAAAGCGTTTCCTGGCGTTGGCGTATAGCATCTATAAACCATTTTGCCGAATCGAGCTTTTGTTTTATAAACTGCACAGCATCTTTTTGCTGGGCACTTTTATCGCGGCTCTCTTTATAGCTTTGCAGCATTTCCTGGTAATCCTTGCTTACGTGCAGCTCTGGAGCATTGCGCCCGTTAAGGCTAAGTTCGAGTTCGCCATCTACAATTTTTATGGCAAAATCAGGCACCACATGCTCTACATCTTTAGAGTTACTGTCGTAAGCGCCACCCGGTTTAGGGTTAAGGTGCTCAATCTCGTCTATAGCGGCGCGAAGCAGGTCGTTTGTAATGTCATATTTTTGCAGCAGTTTGTCATAATGCTTTTTGGTAAACGCATCAAACTGGTCTTCAAGTATGCTAATGGCCAACTCTGTAGACTGGGTAGGTGTTTTGTATTTAAGTTGCAGCAGCAGGCATTCCTGCAGGTCGCGTGCGCCCACACCGGCCGGTTCCAGCTGGTGTATAATGTGTAGTATGTGCTCTACAGTATTTTCATCGGTATAAATACCCTGTGTAAAAGCAAGGTCGTCTACAATATCTGGTATACTGCGGCGAATGTAGCCCATATCATCAATACTGCCCACTAAAAATTCGGCAATATCCCTCTCGTCATCAGTAAGTATAAATGTATTTAGCTGGTCTGTAAGGCTCTGGTGAAAACTTACAGATGCTGCAAAAGGCATGCTACGGTCTTCGTCATCATCACTATAGTTGTTTGCCTGTAGTTTATAGCTTGGGGTTTCGTCATCACTAAGATATTCGTCTATGTTAATTTCATCAGCCTCTATACGTTCGCCTTCATAATCATCATAGTCGTCATAGCTTTCATCGTTCGTAGTATTATCAAACTCATCACGCTCAAACTCATCTTCCTCCTTGCCGGTTTCCAGCGCAGGGTTTTCAACCATCTCTTCTTTAAGGCGCTGCTCAAATGCCTGGGTAGGCAATTGTATAAGCTTCATCAGCTGTATTTGCTGCGGAGACAGTTTTTGCGATAATTTTAATTGTAAATTTTGCTTAAGCATAATAAAAACGATAATTTTTGTACAGTATAAAAGTACGAAAAAACGTGCGTAGTTACAGGACTTTTTTAGATAAAATTAATAGAAATATAAATCAGGGTATGCTTTTTGATGAGTTGGGCTTATTTAAATGATTTGCTGCTTATTTTTTAAATAAATATTTTTTTTGAATACATAAAAAAGGCACTACAAATTAATGTAATGCCTTTTTTATAATTATTATATTTTTAAAAAGTTTGACTATTAGTTATTGTTTCAGGGCTTTTTTTATATTTTACTTTATTAGAAAGATTTGCCGAAGGTATCTCTATCAACAAATAAAACACGTAACTAACGGCATAAACAAATAGTATAGCAGCTATAAGTATTGCCCAATAATATGAAGGACTTGCATATCTTATAGCAAGATTGATGAATTTTACACCTAAAACAAAATGTATCAGATAAACAGAATATGATATTTCTCCTGCAAAATTAAAAAGCCTGGGCACTTTATAGTTATAAAAAAATATAAATAGAATTGTAAATAATGCTACCGAAGTGCCGATTACTTCATTTAAATAAAACGAAGCGGCTATTGATATTGCCATGCCGGAATAATTAATCATCAGGTTTTGTTTTGAGTATACAAAATACCCAAAAATTCCAATTAAAAAATACAAACTGAAATTGAAAAAATTAACATAGTTTACAAGAATTGTTTGAGAAGCAACAGCTAAAACCGGTGTTAAAACCAATGCAGCTATAAGTGGATACTTTTTAAACAGAGGGAAAGATAAGCCTATAAATAAGTAATATGTAACTTCTACTCCTAAAGTCCAAAAAACGGGATTATCTCCCGGAAAATGAAGATAAAAAAAACTTTTTGTTATAGATAAAGCATCTTCGTTATATGGTATCCCTCTTGATTTGTGCGAAAAATAAGCCACCGCAACGGTTAAAAGTAAAGCCACCACATATGGAGGATGCAGCCTGAAAGCTCTTTTTTTTAAAAAAGTTAAATAGCTTGACAACTTGTAATTCGACCTGTCTAAGCTCAACGGAATTACAAAACCAGATATAACAAAGAACATTTGTACCCCATATAAGCCGTAATCATGAAAGAAATTAAATAATTCTCCAAAATTGTTATCAGCTTTTAGCGGATTGCCAAAGTGACATAATACAACAGCAAATGCTGCAATTCCTCTTAAAAGAACTAAACTGTTTACCTGGTTTTTCATTGATGTAGTTTTACCGTCGAAATTTTGCAATTACAATATTACTTGTTTAAAGTGTCACATAATTAAACATTTTGTGTTTACTTAAATAAGTGCTAAAGTTATTTTAATATTATGTTATAATGTGGTTAAAATTAGTTAAAACACAAAGAAATGCATAGCGATTTTTATTATATTAAGTAAAATAACTATCACTATGCATTTCGTTATGTTTTTTTTAAACTTAAAACTCTGCGTTTTGTGGTGTCCTTGGGAAAGGAATCACGTCGCGAATGTTAGTCATACCGGTTACAAACAATACAAGACGCTCGAAGCCAAGGCCAAAACCGCTGTGTACTGCGGTGCCAAAGCGTCGGGTATCAAGATACCACCACAATTCTTTTTCATCAATACCAAGGTCGGCAATTTTTTGTTGCAGTATTTCAAGGCGCTCTTCCCGCTGCGAGCCACCTACAATCTCTCCAATGCCAGGAAAAAGGATATCCATAGCACGTACAGTTTGCCTGTCCTGCGGGGCATCATCATTAAGCCTCATGTAGAATGCTTTAATTTTTGCAGGATAATCATATAAAATTACCGGGCATTTAAAGTGTTTTTCAACAAGAAAACGTTCGTGCTCACTTTGTAAATCAGCACCCCACTCTTCTATAATGTAGTTAAATTTTTTATTCTTGTTGGGCTTGCTACTTTTAAGTATATCTATAGCCTCAGTATAGCTTACGCGCTTAAAGTTATTCTCTAAAACAAAGTTTAGTTTTTCCAGCAGGCTCATTTCGTTACGCTCTGCGGCAGGCTTGGTTTTATCTTCGTCTGCAAGGCGCTGGTTTAAAAATGCAAGGTCGTCCGGGCATTTATCAAGCGCATATTTAATAACATACTGTATAAAATCTTCGGCAAGATCCATGTTATCGTCCAGGTTATTAAAAGCAACCTCCGGCTCAACCATCCAAAATTCTGCCAGGTGACGGCTTGTGTTACTATTCTCTGCACGAAACGTTGGGCCAAAAGTATATACCTGGCCAAGAGCCATAGCATAGGTTTCTGCCTCAAGCTGGCCTGATACCGTTAAGTTAGTTTCTTTACCAAAAAAGTCTTCTTTATAGTTTACACTACCATCTTCGTTTTTTGGGGCATCATTTACAGGAAAAGAGGTTACATGAAACATTTCTCCTGCACCTTCGGCATCACTGCCTGTAATAATAGGAGTATTTACATATACAAATCCTTTTTCCTGAAAATACTGGTGTATAGCAAAAGACAGTACAGAACGTACCCTCATGATAGCGCCAAAAGCATTGGTGCGCACGCGAAGGTGTGCCTGGTCTCTTAAAAATTCGAGGCTTGGTTTGTTTCTTAGCTGTATAGGGTATTTCTCGGCATCACTGTCGCCTAATATTTCGAGGTGTTTTACCTGAATTTCAAATTTCTGGCCTGCACCCTGGCTTTCGGCAAGATTACCGGTAACTAATACCGCTGCACTTGTTGTAAGCCTTTTAAGCGTTTCGGGCGATGTGTTTTCAAAATCTACTACTGCCTGTATATTATGAATTACAGACCCGTCATTTATAGCCAAGAACTGATTGTTTCTAAACGTTCTTACCCATCCTTTTACGGTTACATTGTCAATTGGCTTAGTGCTGTTTAACAGGTCTTTAATTTTTGTGTGCTTCATTTTCTAAAAAGATTTAAATCTTTGTTGTCTATCTAATTACAGGGTTATACGCTGCGCGGTACTAAGCCGCAAATGCAAATGCCTGCAAATGTACTAAAAAGCGCAAAGATGTAAAATGTGTTTGTTATAATTACTATCTTTTTTTATAGCTGCAGTAGTATACAGATTAATAGTGGTGTTTTGTTACAAAGCCTATGGCTGCTGCAAAAAAGGATTCTTAAAAAATCTTTTATAAGGTTAAAATTCAGTTAATTTGCAATTTCTTAATATTACCTTAAAATTACCACTTTGAAAAACTTTTACCATTTATTTTTATTACTATTTGCCGTTCCTCTATTTTCACAATCTTTAATTATTAATGAGATCATTACTTCAAACGCTGCTGTTATTACAGATGATGACGGAAGTTATGAAGACTGGGTAGAGCTTTATAATGGGTCGCAAGATACCATTAATCTTGAAGGCTACGGACTTACAGATAATACCAATCTATTTAAATGGGTATTTCCGGCAAAAATTATTCTGCCGGGCGAACATTTGTTAGTTTGGTGCTCAGAAAAAAACAGGAGAGATAGTAATGCTCCCCTGCATACCAACTTTAAAATAAGCGCCGATGGCGAGACTATAACCTTAACCAGCAGCACAGGCGTACTTACAGATGTGTATTTGCCGGTAATAATTCCGCAAAACTACAGTTACGGGCGCAGTACGGATGGTGCTGTAACATTTGCCATTTTTCCTGAGCCAACACCAGGAGCAGCTAATACTACAATGGGCTACACTGAAATTTTAGAATCTCCCGCGTTTTCTGTACCGTCAGGTTTTTATGACACTTCATTTCAGCTAAATATTTCTACAGATATTGCTAATGCTACGATACTATATACCCTTGACGGATCTGAACCTGATGAGAATAATTTAAACGGAACTACTTACCAGTATAAAAACCAATATCCGCAAAACCCGGGGCAGGAATTTGGGAGTTTTCTTGAAAATACATTTAAAACTCTTACATATACCGGTGCTTTAACTATTAGTGACAGAAGCGGTGAGCCCAATAAAATAGCTGCGATATCTACAACATACGATTATTATCCTTTTTACATTCCGCAGTTTGCTATAGATAAGTCGGTAACAGTTAGGGCAAAACTAATTAAGGCTGGTGCTATGGCGAGTAAAACAGTAACCCAAAATTATTTTATGTCTCCTCAGGCTAATAGGCTTACATTGCCTGTGGTAGCCTTAAATATTGACGAAGATAAACTGTATGGTTACCAAAATGGGATTCAGGTTGCCGGTACCGATTTTGACCAGTGGAGAGTTAGTGCCCCTAATGAAGAAAGTACTTTTGCGCCCGGAAATTTTGCCAGAAGTGGTGATGAAGCAGAGGTTAAGGGTAATTTTAGTTACTATGCCAATGGGCATGAGGTAATTAATCAGGATGTGGGAGTAAGAATACAGGGAGGTTTTTCTACCCGCTTTCCTAATAAATCATATCGTCTTTATGCACGCTCAGAGTATGGTAATGGTAGTTTTGATTATCCTTTTTTTGCAGGTAACAGTTATACCAGTTTTGAAAGGCTTATACTCAGAAACTCGGGTAATGACTACGGCAGGACCTATTTTTTAGATGCGTTTGTACATACGGCTGTAAAACATCTGCATTTTTCTGTACAGTCGTATCAACCTACAATTACGTACTTAAATGGCGAATACTGGGGCTTGCTTAATATGAGGGAACGTTACGATAAAAAATACTTTGAAAGAGTATTTGCTATAGATGAGAACGAGCTCGATTATATAGAAATTAATGGTATTGTAAGCCTTAAAGAGGGTGATCTTGACCACTATAACAGCCTTATAAATTTTGTAGAGAACAACAGCCTTGCTAATGAAGATAATTACACATACGTTACAACGCAGCTTGATCCTGAAAATTTTGCAGATTATTATATAACAGAGACGTTTATAAATAATACAGACTGGCCATCTAACAATATGGAGTTGTTTAGAAAAAAGACAAGGGTTTATGAACCTGGCGCAATATATGGACAGGATGGTCGCTGGAGATGGATACTTAAAGATACAGATCTTTCTTTGAGTCCCGGAGGTGTTTATACAAATAATACATTATCATTCATTACTCAGGAAAACGGCACAGCAAATAATGCACCATGGGCAACAGTGTTGTTAAGGAAAATGTTGGAAAATGAACGTTTTAGAGACTATTTTATAAATAGGTTTGCCGATTTGCTAAATACAACTTTTTTACCGTCGAGGCTTGAAGTTATTTTTAACAGCCTAAAGCAAAATATAGCTGCCGAAATGCCCAGCCATATATCAAGATGGTCTGCCATTTTTTCTATGCAAACATGGGATTATAATTGCGAATCTGTTTTAGATTATACAAATGCCCGCCCGTCTTATCAAAGACAGCATATTCGTGAAAAATTTAATATTACAAATAATCAGGATATAACATTAAATGTGAGTGATGATACTCAAGGGTATATTGCTATAAATACGATTGATATAAATTCTCAAACTCCGGGGGTAGAAGAGCATCCGTATCCGTGGACGGGTGTTTACTTTAACAATGTGCCTGTAACGCTAAAGGCTGTTGCATTACCGGGATATGTTTTTAGCCATTGGAGTGGAGACAGTAACAGTACTCAGGCAGAAATCTCTATTACACCGCTGGCTAATCTTTCTTTAACGGCTCATTTTATTGCGGCTACAACTATTGCTGTAGAAGAACCTCTTTATTACTGGATGTTTGATGGTAATGTAACTAATGATGCACCGCTTACAGCTATGAATGCTACCTATGCCGTTACGTCTCAAAATGCATTTGTAACCTATCAGTCCTGCTTACAGGGGTATCCATTTACCAGTACTGATGCTAACTGGAGAAAAGCATCTATGGAGCGCAGAAACAGCCCTACTGCTTTAAATTATATTCCGGAAGCAAATAATAACCTTGCCTTTGCCGACTCGAATATGAAGGCTATCCAGATAAAGCAGCCTTTTCAAAGCAACGGGTTAGAAAATGCTTTAGTGTTTACAGTGCCAACATTGGGGTATGAGAACATAAAATTTGCTTTTGCAGCTAAAGATGAGGGGGCGGCAAATGGTGTTATTATAGAGTATAGTACAGCAGACGGTGCACCTGTATGGATGACTGCAGGATTAAGCAACAGTGCACTGGCATTAACTGCAAACTATCAATTATTTAATTTTGATTTCTCTGATGTTGCTGCTGCTGACGATAAAGCTAATTTTAAAATAAGAGTGCGGTTTACCGGAACTAATATGACTGCAGATGATGGCAACCGTTTAACTTTTAACAATGTAAGTGTAAGTGGCACATCGTTTACAGCAGGTGTAGCTTATGCTAAAGATGTGCAGGTTATAGTGTATCCTAATCCGTTAGCAGATGTATTGCATATAGAAGGCATCGTTGCTGCAATGCACTACAAAATTTTCTCTTATGACGGGAAATTAGTGAGTGAAGGTCGCCTTAATAATAATGAGATAGATACAAGTAAATTGGCGCAGGGTATTTACATGTTGCAGTTCTCTTTTGATGATAAAGTTATCATTAAAAAGATAGTTAAAAAATAAGCTGTTTTTACTATGATAAAGAATGCCCTGTCTTATTTTAGGCAGGGCATTTTTCATGGTGAATGTTTTTGGGCTTATTTATCTAAAACAAATTGAAAACAAAGGATAGTTTTACCGATATATTCCTGTCAAATTGAGGCAGGTGGTAAGGGCCATACCTGTAAAAAGTAGATAACCCAAGGCCGTGAAAAATTTCGTTGAACTCTATACCGCTTTCATAGTAACCTTTTTCGAGTGTTTTATATTGCAGCCCTATATGGTCGCCGTTATTATCCATAGCACCCCAGGCAAATCGCGTAACGAGCATAGGGGAGAGCTTAATACTCCTGAAAACCGTAAAACGTGTTAGCCCATGCTTAAGCTGTACCATCATGTAGCGGCTCGAAAAGAATTCATTAAAGTACATGGTTTCAAAACTGTTTTTACCGGCAATAGTTACACGCGCCAGCACGCCCTCCCTGTCAAGGTTATTGGGCGATGTACTGTATAAATGAGTTAGCGGGGTATCGCCTATGGCAAGCCCTGTTTGTAGTAACGCGGTAGTTTTTTGCCCGTTAAGGTACTTCTGTTCAAACTCTGCCCTGAAGTCCAGCTTGCCAAAATTAAAATCGCTGCCAAATATACCCGATACGGCCTGTGTGTATTGAAAAGCAAACTTAGGGAAACGTTTTTCTATCTCTATACGCCCTTGCGGCGTTTGCATAAAATCGCTGAACGGGTTCCATTGTATGGCTACAGATGCTGTAGTGAGGTTAAATACCGTAAAAGGGTTTCCGTCAGGATTATACAAATAAAGAAACTTAGGGTCTATCCTGCTACGGCTAAGCTGCCACATACTTTCGGTTTTGGGCAGTATGCGCGTTTCTATAAAGCCCTGCCACCTTTGGTAATTATAAAAAGTGGAAATATTAATGGGCCGCGGGTCGTAAATTTTAAAAACCCTTTTATCTGTAGCAAAAGACGTACTGCCTATCTCCTGGATGTCATCAGTATACGAACCGCCTATCCATGAGTTAGAAAATTTACCTACGCGTACTGCTGCGCCCAGGTTGTATTTAAACTGCCCGTCTTTAGTACCGTATGCACCATAGGAGCTAATCCTAAAGGTTTCGGAAAACTTATCGTTAGTAATTCCGCCTATGCCCAACCTAAAGCCTTCGTAGTTATTGTACTTTACTATAGAACGAATATCAAGGTCTATAGGCCCTACGGGTATATATCCATTAATTATGCGCCTGCCCAGTATAATACGTTGCTCCCAGTTGTCTTTTGCCACAAGGCTGTCGAGAGTAGAGTAGGTGGTCAGGCTTCGGGAATCAAGGGTGTCCGGCCTAAATTGGTTCCAGTATTCTTCCGGCCTGTTTATAGCGGCATCTTTTATCTCTATAGCTACAGATGATCGCCTTATAGTGACCGGTATATTAAACTCTTTGTCAAAATTATCTGATTCAGAATACAAATACACATAATCCGACGGCTCTTTTTCCCGCTTATGGTCTTTACTGTCTATGGCATCAAACTTAATGGTCTCGCCAAGAATTTTAATGTCCTGCTTGTTGTTGCCCTTTACAATTTTAAGTGTCTTACGGTCAGGAAACCACAAATGCTGTTCTTCGTTATAGGTAAAAAAATGGGTAGATGTAATATCCATTACATTCTTAACCCTGAATATTGCCTTAGCAACACCATAATTTAGTTTGTCTATATAAAGAACCCCATTAAGTTTATACTTTTCACGGCGTTTATGGCTGAAGTATATCATAAAAGCGCTGCGGTTATCTATGGTAACGGTGTCGAGTATTTTAAAGTTGTATTCGAGCAGGGCATCATCTGCCAGTGGGCCTGCATATTTAGTTTCAAAAATCTCTATCTTATCGGTGTAAACAGAGTATGATTGTAAATTAAGCCCAATAAATTCGTACAATGGTTGCTTAAAGCCGGCCATTCGTGTGGCAAGTACCTCTTCTTTAAGTCCCTGGTTGCGGTTAAATTTAAATTCAGAAACCTTTTCAGTTTGGTATAAATGCTGGCGGTCTATAATTTTCTTGAACTTAAAAATGGTAGAATCCAGCTTTTGGAAACGTTTGCCCAGTTTTTCATACGCAAAAACAGAGTCCAGCTTTCCGCTTATAGAATCGGGGTTTGCCGTTACAACAAGCCTGTCGTAAGTTTTATATTTAAAGCTTTCCAGTTTGCGTTGCGGGTCGGTCAGCAACTTGCGCCTTATAGCCCTACCCATAAGATCGTTGGCAGGATTAGTAGCGTTAATAACAACTTCCTTTAAAACTTCCGGTAAAGGGGCGAGCGTAATGGTGTAAAATTTACGTGAAGTTGTAACACTTACCTTTTGCTGTTTGTAACCGGTATACGTTACTGTAACGCTATTTCCGGGATCGGTTACAATTACTTTTCCATCAACATCGGCTATAAAGTTTTTGTTATGTGCAATTACCGTAGCAAAAGGCAATGCATTGTTGTTTTCAGCATCTTTTACGGTAACCGTAATGGCAGTTTGTGCCCCTGCGGTAAGAGTAAATAATAAAAGCAAAAACGTAAGGATTTTCATGAAGTATGCTTGGGTTCTTCTTTAAAATAGAAAGTATGTAAGTTCCTGTATATTTAAGTAACGAATAATGCTACTGCAAAGATAACGGGTTTTAAACTATTTTA
>Ga0247806_10000467_pt1 | contig 25479 bp, 22 predicted proteins | sample UWRJL059202B1_FD_179935 | JGI IMG/M metagenome (GOLD analysis project Ga0247806, IMG submission 179935) | Plant litter microbial communities from Arlington Agricultural Research Station in Wisconsin, United States - UWRJ-L059-202B-1 | ecosystem: Environmental > Terrestrial > Plant litter >... | reverse complement strand
AGTGGCAACATCTGCCGCTGCGGCGCTTATTCAAACATCGTGGAAGCAGTAATGCACGTAAAAGAAGGAGGGCAAAAAATATGAACCCATTCAATTATAAAAGAGCGGCTTCGCCCGGCGCCGCCTTTGCGCTGGTAGAAAACAATTCAGCCTTCCTGGCAGGTGGCACCAACCTCATCGACCTGATGAAGCGCGGCGTAACGATGCCGGAAAAACTGATCGACATCAACGACATCCCGCTGGATAAGGTGGAACTAACGGCGACGGGTGTACGCATTGGCGCACTGGTAAAGAACAGTGATCTTTCCGAACACCCGCTAATACTAAAACATTTCCCGCTTTTATCGCTGGCACTAAAAGCCGGCGCTTCGCCGCAGTTGCGCAATATGGCAACCGTGGGCGGCAACATGATGCAGCGAACAAGGTGCGGCTATTTTTACGATACCAGCATGCCCTGCAACAAACGCAAACCGGGCAGCGGCTGCGGGGCAACCGGTGGGTACAACCGCATGCATGCCATCTTTGGCACCAGCGATAAATGCATCGCCGTTCACCCCAGCGACATGTGCATTGCAATGGCTGCGTTGGGCGCCAAAGTAACCCTCGCTTCAGCAAAGGGAGAAAGAAAAATCGAGTTTACCGATTTTCATAAGTTGCCGGGCAACGACCCCGAACTGGATAACCAGTTGAAAAAAGGCGAACTGATCACGGCGGTCGACATTCCTTTTAACCAGCTCGCGGCAAAGTCGCACTACCTGAAGATCCGCGACCGCGCTTCCTATGCTTTTGCGCTGGTGTCCGTTGGCGCGGCCTTGTCGGTTCAAAACAATAACATCACCGATGTGCGACTGGCCATGGGGGGCGTGGCACACAAACCCTGGCGCTTGTGGGAGGCAGAAAGTTTCTTAAAAGGTAAAACCGCAACCGCAGCAAATTTTGAAGCGGCGGCAACACTCGCCATGAAAGAAGCGAAAGGCTTTGGCTTCAACGATTTTAAATTAAAGCTGGCGCCCAATGCAATTGCAGAAGCGCTGGCCCTTGCCGCATCAAAATAAAAATTCATTTCTTATTACCGATCTATGGGACAATTATTTTTTGACGAAGACCCGATCAGCCGTGTCGATGGTAAATTAAAAGTGACCGGCGCTGCAAAGTATTTTGCCGAGTTTGAACCTACAGGTATGTTGTACGCAGTATTGGCCGGGAGCAACATCACCAGTGGCAATATTATTAACATCAACACGCGTGAAGTGATGCGTTTGCCGGGCGTCGTTGAAGTTCTTTCCTTCATCAACATGCCCGAATTTCCCGGGTTAAAATTCGATCCAAATGTAGCGTCAAAAAGTTTGGGCGGAGAACGCTACCAGCTTTTTGCCAATAATAAAATATTATTCAATGGCCAGCCGATCGCGCTGGTGGTAGCCGAGACGCTTGAACGCGCACAATACGGCGCCTCCATGATCAAAGCGCAATATGATAAAGCACCTTTTCAAACCGAACTGGAAAAAAATGTGGACAAAGCGCAGCCCGTAAAAGGTCCGCGTGGTGCCGATTATAAAAGGGGAACGGATGCCAATGCGCATAAAAATGCCGAGGTAACACTCGAATCGAAATATACCATTCCTATTGAAGTGCACAACCCGATGGAACTGCACGGCATATTAGCTTTGTGGACGGACGATGATAACGTGAGCGTGTATGCGAAAACGCAGGGTGTAAAATCCACGCAGCGGGCCATTGCGGGCGCTTATAAAATAAAAGAAGAAAATGTAAAAGTATATTCTGAATTTGTGGGCGGTGGTTTTGGTATGGCCTTGCGTACCTGGCCGCAGGAATTAATTACTGTGGCCGCGGCAAAAAAAACAGGCAAGCCGGTGAAGCTGGTGATGAGCCGCGACCAGATGTTTACGATGGTGGGTTACCGGCCTTACAGCCTGCAAACCTTTTCCATGGGCGCTTCCAAAGACGGTAAGTTGATGGGTATGTCGCACGAGGCCATTTCCCAAACTTCCATGTACGAAGATTTTGCCGAAGGCGTGGTGAACATGACGAAGTTCATGTATGAATGTCCCAACGTGGCCACCAAATACCGCATCGCTCCTCTGAACATTGGTAACCCCATCTGGATGCGCGGACCGGGTGAAGCCACCGGCGCCTTTGCCCTGGAATGTGCGATGGATGAAATGGCGCACAAACTCGGCATCGATCCCATTGAATTCAGGCTCCGCAATTACACGGAAACCGATCCTGAAAAGAAGCGGCCCTTCTCCAGTAAAAATTTAAAGGAAGCCTACCAGTTAGGCGCTGATAAGATCGGCTGGAGCAAACGAAAATCTGCACCGGCTTCCATGAAAGAAGGCGACTGGCTCATCGGTTATGGTATGAGCAGCGGTACGTTCAATGCATCGCGTGGCGAAGCGAGTTGTAAAGCCATTTTATACCGCGACGGTTCACTCGTTTTGCAAAGTGCCGCCAGCGATATCGGTCCGGGTACCGGTACAGCGATGGTGCAGATCGCGCACGATGTGCTGGGTATACCGATCAGTAAGATTAAATTCGAGATGGGCAATTCCATGTTGCCGCCGGCGCCGAGCCAGGGCGGTTCTACCACTACATCCACGGTTGGTTCGGCGGTGCACATTGCCTGTACTTCGGTTAAAAAAGAATTGATCGAGCTGTTAAAAAATAAAGATGTTTTTAAAGATGTGAAAGCAGAAGACCTTGTGTTCAATGATGGAAATGTTGCTGCAAAAAATGCCGGCGCTTCGATCAGCTTCATCGACCTTTTAAAAGAAAACAACAAACCCGCGATCGAGGTCACTGAAAACTCAAAAGGCGGACCGGAGCAGCAAAAATATTCCATGTATTCCTTCTCCATTCATTTTGCAGAAGTGCGGGTACATCCGAAAACGGGCGTTGTAAAAGTAAAGCGGGTGGTTACCATTGCAGATGCGGGCAAGATCATCAGCCCGAAAACCGCCGCCAGTCAAATGATCGGCGGGGTAACCGGTGGCATCGGCATGGCGCTGACCGAAGAAGCGGTTATCGATCACCGGTATGGCCGGTTCATCAACAACAATTTTGCCGATTACCATGTACCGGTGAGTGCCGATGTACCGCATATTGAAACGATCTTCATCGACAAGCCCGATCCTTACATCAATCCTATGGGTGCAAAGGGCATGGGCGAGATCGCACTGATCGGTTTTGCCGCCGCCGTTGCCAACGCCGTGTTCAATGCAACGGGCAAGCGGGTGAGGGAGCTGCCGATTACGCCGGATAAACTTATATAGTGATAACACGAATTTTTGAAGGCACGAATTACACGAATGAAATGCAATTTTATTCCACCGATTAGGCGGATTACGCGGATGAGCGCTCCGCCGCCTGGTCTCTGACCAACGGCTTAATTGAAACGAAATACTCCTAACTCCCTTCCAGGGAGAGGTTCGTCCCGGATTAATTTCGGGAGGTTGGGGATGAGGGCTCATTCATCCTTCTTCACAATCAGCACCCAATCATTCCCCAGCGTTACGTACCCATATTCATAACAAAAATAATACACTTTCCCTTTAGCACTCGTGTGGGTATGCGTAATGTACTTCAGATGAAAACCGGTTTGTAAAAAACGATCACGGTTTACCTTGCGCATTTTTTCTTTTTCAGCAAGGAGTTCTTCCAGTATCCGCCGGTTCCTGCGCAACGTATTGTTGATGTTGCGCACCCGGTTGTTGATGCCCGCTTTCAATTGGTTGTTGAAACCATTCCTGCAATAATCATCGCAAAATTTTTTATCTGCACGTCCTTTCAAAGCCTTGTTGCAGGCCAGGCAATTCCTCGTTTCTGTTTGCGTTAACATAGGCGTTTTTTTTATCGTAATAAAAGTTACATCAATGTACCATTCCAACAAGCGTTTACAAACGGCTACATCCGCAAGCAAGTGGTTAAATACCGCTTATCGCTTTCACGGGGCTGCATCTTTGTGTTGTCGAACGGTAAGGCGCTGCCGGTCGGCTGAAATAATCAATTGCCTGTAAACCTTTGTGGTAAAGGGCTTCATCAAAAAAAATTTACACCATGTATGCATTAAAAAACAAGATTCAGTTGATCGGCAACCTCGGAAATGCACCCGAGGTGAAAAACACCGAGAAAGGGAAGAAAATGGCCCGGTTCAGCATTGCCACCAGTGAAGACTACCGGAATGCCCAGGGAGAGAAAGTAAGGGATACCACCTGGCACAACATCGTGGCCTGGGGAAAACTGGCCGAGATCGTCGAAAAATTTCTTTCCAAGGGATCGGAAGTAATCATCGAAGGCAAGCTCATCAACCGCAGCTATGTCGATAAGGATGGCATCAAAAAATACATCACCGAAGTGCAGGCGAATGAACTGATGATGCTTGGAAAACCAGCGCATGGTTAGGGATGCGATGGTTAATACCGGGTGCCCGGGAAGTTGGTTAGTGATAGGATGGTGGCACTTGGTATTTTTTTTCTGTATGTGATTCAAACATTTAATAATAGCATCCCCGGTATAAGTACCTTTGATCGTATTCAAAACAGCGCAGCGTGGCAATCCTTCATGACAACGATAACCCGGCTTTTCAATTGGCCGCCGACTTTATTAATTATAGCAATAACCCTCTTTTTTTAACGGGTAAGGCAGGAACAGGCAAAACCACGTTTTTGAAATACATAAAAGAAACCTGTTCAAAAAACATGGCCGTGGTAGCGCCTACGGGAGTGGCCGCCATCAATGCCGGCGGCACAACGATACACTCTTTTTTCCAGTTGCCTTTTACGCCGTTTATTCCTGTGAATGAGAGCCGGAGCAATAAGGATATTGTTGCGGATAAACACAGCCTGCTGAGCCGGTTGCGGATCAATGCCGAAAGAAAAGAAGTACTACAGCAACTGGAGTTACTGATCATCGACGAGATCAGCATGGTCCGCTGCGATGTGCTGGACGCGATAGACGCGGTATTAAAGCATGTGCGTAGCCAATACAACCGGCCATTCGGTGGCGTGCAGGTGGTATTGATAGGTGATCTTTTTCAACTGCCACCGGTGATAAAAGACGAAGAGTGGCAACTGCTTTCACCTTATTACAACAGTCCTTATTTTTTCAGCAGTCATATCATTACGCAGGAGCAGCCGGTGTACGTGGAACTGGAAAAGATCTACCGCCAGTCCGACGCTGATTTTATCAAACTGTTGAACCAGGTGCGCAACAACGAACTCGATCAACACGGCATACAACTGTTGGAAAGCAGGTACCAGGCAGGTATGGTTGCAGGAAAAGAGGAAGGCTACATTACCCTGAGCACGCACAACGAAATGGCCAACCAGGTAAACGTAAAAAAACTGGCGGAACTGCAAACACCGTTGCACAGTTTCAATGCCAGCATCGAAGGCGATTTTCCGGAAAAATCTTACCCGGCAGAGGTCAGCCTCAACATCAAAACCGGGGCACAGGTGATGTTTATAAAAAACGATGTGGAAAAGATCAGGCGTTACTTTAACGGCAAGATCGGCATCGTGGAAAAAATAGAAACGGATAAAGTATGGGTACAATGCGCCGATGGCAGCGGATTGATAGAAGTTAAAACCGAAAAATGGCGCAACATCCGTTACCAGGTAGATAAAAAAACAAACCAGGTGGAGGAAGAAGAGATCGGCTCTTTTACACAGTACCCGTTGCGGCTGGCCTGGGCCATCACCATACACAAAAGCCAGGGTCTTACTTTTGAAAAAGCCATCATCGATGCGGGCGCAGCTTTCGCGCCGGGACAGGTTTATGTTGCGTTGAGCAGGTGCGTAAGCTTGGAAGGGATCGTATTGCGCAGCCATGTTAACCGCCAGCGGTTGAAAACAGATGAAAGGATTGTCAATTTTATCGCGGGCCAGAAAAGCCATATCGGCAATGATGCTGCCTTGCTGGTTGCCAAAAAGCAATTTCAACAATACACGATTCTGCAGTTATTCGATATGTCGGGTATTGAAAGACTGGCATCGCTTTTTTTAAAATGGTTTACAGAACACCATCACCATTTTAATGAAGCGGCAGGCCCCTGGGTGCGTGACATTTATGAACGCATTGTTGCGTTGAATGAAGTAAGTAAAAAATTTCACGCCATCCTGGAAACTTATTTTGCAGAAGACGTTTTACCGGAAAAAAATGAAGTGCTGGTTAAAAGATTACAGGCCGCATCACAGCATTATACCACGCACCTTGATTTTATAAAATCGTTGCTGGTTAAAAATGTGGCTGCTACCGATAGTCGCCCGGCTTCCAATGCGGGTAAGGAAAAACTGGAAACCCTGTTTGCCGATATCGATTACAAAGTACGGTTGCTCCAATCCTGTTCCGTGGCTTTTACGCTGGAGGCTTATTCAACATTGAAAAACAGTTACGCGGCGCAAAAGCCGGGCATCAATATTTATACGGGCAAGGGTGGCGGGGACTACTCCGCTTCCGATCACCCGGAACTGTACCGCTCGTTGCGGAAATTAAGGGATGAATTGTGCGCCGAGAAGAACATGCCGGTGTACATGGTTTGCAATACAGCCGGTTTAATAGAAATGGCTTCCTGGTTGCCACAAACCGGCGAACAACTCCTGCAGGTAAATGGATTCGGCAAAGCCAGGGTTGAAAAGTACGGGGGCATTTTTTTACCGGTGATCAGGCAATACTGCGAAGACAATGGTTTGGGAAATAATTTTGAAGCGAAACCGGAAAAGCGGGTACGAAAGCCAAAAACAGAAAGTTTAAAAAAAGATACCAAGGCAGAAACCTTTGATCTTTACAAATCCGGGAAAAGCATTGCGGAAATCGCAGCGGAAAGAAGCCTTTCCGTTTCCACCATTGAAAATCATTTAGCCCATTATATAGGTTTGGGGGAACTGGACATCAACGATTTTATTGCGAAAGATAAACAGGCGCAAATCCTTGAGGCTGCAAAACTGCATGGAGTTGTAAGCCATAAAACGCTGAAGGAAAACCTCCCGGAGTCGATCAGCTACCCGGAAATAAAAATGGTGTTGGCGGGTTTGGAGAAAGAAGCTGCAACAAGCGGCAATTAAGATTTTCTTTACCTGCCAAAATCATCCTGCACCCTTACAATATCTGCTTCGTCGCTCGGATGCGCCGCATCGGTGTGCCGCCAGATCTCGGCAACAATGCCCCAGCCATCCAGTCCCACCAGCCGGTGGCGTTCTCCCTGGCGCAATTGTACCTCGTCTCCCGGTTTTAAATTCGCAATTTCTTTTTCTTCATCCGTGTCGCTGGTGATCACGGCGGCGGTTCCACCAATCAGTTTCCATATTTCGGCGCGGCGGTGATGGTATTGCCAGCTCAATCTTTTCTCCGGCGCCACGATCAATATTTTAGGACTTAGTTTACCGGAAATATCCAACTCTTCCCGGCTGAGTTGCGGGAAATAAATGCTGATGAATTTTTCAGCCTGCGCTTCATCGATCACAAAAAAGCCGCCCCAGGGACGCTGGTCGTCCTGCTGTGCAATCGATAATTCCTTGTCGGCCAAATATTGAGACACTTTTTCAAAAACTTCCTGCCTGCTTGTATGTTCATCGAAGTTCAACTGCATCTTCAAAGTTTAAACATTAATAATTATCGCCCCATAAAAACCATCAGTATCTGCACATCACTTGGATTCACGCCGGAGATGCGCGATGCCTGTCCCAGCGTACGGGGCTTTATCTTGTTGAATTTTTGCCTGGCTTCATTGCTCAGCGAAACAAGCTTATCGTAATTGAAATTATCTGGTATCAACAGGTCTTCCAGTTGTCCCATCTTGTTCACCAGTTCTTTTTCCTTTTCAATGTAGGTTTCATATTTCAACTGTATCTCCACCTGTTCCATCACTTCATTGCTGAACGCGTCTTTGATGTGCTGAAGCGCAGGAATATTCTGTACCAGCCCGGGCAGGCTGATCATCGGCCGGAGTAACAGTTGCGCTGCCCTTTGTTTGGATACTAACGGTGCCGAATAAACGCTTTCGAGGTAAGCGGCCGATTCGCCCGGTTCTATATTGGTAGTGGTCAATATTTTTTTCAATGCTTCAATGCCTTCCAGTTTCGTTTTTACTTTTTCCATCCTTTCCTGCGAGGCCAGGCCAAGGCGGTAACTTTTTTCGGTAAGGCGCAGGTCGGCATTGTCTTGCCGCAGCAGGGTCCTGAATTCGGCGCGGCTGGTAAACATGCGGTAGGGTTCGTCCGTTCCCTTATTGATCAAATCGTCGATCAGCACACCAATGTAGGCTTCGCTTCTTTTCAAAACAAAGGGCTCCAGTTCCATCGCCTTTTGATGCGCGTTGATGCCGGCCATCAATCCCTGGCAGGCGGCTTCTTCGTAACCGGTAGTGCCGTTGATCTGGCCGGCGAAGAAAAGGTTTTGGATCAGCTTGGTTTCCAGGCTAAAGGTCAGTTGTGTAGGCGGGAAGAAATCGTATTCGATCGCGTAGCCCGGCCTGAACATCCTGCAGTTTTCAAAACCCGCCACCATCCTCAGTGCTTTGAATTGTACTTCTTCGGGCAACGAGGAAGAAAAACCGTTTACATAGATCTCAACCGTGTTAAAGCCTTCAGGCTCAACGAATAACTGGTGCCGGTCGCGTTCCGCGAAGCGGCTGATCTTGTCTTCTATGCTTGGACAATACCGAGGACCCGTTCCCTGTATGCGGCCCTGGTACATCGGACTTTTTTCAAAACCCGTTCTTAAAATATCATGAACAGCCGAACTCGTATATGTGATCCAGCAACTTTTTTGGGCTTCAGGTTTAATCCGCTCCAGGTCGAGGTAACTAAAACCAACGATCTCGCTATCCCCTTTTTGTTCTTCCATTTTGGAATAGTCGAGGCTGCGGCCATCCAGTCTTGCCGGTGTGCCGGTTTTCAGCCGGTCGCTTTCAAAACCCAGGCTTACCAGTTGCTCGGTAATGCCGGTCGCCGCTTTTTCCGCCATGCGGCCTCCCCCTAGTTGTTTTTCGCCAATGTGAATGGTGCCGTTCAGGAAAGTACCGTTGGTGAGTACCACGGTTTTTGCTTTGATCTCGTGTCCCAAACCTGTTTTCACACCCTGCACGCGGCCATCTTTCACCAATAAACCGTTCACCATGTCCTGGTAAAAATCGATGTTGGGGGTTTGCTCCAGCATTTCGCGCCATTTGGTGGCGAACAACATCCGGTCGCTTTGAGCGCGGGGACTCCACATGGCCGGGCCTTTTGAACGGTTGAGCATCCTGAACTGGATCATGCTTTGGTCCGTAACGATGCCGCTGTACCCGCCCATGGCATCGATTTCCCTTACGATTTGCCCTTTGGCGATCCCGCCCATGGCCGGGTTGCAACTCATTTGCGCAATGGTTTGCATATTCATGGTGATCAGCAGCACTTTGCTGCCGAGGTTGGCACCCGCCGCCGCCGCTTCGCAACCGGCATGGCCGGCGCCTACTACTATAATATCGTATTCAGGAAACATGGCTGCAAAGGTACTGGCTTTTAAGAAAAGCGTTGGCGAATGTATGGTGAGCGGTTAGCTGCCGAATTTTTTCAGTATTTTCCGTTCCATTAGGATATCATCCAGTGTCGTGCCTTCGTTAAGCTGGTTAAATTCACCCTGTTCCAGCGTGGAAATGGTTTCGAGGTAGGTTTTGTTGTCCCGTAAAAAGGATTCCAGTGCGGGTTCACTGGCTGTCGACGATTCCTCGATGCGCCTGATCCTGTCAGTCATTTTAAGGCAAAGTGGAAAATCCGTTTTCCTGTACAAATTTTCGAAATAGGTTTTAGCGGCTAATACGTCTACCCTCTTTCCTTCATGCCCGGCAAGTTCCAGTAATTCAATGCGGATATTGATGAAGTTCCAGCAGAGTTTTAAATCTTCTTCTTTTGAAAAGTCGAAATAGGCGACGGGTATAATATGATCGAATTGCCAGGCTGATCCGAAATTGTCCCAGTTTAAAGCTTCGGTGAACTGCAATTCAATCCATTTGCGCAGGTGCTCAATATCCAATCCAAAATAAATACTATAGGATTGACTGGGTTTTTTCTCCAGGACATACCTCCTGAATGCCAGTTGCCATTTCCTTTTTTCCCGGAATTTCAGAAGAGAATCGGTTACTTCAAGCTGGGGTGTCCATTTTTTCCTTGTCATCACAACAAATATAACAATGTTTCCGGCTGGAACTGGGATACGTGGAACACTTCTTCGTGTTCAGATCATCCATGTTTCACTTTGAAACTGGGATACGTGGAACACCAAAATAGGATTTAATACAAGTATTCTCGGCTTTCCTCATCGCCATTTGCTCTTCCTTGCTTTTATCACGGTAGCCTAAGAGATGAAGTGCTCCATGAAAGATCACCCGGTGCAGTTCTTCTTTACGTGAAACCCCAACCTCTTTTGCATTATCAGTTACCCGGTCGATGCTGATGTAAATCTCCCCTTCAATTGGCTGCCCGGCGGGTGCCAGGTTAAAGGTGATGATGTCGGTATAATAATCGTGTTGTAAAAACTGCCTGTTGATGTTCAGCAGGTACTCGTCTGTACAAAAAATATAGGTGAGGTTATTCAAGGGGGTTTTATACTTTCTAAAAAGACCGGTTAAAAACAGCTTTAACCTTTTGCGCTCCGCCAGCGTAAAGCTTACGTCCTCGAAAAAAAAATGTACGGGCATAATGTAATTTCTAAAATCGAAATTAGAACACAAAAGGGATATGATACCTTTGCCAAACAGAAAATGAGTAAAAGGCATGAAAAAAAGGTTATCGGAAGTCAAGGTCGGAAAAAGTGCCGTTATCAGTTCTTTTGAAAACGATCTCATTTTTTTAAAACTCATGGAAATGGGCTGCGTGCCGGGCGAAGTGGTAAAAGTAGACCAGGCAGCCCCGCTGGGAGATCCCATCTCCATCACCGTGTCGGGTTACCAGCTTAGTTTGCGGCTCGACGAAGCCGAACTCATTTGGGTGGAAGAAAGCATTTCTTAATAAATTGCAGGATGCGAATCGGACTTTACTTTGGCTCCTTCAACCCCGTGCATGTGGGGCACCTCATCATCGCCAACCATATTGCCAACAACACTGAACTTCAACAGGTATGGTTCGTGGTTTCCCCGCAAAATCCTTTTAAACAATCTGCCGGGCTGTTGAACGAATACCAACGCCTGCACCTGATCCGCCTGGCCATCGAAGGTACCAACACGTTAAGGGCCAGCAGTGTAGAATTCAAATTGCCCAAGCCTTCCTATACGGTGGACACCCTCGCCTACTTAAAGGAACAATACCCGGCGCACGAATTTTCCATCATCATGGGCAGCGACGGGTTTCAAAACCTGGACAAATGGAAGAACCCGGAAGTGATCATCAACAACTACCCCATCTATATTTACAAGCGGCCGGGCTTCGACATTGACAAAGATTTCGGTGCAAAGATCACGGTGCTGGATGCGCCCATGCTGGAAATTTCTTCTACGCGCATCCGCGAATTGATCAAACAACGTAAATCCATCCGCTTCCTGGTACCGGACGTGGTACAACAGGAAATAGAAATGAATGGTTATTACCGGTCCTGATCAGAATATCCAACCCAGGCAAAGACAAAACCCTACAATCACCGGCGGCGGTATTTTAGAAAACTGGAGCACCAAAAAAGTGCCGAGGATGACGCCGATATTACAAAGGCTGAGCGGGCTGAGGGAGATGATGGACACGTCTTTCAACAGGAAAAAAGTAGCGGCGAACATAATGCCGACGACGACGGCGTTGATGCCTTCGAGTGCCCGGAAAACGACGACAAATTTTTTGAGGTATTGCCACACCGGGAAGAAAAATAAAACGAGTAAAGCGCTGGGTAAAAAAATGGCGACGGAACCAATAAGGCAGCCCAGCAACTGGCTTTGAATGCCTTCTTTTTTTAAAGCGATGCCACCGGTAAAAGAAGCAATGGAAAATACCGGGCCTGGAATCGCCCTTACCATGCCGGCGCCGGTGAGCAGTTCATTTCTTTCTACCCGGATCACATCACGGTTCTGCTTCACTACGTGTTCTGCTGTTGGCCGAACTACATACTGGTCCAACATCAGTGGGATCAACACATCGCCGCCACCAAAAACAAAACTTCCGAATCGATAAAAATTCTCGAATAAATTAAACGGCTTTTTGTTTTCCCAGTTCTGTTTACGCGCTGTTTCACTCAGGAAACCCGCTATTATAAATATTAAAACAAATAACCATATATTAGTCCAGCGTATTTGTTTTGGCTTTACCACTTCTTTTTCAGGAATGCGTTTATTGCTGAAATTGGTGGCAAACCCGCCGAGTATGATGAGCGAAGGAAAAACCCAGGGTGTTTTGAAAAGGAAATAAGTAGCCGCCAGCGAAACCAGCATGATCACCAGCGTAATTGCGTTTTTGATCGATACCTGGTAAGCTTTAAAAGCGGCGTATCCCAAAAAACCGATCGCCATGGGTTGAATGAACTGGAAGCCGCTCGTGTTGAGCCTTTCACTGCTCATGCCGCCAACAACGAATGAAAGAGCGCCCATTAAAATACAGGCCGGCAGGATCCAGATCAGCAGCGTCATAACTGCCAAGGGAACGCCGCCCCGTTTAAAACCGATCAGCGTGAGTGTTTGCGTCGAAGAAGCGCCGGGAAGCAACTGGCAAAAGGAAATATACTCCATCAATTCTTCCTTTGTAACATCGCGGCGCCTCTCTACAAAGGTTTTCAACATCATACCCGTATGTCCCTGCGGGCCACCGAAAGCAGTTACGCTGTGTAAAAGAACTGCCTTCAGGAATGGTATATGTCGTAGCAATCTCAAAGCATGGCTAAATTAAATAAAAAAGCGGGTTTAACTAAACCCGCTGCTATTTTCAAGATCGCTCTTACTTGTTTTCAATCTTCAGCCCTTTTTCTTTGGCAAATTTTTGCTGCTCCAGGTTAACGGCCTGGTCGTAAGCCGGTATTTTATTCAGCAGTTCCTGTTGCTCCCGCTCCAGTTCGGTTCCTTCTTCCTGAGAAAGGTCGGGGTTATTGAGCTTAACCGCAATATCGTAGATCATGCTCAACGCCTTTATGTCATCGATCATCGCCTGTTTCAGGGCTTCGCCGCCTTTCACGGCTTCTACTTTTTCCAGTTCACCCAGCTTTTGCTTGATAAAAGCCCCGGCCTTGATGGTATTTTCCTTCTTATCCGGACCTTTCATCAACATATCCGTATTCGTCACCACGTCGTTTTTAATGGTAACGAGCTGATCGTTGAATTTTCTTGCCTGTTGCGAACTACAGGAAACGATGGCCACGCAACAAAAAGCGAGTGCCAGTAAATGGATCTTTTTCATGTGTTGTTATTTTTTTAAACCGATCTCTCTTAATCTTTCATCCAGGTATTCGCCCGCGGTAGCATCTTCATAGGCTTTCGGATGCGCATCGTCGATGCAGGTATCCAGGCAACGCAGGCTCATGCTGCTTTTTGGATGCAGGAAGAACGGGATGGAAAACCGCGAAGTATGCCACAATTCCCTTGCCGGGTTTACAACACGGTGCGTGGTGCTCATCAGCCGGTTGTTGGTAAAGCGTTGCAACATGTCGCCCACGTTTACCACGATCTGTTCGGGAAGCGAGGTAACGCCTACCCACTCGCCCTGTTTGGTTAAAATTTGCAGCCCATCGGCAGAAGCACCTACCAGCAAGGTGATCAGGTTGATGTCTTCATGCTGTTCGGCCCGGATGGCGCTCTTCGGTTCATGCGTGATCGGCGGGTAATGAATGGCGCGCAAAATAGAATTACCGTTGTACACGTACTGGTCGAAATAATGTTCATCCAGCCCAAGATACAACGCGATCGCCTGCAATAAAGCAGTACCGGATTTTTCAAAAGCCCGGTAAGAATCGGCAAAAGTTTTATTGAAAGCCGCTACTTCATTTACCGAAACGTTGGGCGGGTACTCTTCTTCTTTGTAATTATCCCTCGGCGTTTGGCCATATTGAAAAAATTCTTTCAGGTCCGGTGCATCGCTGCCTTTGGCGTGTTCTTTACCAAAACTGGTATAACCACGCTGGCCGGCGAGTTCGGGAATTTCGTATTCTTTTTTCTGTTCCAGCGGCAATGAAAAAAACTGCTGCACATATTTATACAGATCGGCTATCAGTTCGTCGGGCACACCATGATTTTTAACGGCTACAAATCCTACTTCTTCATAGGCTTTGCCGAGTTCCTGTACAAAAGCATGCTTGCGCACGGGATCCCCCGATAAAAAGTCAGCCAGGTCAACAGATGGAATTGCCATGTCATTAAATTTTAGGTTGAACGAATGTAAAGTTGTTATGAAAAATTACAAAAAATCTTTTGAAGGAGGTCTATACCGCACCAAATTACCGCGGGTAGGTAGATTCCGTGATGGCAAGCGTTACCGTATTGACGATATCTTTTATGGGCATTTTATTTTCCAGGGGTTCACTTTTGTACCTGGCTTCTAATTTTATAAAACCCATATCGGAAACCTTGTTCCATTTATTCTTGTTGTATGCAAATTGCCGAACCGCATAATAAGTACTGTCTACTTTAAAATTACCTGCAAATTCTACCGTGATCTTTTTTGTACCGGGCTCAATTTTAGCAGGCAATAAATTGATGGGTTCGTAAGCATGGCTTTGGGGAAATACTTCGGTCATGAAATTTTTTGATACAAGCGTGATCCGGTCATTTTTATAAAAAGATACTTTACCAAAAACCCGGTCGGCCAGGCCGTTCTTTATGGAATCTTCACCATTCAATATGTCCACGTAATAAACCGAAACAATATTCTTTTCTTTTTTATCCTCCTGGTTGCAGGCAGCCATAACCTGCAGCAGGCAGGCGAAGAAAAAATATCTTAAGACCAACGTTTTTTTATAATCCATACTGTGCGCTTATTTCAAGCATTCTGTCAATGGGTTTTCTTGCCGCCAGCCTGATCTCCTCCGGCATAATGATCTCCGGCAGTTCATACTCGAGGCACAAATATAATTTTTCGAGGCTGTTCAATTTCATGTGTGGACAATCATTGCAGGCGCAACTGTTGTTGGGTGGCGCGGGAATAAAAGTTTTTGTAGGGTTGTTCTTTTGCATCTGGTGCAGGATGCCCGTTTCGGTTACCACGATAAATTCCTGGGCATCGCTCGTATTGGCATATTTTAAAATACCAGTGGTACTGCCGATGTAATCTGCCAGGGCCAGTACAGGCGCCTCGCATTCCGGGTGCGCGATCACCCTGGCTTTCGGGTGCCTTATTTTCAGTTTCGTTATTTTTTCCACGCTGAATATCTCGTGTACCATGCAGGCGCCGTTCCACAGCAACATATTCCTACCCGTCTGTTTGTTGATATAAGCCCCAAGGTTCCTGTCGGGCGCAAAAATGATGGGTTGGCCGGCCGGGAGGCTTTCAACGATCTTTTGGGCGTTGGAGGAGGTGCAGATGATATCGCTTTGCGCTTTGATACCTGCAGAACAATTGATATAGCTGATCACCAGATGATCGGGGTGTTTATCCCTGAAAAGTTTGAATAATGCCGGCGGCGCCGAATCGCTCAGTGAACAGCCCGCGTTCAGATCGGGCAACACTACTTTTTTTAAAGGGTTGAGTATCTTGGCGGTTTCAGCCATGAAATGCACACCGGCAAATACGATGATGTCGGCCGTGGTATCGGCAGCTTTTTGCGCGAGGCCCAGGCTATCGCCGATGTAATCCGCCACATCCTGTATATCCGGCTCCTGGTAATAATGCGCGAGTACGATGGCGTTTTTTTCTTTTTTCAATCTTTCGATCTCGGCAAACAAATCCAGGTTGGCGTCGATATCAATATCCAGAAAACCCGCGGTTTCAATTTTTGCTTTTGCACTGTTAATATCTGACATAATATGTATTAATACTATTTATTTATATAATCAACTACTACTACTAGGGGTGTGGATTTGTGGACAGAAAATATTCGCCGTTCCTTGCAAAATTAAATCCTTTAGTTTATACACTTTCATCCACAGGTAATTAACATTTTTATATTTTGTATAACAGCGCGTGAATGCCTTGCTTGCAACGCAGATAAAATTTTATTAAAAATCCTTTTCAACAACTGTTGATAAAAAACAGCGGGGATATATTTCCGGTGCTTTTTATTTTTTGTGGTGTGGAAAGTGATGGTATAAAATGCGGTTTGATAACAGCCCGGCCGGTCACGGGTGCAGGAACAAAAATCTACCATCATTTTACAACACATAATTTTTTTGAGAAAACGGGGTTATTCACACAAAAACCGCTTATCAACAGGCAAACTGTGCATAACCGTTGAAAAGCATATTCACCCCCGTTTCAGGGCGTTTGCGGGTTTAATATAGCAAAAAAGCCTCCAAATCCGCTCGCATCCGCATTTTTTAGCTGTTTTTCCCGGGTTAATCCATCGCCATTCATATACTTTACCCTATTTTTGCCGTCCAATTTTAACTTTAAACTTACTATGCAAATTATTCAGGGTATTCGGGAAAAAGGCGCCGCAATTGTGATCGTGGTTATTGCGCTTAGCTTAATCGGTTTCATCTTAATGGATGCTAAACAGGGTTCGGGCAAAATGTTCGGCTCCAATTCAACCAGCATCGGCCGGGTGAACAAAGAAGATATCGACCGCACCGACTTCGACAAAAGAGTGAAAATGGTGGAAATGCAGGACGAACAACAAACCGGTGTAAAGCCTGGCGTTGAAAAATCCGCAGAAATCCGCGACCAGGTTTGGAACCAGGTGGTAGCCGAAAAGGTTTTTTACGCCGAAGCCGATAAACTGGGTATCAACTTTACTTCAAAAGAATTGTCGGCGCTGTTGTCGAGCGACGATCCGGCCAACCCCCTTACACAGGATAAGAACATGATCGATCCTGCAACAGGCAAACTCGACCAGTCCAAACTGAGGGAAGCGCTTAACCGCATCAAAAAAATGAAAGGTGAAGAAAGGGAATACGTGGATGCACAGATCATCGAGCCACAAAAGCTGACGAGCATTTCACAAAAATATTTCGCCCTGCTCAACGCGAGCGCTTACTATCCTGCCTGGATGGAGCAAAGGGATATAAAAGACAATAAAACATTTGTCACGCTTTCTTATGTGAACATCGGCTACGGTGTGATCAGCGACAGCAGCATTAAAGTAACCGACGCCGATGTGGAAGCTTACGTAAAAGCCCACAAGGATCTTTTTAAACAGGAGGAAGGCCGCACCATTTCTTATGTTGCGTTCAGCCAGTTGCCAAGTGGCGCAGACAGCATCCAGACCCGCCAGTCGGTAGAAGCGCTGAAAAGCCAGTTCGCTACAGAAACGAACATTGCTTCTTTCATTGCGCGCAATACTTCAGCGATCGAATTCGACAGCAACTACAAGTTTAAATCGAACATCCCCACTTCTATGGCGGATACCATCGTTAAATTACCTGTAGGTGAAGTGTATGGTCCTTATATAGATAATAAGAACTACGTGCTGGCAAAACTGCTGGGTGTTAAAACCACGCTGGATAGTGCAAAAGCCAGGCACATCCTGATCGCTACCGGCGATCCGCAAACAGGACAACGCCTGCTGGAAGACAGCACCGCAAAAAACAGGGCCGACAGTATTTTGATGGCCATCAGGGGCGGCGCTAATTTTGGCCAGCTCGCGGCTGTTTATGGCAGCGACGGTACCAAAGACAAAGGCGGCGACCTGGGTACTTTTGCTTATGGCGCTATGGTGCCCGAGTTCAACGATTTTACTTTTAACAAACCCGTAGGTACCCTGGACGTGGTAAAAACCGCTTTCGGTTACCACGTGGTGGAAGTACAGGAACAAAAAGGTTCGAGCCCGAAATATAAAGTAGCCTTACTGGCCAAAGAGATCCTGCCGAGCCAGGCAACGATCACCAACGCCGGTAACGAAGCCAATAAGTTATCTGCTGAAAAAGACAGGAAAGACTTTGATGCTTACATCGCGAAAGCAGGTTTGCAAAAAGTTACCCTGCCCAATATCATCAAGCAAAACGACCACCGCGTAGGCAACCTGCAGGATGCAAGGCAATTGGTGCGCTGGGTATTTGAAGCCAAGAAAGGCGCGGTAAGCGAATACTTTAATATAGACGATAAATTCATCGTGGCTACGGTAGACAATGTATATAAAGAAGGAACACAGGATGTGGCAACTGCAAGGCCAATGGCAGAACCGGCTATCCGCGACGAAAAGAAAGCGGCGGAAATTCTGAAGAAACTGACGGCAACGCCTACGCTCGAATCTGCCGCGGCAGCTTATAACCGCCCGGTGGAAGTAACCGGCCAGGATTCGTCCATTACTTTTAATACAAAGATCATCAACGCGATTGGCGACGAACCGAAACTGATCGGTGCTGCCTTCAGCAAAGACGCACAAACCAAGGTGATCACCATCGCCGGTAAAAGGGGTGTGTATGTGTTTAAAGTAACCGGCACCGGTTCCAAAGCGGCCGACACCCCGGATGTGATCGCTGCACAACGTGTTGAAAAAACAAACGAGCTCCGCAGCCAATCGGCGATGAACTGGTTTGAAGGCCTTAAAAAACAGGCGACGATCAAGGACAAACGCTCCGATTTCTTTTAAACCTGTTTTGATAATTATATTGAAAGCCCCGTTTTTTACGGGGCTTTTTCGTGCGTAAAATTCCCGTTCTCGGAACCGCGCCTTTTATTTCAACGTTGAGAATGCTGTAACTTTACAACATGAGCGAACCCATTGTAAACCGTGTATCGGAAAGTCTTTTAACCACCATCGACCTGGAAGATTTTTATCCCAAAGGCGAAACGGCGGTATTCGACATGAAGGACCATCTTTTTATGGGATTGATATTGAAGGAAAAAGATTTCAGGGAGGCGTTAAAGCAAATGGACTTCAGCGTTTACCAGGATAAAAACGTAGCGCTTACCTGCACCGCCGATGCCATCATTCCCATGTGGGCCTATATGCTGGCCGCCAGTTACCTGGAACCCGTGGCCAAAGAAGTGCTTTTTGGCAACGAGGATTTTTTGCAGAAAACGCTTTTTTTGAAAAACCTGTATAAGATAAATGTGAACGAATACCAGGATAAAAGAGTGGTGATAAAAGGTTGCGGCGAATTGCCCATCCCTGAAACGGCGTATGTAGAGATCACGAAATTGTTACGCCCGGTGGTGAAGAGCATCATGTACGGCGAACCCTGCAGTACGGTGCCGATCTTTAAAAAACCCATCGCGCCAAAAAGCTGATCAGAACCAACCCCTTTTGCGGAAGATGCGGATCATGGCGAAAGGAATAAACAGCATGAGTCCGACCGAAATAAAGAAACCCCATTTATTGTGGAGCAGCGGAATGGTTTCGAAGTTCATACCAAAGATGCCGCCGATCACCGTGGCGGGCGCCAGCAGGCAGGTAACAACGGCCATAACCTTCATCACTTCATTCGTTTTTAAGTTTACGTTGCTGAGGTAGAGGTCGTTTAAGTTCATCATCATATCGCGGTAGTTCTCCGCCAGGTCGTTGGCCTGTATGATGTGGTCGTACACATCTTTAAAATATTTTTCCGTGCGTTCTTCCACCAGGTCGGTATCGCTGCGCAGGATGCCGTTCACCAGTTCCCGTACCGGTGCGATGCTTCTTTTGAGGATGATCATTTCCTTGCGTAGCATGTTGATCTTGGCCAGGCTGCGGTTGTTGGCGTTGCGGGCAATGTCTTCTTCCAGCGCTTCAATTTTATCGCCCAGCTTTTCCATCACTAAATAATAATTATCCACGATCATATCCAGCAGGGAATAAAATAAAAAATCGGCGCCATTTTGCCGGAGCTTGGTCGATCTTACTTTTAATTTTTCCCTCAACGGGTTGAACACATCGCGTTTTGCATCTTCCTGGAAACTGATCACGAAATTTTTGCCGAGAACAATACTGATCTGTTCCGTTTCCACGGATGATTCCTTTTCATTAAAGTACAGCATGTTGAGCAGGCAGAACAGGAGCCCGTCTATCTCGTCCATTTTCGGCCGCTGCCCCAGGCTGAGGATATCTTCGGTGATGAGGTTGTGAATGCCGTAGTGGTTACAAATGGTTTCCACATCATCTTTTCGTAAACCATCAACGTTGAGCCAGGTGATGGAAGGCGTGCGGATATAGGCGTAACACTCGGGCACTTCTTTCAGTTCCTTTACATCGATGTTTTCCGCATCATAATCATACACGGAGATCTTTACTTCCGTTGGTTCTTTGCGTGTTGATTCGATGGTGGGATTGACCTGTAATACTTTCTTGGTCCTTAATAATTCCAGCGGATCAAGCAGGTAGGAAAAGATATTACGGCCGGCCATAGCAACAATTTAAAAGTAGGGGTTGAAATTAAGGAATAAAAAGGAAAAGCTTCATCCAACGGATGAAGCCTTTGATTTTTATAATTTCTAAGGTTGGATGAAGGTAATAGGTAAGGTATAATATTGAAGACTCATCCCCAGTCTCCCGAAAGCTTTCGGGACAGGCTCTCTCCTGAAAGAGAGGGGAGCTGGCAGCATTGAATTATATAAGGCCTCCTTCAATTACTTTCAACGATATTAAACTACGTTCAACAGGTCTAACCTTTCTAAACCCCTTACCCTCTAAACTAATTATTCCTGCTATTCAAATTCCTGTTGCTATGAAAAGTCCTTTTCTGGCCGTTGCCAAAACCACGGGATCTTTTTTGTTGCTGTTGTTGCTTCGGTGCTTTCACCATGGGTTGCGATAGCGCGGCCTGGCTCAGTACGAAAGGATGTTCGTCTACCGTCGGGATGTTTTTACCGATCAGTTTTTGAATGTCCCTCAGTTCCGTTCTTTCATCGGCATCGCAAAAAGCGATCGCCACGCCTTTATTGCCCGCCCTGCCGGTACGGCCAATGCGGTGTACATAGGTTTCAGGTACTTCGGGCAATTCGAAATTGAATACGTGCGATAGTTCGTCGATATCGATGCCCCGCGCAGCAATATCCGTAGCCACCAACACGCGCAGGTCGCCGTTTTTAAAATTGCTCAACGCATTCTGCCGGGCGTTTTGTGATTTGTTGCCATGAATGGCGGCGGCCGTTACTTCGGCGCGGTGCAATAATTTCACCACTTTATCGGCGCCATGTTTGGTACGCGTGAACACGAGTGCAGTACCCACATTTTTTTCTTTCAATAAATGCAGGAACAGGTCAACCTTATCTTTTTTATCTACATAGTATAAAGTTTGTTCGATCGCATCAACCGTAGAAGACACGGGTGTTACGGCTACCTTGGCAGGATTCGTCAACAGCGCATCGGCCAGTTTCTGAATTTCGGGCGGCATGGTGGCGGAGAAGAAAAGCGTCTGGCGCTTCGTAGGTAATTTGGTGATCACGCGTTTTACGTCGTGTATAAATCCCATGTCGAGCATGCGATCGGCTTCATCCAGCACGAAGATCTTTAAATACTTCAGGTCGATGAAACCCTGTGCAATGAGGTCGAGTAAGCGGCCGGGGGTGGCGACTAAAATATCAACCCCTTTCCTTAAAATATTTACCTGGCTGAACTGCGATACGCCGCCGAAGATAACGGTATGCGTTAACCCGGTGTATTTACCGTAGGCCGCAAAGCTTTCGTCGATCTGGATCGCCAGTTCGCGCGTGGGTGTTAAAATAAGGGCGCTGATCTTTACCGGCCCGCGGCTGGGTTGCTTTTCAGCGTGCATCAGTTGCAGCATGGGAATAGCGAAGGCAGCGGTTTTGCCGGTACCTGTTTGTGCGCAGCCTAAAAGGTCGCGTTGTTCCAGTATGTAAGGGATGGCCTCGGCCTGGATGGGTGTGGGTGTGGTATAACCTTGTTCGGTTAACGCTTTGAGGATCGGGTCGATCAACTCTAATTTCTTGAAATCCATAAATGTTTTTTAATAAATGCTGGACAGACGTTGCAATTTCTACATCAGCGGGGAAAATCTTTATTACTGCACCGGCCTACAACCTGCCGTGTGATATAGTGGAGTAGGCGCAAAGGTAGGCTTTTAAAATTTAATGGTATAAACCGTCCTGTTAAAACTTAATTTTGCCCTATGTCCACACTTACATTAAGTCTTGTACAGCCCGACCTGGTTTGGGAAGATAAAGCTGCCAACCTGCAGCAACTCGAATCAATGATCAACAGCATCGATCAACCAACAGAGATCGTCGTATTGCCCGAAATGTTCAGCACCGGTTTCAGCATGCGGCCCGAAGTGCTGGCCGAAACAATGGAAGGCGAAACGGTAAGCTGGATGAAAAGGATAAGTAAGGAGAAAGGCGTTGTACTCACCGGCAGCCTGGTCATTGAAGAAAGCGGGAAGTATTTCAACCGGTTGATATGGATGTTGCCCAACGGCAGTTATGGTACCTACGACAAACGCCATTTGTTTGCTTACGGAAAAGAAGATGAACATTTCAGCGCGGGTAATAAAAGATTGATCGCTTCGGTAAAAGGCTGGCGCATCAACCTGCTCGTTTGTTACGACCTGCGCTTTCCCGTGTGGGCCCGGCAGCAAAGCCAGGACGAACCGGAGTATGATGTGTTGATCTACGTGGCCAACTGGCCGCAGCGGCGCAGTCTTGCCTGGAAAACCCTGCTCCCCGCACGTGCCATCGAAAACCAATGTTATTCCATCGGCGTTAACCGCGTGGGTACCGACGGTAAGAACATCCACCATGCCGGTGATACGATCGTTACCGGTCCGCTGGGCGATAATATACTGGATGCAAAAAATGTTGCCGGCGTTTATACGGTAACGTTAGATAAGCAGCAACTCGATGAAGCACGCTCCACTTTTCCTTTTTGGAAGGATGCGGATGAGTTTAGGATGGGGGCTTTTTAAATATTGTCCATTAAATTTTCTGTTCTTTTTTGCTTGTCCAAAAAAGAACCAAAAAGGACCCCCGTGGCCGATATACAGCCCGCCCACGGGAAGCAGCTATGTTCAGCTTTTGTACTACTGTAGCTTCAGAATCGTAATTCTATTGTACGCTTCCGGGTGGACATACTCTTCGCTTTCATTAGCGTCAATAAAATTACGAAGCCCACTCATTACCTTTTAGCAGGAGCGTTTGGAGCCCGGCCCTCGGAAAAATATGCGTTAAGAAGACTGTTAGGTTGGGCTTAAGGTGGCTAACGAAGAAGTCAGTCAAACGATTAACGTTTATTTGTAAGAAGGGGAATGAAAGCAAAGATCAAATGCCCGGATGTATTAATTGCTGGTAAGTCGCACAAATGTTTGGCTATATTCAACTGGCCGGACTTTTTCATTCCGGCCCAACCCAGCAATCTTTAGCTTATTTTTCCGTAGGCCTTGACTTTTGTTTCTTTTGGGTCAAGCAAAAGAAAAAAGACTTTGATTAAGATATTATACCTGCTAAAGAAGTTCATTTTTTTGATGACCTTACTCAAAAATACTAATAGCACACACATTAAGGATTATGGCCGCGCAGCAGCATTATTCGCCCTAATCATTTCCATCACCACCTGCATTTTTTTATCATAACCTTTCAGCAAGGCATCATAGCTGGTGCCTACATATACATCGGGCGGTACGCCCATGCCATTCTTTGGCACATGGTTGTATTGCACCAGCCTGAACAAGGGCAACCGCACGCGCAGGTGCGTGTTGGGCAAGGTAATGTCGGGGATCATGATGCCGTTGTTGCCGTGCCAGCCGCCGCCGGCTTCTTCGCCTAAAAGGGTAATGCCGGGTTGACCTTTTACCGCGTTGCAAAACAAGGTAGAGGCGGAAAAGGTAGGACCGTTGATGAGCACGTACACGTAACCGTTATAATGATTTTGTTGCTTTGGTTGATTCATTTTTCGTTCCCAGTGCCTGAAGTGGTACTGGCCGTTCTTTTTGCGCGTAGTCGTAAAGAACAGACCAACATTGTTCAGCCACCTGCCCTTGATATACCGGGTATAGGGCCGCAGCGTTTTGGCCACGGAGAAAGCCGTATCCGCCACGCGAAAAGGTTGCCGTGTTATATAACGCGTTAACAGGGTTGATAAATTGATGCGCCCCCCGCCATTGCTCCGCAGGTCGATCACCAGGTTGTTGATGCCTTGCTTTTTAAGGGTTCGGAAAGAACGCCGGTAAAAAATACGCAGCCCGTTGGCAGAAAAAGTATTCAGCACCATGATCGCGCTGTTGTTGGCCGTATCAATCGTAAGCGAACGGATATTTTTAAGCCGCTCTGCTTTCGAAGGTTTGGGCCTTTTTACAATGGCCGTATCGCGGGCCGGTTGCTTTTTGGAGCTATCTTTTTTTACTTCAAACAAAGGAACTTTTACCAATTGTTCGTTGCCGTTGCTATCGACATACACTACATTATATTGTTTGCTCAGCCCGAAAATATTGCGGTGGTAATAAGGGAAGTTGCTGCTGAGCCGGATGTAATTCACATTGTTGGCGTGACCATCTTCCGGCATGTAATTAAACATCCTGTTCACGAGTGATTTTGTATCCAGCCCGTTGATGCTTTTGATGAGTGTTCCTTTTTTCAACAGCGAATCCTTGCGGTTGAGGTTGGTGGTTACCGCCATCGTATCGTTCCATACCTTCATCGATAAAGGAAAACTGGCGAAGCGTTTATTGCGCACCCAGCGGCTGTACCCTTTGCTCATGCCGAAGCTCGTGTGGCCGCAATGGATTTTGTCGATCAGCGGCGCAATGATCTTCCAGCCAAACTGTTGTTCCGTCATGCTGTCTTCCACCAGGCGGTTGTACCGGTTAAAGTACATATCCATGCTGTCTTTCGATGTGTACCAGTAAAGCGAGGGATGTTTTGTTTCGAGGATGTTCCTTAGTAAAGCATAATCTTCCTGCAAACTTTTACGATCGTATTTTTTTGCGGGATCATAATTTTTATGGGTGGCCGAACAGGATAACAGGAACCAGGGAATGAGGATAAGGACCAGGTGGCGGAGAGGCTTCATTTGTTCAGTTACCTTGTTTGCTATAAAGTTACGAAGGACGACCACAAATAGGATAACCGGCCGTTGTTGCCGGTTAATATTTCATCAAAAATTATTTCAGGTGATTCCAGCCCTGCGCCACCAGCTGGTGTTTGTTGCCGCCGCGGGTGATGATGTTTTTTCCTTCGGCGGCTTCCGTAATGTAACCGATGATGCTTAAGCCATTGTTGACATTTATCTTTTCAAAGTCCGACTGGGCAACGGTAAAGATCAACTCGTAGTCTTCGCCGCCGCTTAAGGCGCAGGCCGTAGGATCCAGTTCGAGTTTATATGCGAAGGCTTTCGCGTCTTCGTTCAGTGGCAGTTTATCTTCGTACAATACGCAGCCCACTTCGCTTTGTTTGCAGATGTGCAGGAGTTCGCTGCTCAGGCCGTCGCTGATGTCCATCATACTCGTGGGCATAATTTTATGTTCGGCAAAGTATTCGATCACGTCCTTGCGGGCTTCGG
>Ga0247806_10000466_pt1 | contig 25498 bp, 24 predicted proteins | sample UWRJL059202B1_FD_179935 | JGI IMG/M metagenome (GOLD analysis project Ga0247806, IMG submission 179935) | Plant litter microbial communities from Arlington Agricultural Research Station in Wisconsin, United States - UWRJ-L059-202B-1 | ecosystem: Environmental > Terrestrial > Plant litter >... | reverse complement strand
TGCCTGCGTTTTTGAATATACAGAGGGCGATATATTTAACTCTCCCCCAGCCCTGCCTGCTGCCGTAAATGGTATGGTACACTTAGACCACGACCTTAAAGGCATTATTACAGAGGTTCGTAAAAATGGTAAGTTTGCCGGGCACGCTTTCGAAACGTTATTAATAACCCCTCCTGCAGGAACTATTGGCTCTAAAAAATTGCTGCTTATAGGCCTGGGTGACCGCACGAAATTTAGCCCCGAACTTATGAAAAGCATAGGCAGCGTGGCCATGAACGAAGCACTACGCCTGGGTGTAAGCCATTATGCTTTTGCCAGCGACCTTAAAGATGCCGGTATCGATTCGCCCACAGCACTGGTTGCCGGTTATGTAGTTACAGGTATGTTTGAGGCTTACAGGACACAGGCATGGCTAAAAGATAAAAAAATGGCTACTTACAAGCCACTTACTAAAGTTACACTACTGGCAGGCCCGGCATTTTATACCGTTGCTGGAGAAGGCATTAAAGAAGCTATTGCTAAACTAAATAAATAACCATTATGAAAGCAGATATAATTTTATATAATGGTAAAGTACACAGTTTTAGCAAAAAGATTACTAATGCCACAGCAGTTGCCATTAAAGATGGCAAGTTTATAGCCGTGGGCAATGATGCTGCCGTTATGGAGTTTGCATCTGAAGGGACAAAAATTATAAATCTTGAAAAAAAGCGCGTAGTACCGGGTATTAACGACTCGCACATTCACCTTATTCGTGGTGGGTTAAACTATAACCTAGAGCTGCGCTGGGATGGTGTACCCTCTCTGGCAGATGCTTTACGCATGCTTAAAGAACAGGTAGACCGCACACCATCGCCACAATGGGTGCGTGTGGTAGGCGGCTGGAGCGAGTTTCAGTTTGCTGAAAGAAGGATGCCAACACTGGAAGAAATTAACGCCATAGCTCCAGAGACCCCTGTGTTTATACTGCACCTGTATGACAGAGCTATTATGAACAGGGCGGCACTAAAGGCTGTAGGCTTTACTAAAGATACTCCTGCACCTGCAGGAGGCCACATACAAAAAGACAGCAATGGCGAGCCTACAGGGCTTATAATTGCCACGCCTAATGCCATGATACTGTACAGCACGCTTGCAAAAGGGCCTACATTGCCTTATGAGCAGCAGGTAAACTCTACCAGGCATTTTATGAAAGAGCTTAACCGCTTTGGCATTACCAGCGTTATAGATGCCGGCGGCGGTTTCCAGAATTTTCCTGACGATTATAAAGTGGTTAATGAGCTTAACGAGAAAAAACAGCTTACGGTGCGCATTGCCTATAACCTGTTTACACAAAAACCTAAACACGAGTTTGAAGATTTTACCGATTGGATAGATTCGGTTAAACTATATCAGGGAGATGATATGTACCGCCACAACGGTGCAGGCGAAATGCTGGTATTTTCTGCGGCTGATTTTGAGGATTTCCTTCAGCCGCGCCCGGATCTTCCTGAAAATATGGAAGCTGAACTCGAAAAAGTAGTCCGTTTATTAGTAGCAAACCGTTGGCCCTTCAGGCTGCATGCCACTTACAACGAAAGCATTACCCGCTTTTTAAATGTTTTTGAGAAAGTAAACCGTGATATCCCTTTTGATGGTTTACCCTGGATTTTTGACCATGCCGAAACCATTGATGAGCGCAATATAGAACGCACTAAAAACCTGGGCGGCGGTATTGCCATACAAAGCCGCATGGCGTATCAGGGAGAATATTTTACCGACCGTTACGGTGCCAGGGCTGCCGAAAATACCCCTCCTGTTAAAACCATGCTCGAAATGGAAGTACCCGTAGGCGGTGGCAGCGATGCCACAAGGGTAAGCAGCTATAACCCTTGGGTATCTATGTACTGGCTTACTGTGGGTAAAACCGTGGGCGGACTGCAGTTGTACAGCAAAAGCAGGTTAACACGAGAGGTAGCTTTAGAGCTGTATACAAAAGGTAGTGCGTGGTTCTCTCAGGAACAGCAAAAAAAGGGTGACATTCAGGTAGGCATGTTTGCCGATCTTGCTGTACTGGACAAAGATTACTTTAATGTAGACGACGAAGATGTTAAAAACATAGAAGCCGAAATGACGGTTGTTGATGGGAAAATTGTATATGCTAAAGGCGATTTCTCGTCTTACTCCCCTCCTTCTATCCCTATATTGCCAGACTGGTCGCCTACTAAAATTTACAACGGCTACTATCCGGCGGGTGGGCATACAGCACAGCCACATTCGCATGTGGGCCAGTCAAACACTACAGGGCTAACAGCTCAAATACACAGTTGCAGCGGCAGTTGCGATGTGCATGCACACAATCATGACAGCGCGCGGTTAAGCAATGTACCCGTTAATAATTACACAGCATTTTGGGGTGCTTTAGGCTGCTCATGCTTTGCCTTTTAATACTATTATCATGACAGAACTTATAAAACAATTATTATATTCAGATGTGGGCAGTGCGTTTAATAACAGCGCACTGCTACTCTTCAGGATACTTTTAGCCTTAGAACTTTTCAGGGTACACGGTATGAAAAAATTCAGGGTAGAGAACGGTCAGCGCGAGCATGTACCTAATCCACTTGGCCTGCCTGACAAACTTAACGGACTGGTGGCAACTTTTTCTGACACGGTTGTGCCGTTCCTTATCATGCTGGGTGTAGGAACAAGGCTGGTCATATTGCCTACCATTGGGGTAACTGCAATTGGGTACTTTGTGGTACACCGCAAAGACTCTCTAGAAGTTAGAGATGTACCTTATATGTACACCCTGTGCCTATTGTTTATACTGGCACTTGGAGCAGGTACCTATTCTGTAGACCACTACTTATTTAAAATTATCTAACAAAAACTTTATGATACAAGCTAATCACATAGGTAAGGTTACATTTATGCTTGCAGCGGTTGCCGGATATTGTGATACGGCAACATTTGTAGCAGGCGACAATATATTTTCGGCACACGTTACGGGTAACTTTATTACGTTTGCCTACCAGATGGTAACCGGCGCGCCTATAAATGCATGGATAAAATTACTTACCTTTCCTGTATTTATTATTGCAGTAATGGCTGGCGGCAGGCTCTCTGTAAAGGCAGAAAACAAGAATAAAATATTGCTTATCGAGGCACTTATCCTTATTATTGCGGGAGCAATATCGTTAGCCAGGCATCTGGAAAAAGACAAGGTTACCATGTATATTACCGTAATGCTGGTGGTTTTTGCATTGGGGCTACAAAATGCTTACGGCAAGCTTTTTAGCAAAGAAACCCACGGCCCCACTACTATGATGACAGGAAATGTAACCCAGGCATCGCTTGATTTTGGTGCCTTGCTGGCAGGAAAATTTAGTGCTGCCGATGCACTTGTAAGCTTTAAAAAACAAATGACAACAATAATGGGGTTTTTAGTGGGCTGCATATTGGGTGCATTAATAGCACGCGAATATGGGCTTGCATCAATACTACTCCCCGGTATTGCCATGCTCGTATGTTATTTTTTAACCGGTAAACCACAGGTTGCTGCTCAATAATTAGTACCAAACTTATAGTCATCAAATGATCTTTAAACATGCTATAACGGCCTTTATAATTGTTTTTTGCGTAAGCAAAAGCTACTCACAACCTGTGTCTAAAAATGAGCCCAATGCTATTCTGGCTAAAATAAAATGGGAAAAAGACAAAGAAAAAAAGGCCGGACTGCTGTTTAAAGCTGCAAGTTTTTATTTGGAAAAAGAAGGAGAGTTTAAAGATGACCTGGACAGTGCTGTATTGCTTAACAATCAATCTATACAAATTAGCAGGGAACTCGATCTAAAAAATAGTATAGCGCAAAGCATGTTACTGAATGGCAAAATTGCAGTAGAAAGGGGCAACCCTGAACTTGCTATGCAGCTAAAGAAAAAAGCACTGGATTATGCCCTGGAAAATGACCTTAAAAAAGACGCGGCAGAGATTTCTGGTTCAATTGCTTATGATATTGCTGATAATGATATTAGTATAAAAGCAAATTATTTTTTAAAAGCTGCTGCCTTATATAAACAGGCCCGCGCATTTTATGACGAGGCACTAACATATAGCGAACTGTCTGTACTTTACAACAGCATCGACGAACCTGCTATATCTAATAAATATGCACGGCAGGCAATAGCAATCAAAAAGAAACTAAAAAAATATGACCTGTGTAAGGAATACACCATGCTTGGGTTAAATTTAAGGGTGCAGGGCAACTATAAGGACGCACTGGCATATGCTCTTGCCGCAGAAAAAGTTGCCGAAAATAGTAAAGTAAATGAAGATTGGCTTAGCATTCTGTATGACCTTATAGGGACTATATATTCTGAATTAAAATTCTATGATAAATCGATTGATTACTATAAAAAAGCTATTGAGATATCAAAGAAAATTAATGATAAAACAGGTGTTTATGCAATTACCCTTAATACAGCCCGTGCGCTGTATAACAGGGACAAGATTACCGAAGCGCTGGATGTATTAAACAATGGGTATGCCTATTATCCCGGCAAACAATGTGATACAGAATATCCTGCAATGTATTTATTAATTTATTGTGAGTTGAAAAAATTCGACAGAGCAAAGCCCTACTATGAGCAGCTTGTTAAGTGTAACATTGAAAATCATGGTGTCTTTAAAGATCATATAGCACAGGAAAAAATGTATTATGCCATCATACAATATCTGTTAGATACGGGGCAGGCAGAAAAAACCTATGAATACATTACTAAATTAAAAATTTTAGCTAAGAAAAATAACGATCTGTTAAACCTCTCACAGTTGGAGAAGACACATTTCAAGTCAGATTCTGCCGTGGGTAATTACTTGTCGGCAATCAAACACTTAGAAGATCATTTAATACTTCACGATTCTCTTTATAATATAAACAGCAGACAGCAATTTGCAGATATGCAACTTAAATATGAAACAGAGAAAAAAGATAAAAACATAAAGGTACTCACGCAACTGGGCAAGCTACAGGAAGCAAGGATACATAATGATACCATTTTGCGCTATGTATTTATAGGTAGCCTCATAGTATTAGTACTGTTTATTGGGTTATTATACAACCGCTCCAGGCTTAAACAGCGTACTAACCGAAAACTGCAATTAAAACAGCAAAAAATTAACCAGCAAAACGACCAGCTTAAAAAACTGCTTACAGAAAAAGAATGGCTGCTTAAAGAAATTCATCACAGGGTAAAAAATAACCTGCAAATTGTTATAAGCCTGCTCAACACACAATCTGCCTATCTGGATAACGAAGATGCGCTTATGGCCATACAAAACAGCCAGCACCGCATGCATGCCATGTCGCTCATTCATCAAAAGCTATATCAGTCTAAGAACCTTGCCAGTATCGATATGTCTTGGTACATTTATGAACTGGTAAATTATTTAAAAGAGTGTTTTGATACCCATAGAAAAGTAAACTTTATATTAGACACAGATAAGGTAGAACTTGATGTGGCACAGGCAGTACCATTAGGTTTAATACTTAATGAGGCCATAAGCAATGCCATAAAATATGCTTTTCCTGATAATGCAAAAGGAATGGTAACAATAACCTTAAAGAATATTGAGGCCGAAAATTACCAGCTAACTATTGCCGATGACGGTATAGGCTTGCCGGATAATTTTGAATTAGAAAACAGGGACTCTTTAGGTATGAACCTTATGATAGGCCTTAGCGACCAGCTTGACGGCACTTTTAAAATAGAGAACCACAATGGCCTGCACGTTATAATAACCTTTATAAAAAACAAAAAACTTATGGGATCTGACGATAACCCTATAAATGAAAAAGACAACTAATGAAGGAGAAAATATTAATTGTAGAAGATGAATTTATTGTTGCTAACGACCTTAAATTAATGCTAATAAAAGGTGGTTACCAGGTTACGGGCATAGCATCATCTGTCGTGCAGGCAAGAAAACTTATAGAGGCAAAGCGGCCAGAATGGGTATTGCTGGATATTATGCTTAAGGGCGACCTTACCGGCATAGACCTGGCGTGGGAACTCGTAGAACAACAGGTACCGTTCTTATACATATCTGCAAATACTAACCAAACCACGCTTGAAGCTGTAAAAGCAACTCAGCCCTATGGGTTTATGGTAAAACCCTTTAGGGAGCGGGACTTACTGGTAATGCTGGATATTGCCCGTTACCGTTATGGCATAGAGCACACTAACGATACAGCTTTACTACAACAAAATTTTGAGGCCCAAGCTAATAGTATAGATGGCATTATAGGCCATAGCCAGGAACTTATAGAGGTTATAGAAAAAATACACCTCGTTGCCCCAACAGAAACTTCGGTACTGGTACTGGGCGAAAGCGGCACCGGAAAAGAAAAAATAGCACACAGCATACACAACCTTTCGGCACGAAAAGCAAACCCAATTGTAACGGTTAACTGTGCAGCACTGCCGCACTCGCTTATTGAGTCTGAACTTTTTGGGCATGAGCGCGGTGCTTTTACAGGTGCAAATACGGCACGCACAGGCAAGTTTGAACAGGCTAATGGCGGTACTATATTTCTGGACGAAATAGGCGAACTGCCTTTAGACTCTCAGGTAAAATTACTACGTGTTTTACAGGAGCGCGAAATAGAACGACTGGGTGGTGATAAAACCATAAAAGTAAACGTGCGCATAGTGGCGGCAACTAACCGCTCGCTTGAAAAAGAAGTGGCAGAAGGGCGCTTTCGGCTTGACCTTTATTACAGGCTAAATGTGTTCCCTATACAGTTGCCACCGCTTAGGGATCGTAAAGAAGATATAGAAGAACTGGCACTTTACTTTCTTAAAAAGTATGCTGCCAAATCGCATAAAAATGTAACCGGTATTTCTCCGGCTGCTTTAAGCCAGCTTAAACAATACAACTGGCCGGGGAATATTAGGGAACTTGAACATTTAATAGAGCGTAACGTACTGCTGGCTAAAGGCAACGAGATACAGTCTTTTGATATTACTATAATTCGGGAAACGGCTCCCGCCGCTACAACAGTAGAAGCTGTTAGCGGAGCTATAAAATCGATGGAAGAAATGGAGAGAGACCACATACTAAACGCCCTTAAAGTTTGCGCAGGCAAGGTCTTTGGCACAGGCGGCGCTGCCGAATTGCTAAAGATGCCGGCACAAACGCTGTACTCTAAAATGAAAAAATTAGGCATAAAACAAGAATATTCGTAATCAAAACAAAAAAAAATAGTACCATGCAACAAAAAATATTAGGGCTTCACCATATTACCGCTATTGCCGGCAATGCCCAGCGCAACCACGATTTTTACACCAATGTATTAGGACTTAGGTTTGTTAAAAAAACCGTAAATTTTGACGATCCCGGAACCTACCATTTTTACTATGGCAATGCCGATGCGCAGCCGGGCAGTATCCTTACCTTTTTCCCTTGGGAAAATTCGGGTAAAGGCCAGAACGGTACAGGAATGGCTACCGACATTGGATATTCTGTACCCGAGGGAAGCCTTGATTTTTGGGCTGACCGTTTTAAAGAACTCAATGTAAAATTTGGAGAAAAAGGCGAACGTTTTGGCGAAGCCTACCTCCCTTTTACAGATCCTGATGGGTTAGACATCAGCCTTATCGTTCCAAAATATAACGATTCAAGAAATGCCTGGGAAACCGAAGCTGTAAAAAAAGAGAATGCTACAAAAGGTTTTCACAGCGCAACACTTACCTTAAAAAGTATTGATGCTACGGCAAAGATATTAACCGATATTTTTGGGTATACACTACAATCTCAGGAAGGTAACCGTTACCGTTTTATTACCGATACTGTTACTGAGGCTGCTGCAATAGACCTTCTTGAAGAACCTGATGGTAAGCGTGGTATTAACGCAGGTGGTACTAACCACCACGTAGCCTTTAGGGTAAAAGACGACGCTATGCAAATGGAATTCAGGGAGCGTATCTTAGAGAAAAACCTTAACATTACCCCACAAATAGACCGTGATTATTTTTACTCGCTGTACTTTAGAGAACCGGGTGGGGTACTTTTTGAAATTGCGACCGATAATCCGGGCTTTGATGTAGATGAACCTTTTGAATCACTTGGAACAAGCCTTATGCTGCCCAAACAATATGAGCCTCGCAGGGCGGAGATAGAAAAAATATTACCGGTAATTAAATAATATCCGTACAATGGCAACTATAAAACTCGAACTGGACGAAAAACAACATGGTGCTTTTAACCTGTATGATGAAGCGTCTAAAATAGGCGAAATGGTAATAGGCATTAAAAATAATGTGCTTACCGTTTACCATACCGAAGTAGATGAAAACCAATCAGGCAAGGGGTATGCAAAGTTACTGCTGGATGAAATGGTAAGCTATACCCGCAAAAATAAATTAATGGTACGCCCATTATGTGTTTATGTGCTTGGGCAGTTTAAAAGACATCCTGAAGAATATGCTGATATTTGGCTAAAAGAAGAATAGGATTTAATTGATGATAAGCCGCAAGCCTTTGCGACTTATCATCAATTATAATTTGACAGCCAATTCATGATACAGCTTTGCATCTCTGAGCCTTTGCGTAACAAATAAATAACTAATTTTTCTATTCATAAATAGTAAAACTATGCATACAGAAAACATACAAACAGCCGGTGTTTCTTTACAGGAAGCCGGTAAAGCACTCATAATGATACATGGCCGCGGTGGTAGCGCAAATGATATTTTATCATTAGCAAGACACCTTAACGTGCAGGATTATGCACTTTTGGCACCACAGGCTACTAATAACAGCTGGTATCCACAGTCTTTTTTAGCACCATTAAATCAAAACGAACCATACCTGTCGTCTGCTTTAGAACTTTTATCAAAAACGGTAGATGCTATTGAGGCACAAGGTATAACTAAAGAGAGCATTTATTTTATGGGGTTCTCTCAGGGGGCTTGTTTAGCACTTGACTTTACTACACGAAACGCTTCAAAATATGGGGGCATAGCTGCCTTTACAGGTGGGCTTATAGGCGATGCTGTGTACCCTGATCATTACAATGGCAATTTTAACGGCACCCCGGTATTTATAGGTACGAGCGATCCTGATTTTCATGTACCGGTACAAAGGGTACACGATACTACTGCACTTATGCAAAGTATGGGTGCTAATGTAACCGAAAAAGTATATCCTAACATGGGGCATACCATAAGCCAGGACGAAATAGACCTTGCCAACCAACTTGTTTTTAAATAAAAAGCCATGTTTAACGTAACCCGTATTTACAGCGATATTAATGGCGACAGCCACTTTCAAGACATTACTATTCCGCTTAAAAGCAATGGAGAAATAGGTTTCCTGTCGGATGAAGAACCTGTTAAGGGTATCATCTTTAGGGAAGTTGTAGCCTCTTACGATTTTGATTTTCATAATGCACCACAACGCCAGTATATTATATTGCTTGATGGTGGTGTTATTATAGAAACATCTTTAGGCGAAGTACGAACCTTTACAACCGGCGAAATATTACTGGTAGAAGATACTACCGGCAAAGGCCACAAGACAAAGAATATTGAGAATAAAACCCGAAAATCGGTTTTTATAACGCTATAATGCATACCCAAATGGAAAAAGAGACAGTAAGGATGGAGGGTTTTAGCGATGCTATATTTGCCATTGCTATAACATTGCTGGTGTTAGACCTGCACATACCCGATAAAGATACCCTTACAAGCACAAACGCTATTATAAGCTTTTTAAAAGGGCAATGGGCATCATACCTGGCAATTTCTATTTCATTTTTTAGTATATACATTATGTGGGTAAACCACCATAAGTTGTTTAAACAAATATATGTAAGGAATACGGGGATTACTTTTGCAAACGGACTTATACTGTTTTTGGTAACAGCAGTGTCCTACCCTACAGGTTTAATAGCGCGATTTTTAGATACGCCATCGGCAAACTTAGTGGTTGCTATTTATACCGGCTTATTTGTACTTATTAATTTGTCTTACAACCTGCTGTGGTACATTGCCAGCGGCAATAAAACATTGCTGCGCCCGGATATTACAGATGCCGCCATTAAAAAAATAAAGCTAAATTACCTTTATGGTTTACCTACCTATTGTCTTGCTTTTGGGCTATCTTTTAATTACCCCACAACGGCATTAGTTATCTGTATAATATTATGGGTTTACTGGGCGTTATCATCGGGGAAATTAGACCACGAACAAAAAACAGTTTAATTTTATAAGCCCAGAGGTTGCTTATCTAAAATCGCTGTGCAATTATATCTCCTGAGTTCCGGAAGAACAGTATAAAGTAATGCCGTTCCTTCGGAACTCAATTTTATTTAAGACCAAATTCATCTATAAACATACCGCTCCTCCTGAGCTTAAAATTCTTATTTAACATCTACCAGATGCCCTTTTTTAATACCCAGCTTTTGCATTTTAGATATTAATGTTGTAGCAGGAATACCCAGTAAAACAGCCGCACCATAAGGGCCCGATATACGGCCATTACATTTATTAACAACCTTAAGTATATGGTCGCGCTCTACTTCCTGTAAAGACATTATATAAAAATCATCCTCGGTAGTATGCTCTGTGCTTATATCTATTTTAGGAAAATGAACCTCTTTGATAGTATCTCCCTTGGCATACAAAATACTACGCTCTACAATGTTTCCCAGTTCGCGCACATTACCCGGCCAGTGGTAAGCAGCCATACCTTCCATTGCCTTATGCGAAAACTTAACCACATTTTTCCCTGTTTTTGCAGCATGGTAGGCTAAAAAATAATAGCTTAACAGCGGCAGGTCTTCCATACGCTCACGCAAAGACGGTATAATAATGGGGTACACATTAAGCCGGTAATACAAGTCACTCCTAAAACGGCCTTCGGTAACCTCTGTAAGTAAATCACGGTTAGTTGCAGCAATAATGCGCACGTTTATTTTTATAGTACTGCTTGCGCCAATGCGTTCTATTTCGCGCTCCTGCAAAACACGCAGCATTTTTGCCTGAAGCTCTAAAGGCAACTCCCCTATCTCGTCAAGAAAAATGGTACTGTTATTAGCCAGTTCAAATTTACCTATCCTCCTGTCTGTAGCACCGGTAAAACTTCCTTTTTCGTGGCCAAACAATTCACTTTCTATAAGGTGTGCAGGTATAGCGGCACAGTTAACCTTTACCATGGTCTTGTCTCTGTATGCCGAATTTTGATGAATGGCACATGCAATAAGCTCTTTGCCCGTGCCGGTTTCTCCCATAATCAGCACATTCGTTTCAGAGTAGGCAACCTGGTCTATTAGATCGAAAACTTTTTGCATGGTACCGCAACGGCCTATAATACCCGAAAAATTATCCTCTGTAATTTCCTGTTTTTTAGCAGATAGTTTCTCTTCCTGTGGCCTGCTTCTCAGTACATCTAATTCGGTTGCCATCTGTTCCCATTTTTTGGCAAGCGAAACATTTAGTACCGTAATAGATAATTGTGTTGCAATACCCTTAAGTAACCTTGCTGCCGGCCTGCTTAAACCATCGGGCTTTTTGTAAAGGAGGAAAAGTATTGCGGGTTGCTTTTTTTGATAGGGCAATGGTATGCCTGTTATATAGCGTATTCCTGACTGCTGTGCCTTAACAACATAATCCGGCAGTTGCTTTTTTGCTAATTGCGACAGCTCAAATACAACATTATCTGCCGATGCTGTACAGCAATCAAAAAAGCCATCGGTTGTGTTATAAAGGGAGTTGTTTTTTTGTATACCTGTATTGTTAGAACATTGATAAAATATAGAATAGTTCTCCTCTTGTGCGTTAGTAGTACAAATAATAAGATCATCAAAACTAAGTAATTCTTTAAGTCGCGGGGTTATTGCCTGAGAAAAACCAACACTATCTGTTACTGGGGCAAGGCTGTTACAAACCGAAAATATGAGCGATTGCTCCCTTTCGCGTTCCTGCAGGTTTTTTAATAAGGCGTCTGTGGCGGCGTTACTTTTTTCCATAAGAGTGGGGTATTAGGAGGCAATGCAATTTCGGGCAAAAATCTTATATATTAAAAGTAAAACACTACTATTTTCATTATGGGTTTGGTAAAAATCAGCACATAAATTTACGAAATATCATAAATAGTACGTAACAAATATAAATATAAGTCAATCGCTATCAGTACATTATTACAAAGGCATGTTTTTAGATTATATCCTGGCAACACAAAGTCATATTTAATATAAAAAAACAAGAAAAAATGGACAGTACACCTACACCAAAAAGCACATCGGGAAGCTTTAACCCAGATGCATTTTTAATCGTTGAACCTAAAACATTTGAAGACCTTAAAGTAGGCGATATCTTTAGGGCACCAAGCCGAACCCTTACAGATGCGCATGCATCGGCATTCCAAACCGTATCGTGCGATAACCACCCTGTACATTATGATAAAGAATGGGCACAAAAACGCGGTCACAGCGCACCGGTAGTGCACGGGTTGCAGGTTCTTGCCTTTACAGCACCTGGCGCAACATTGTTTCCTCACTACATAGGCGAAGTATTCATTGCCTTTACAGGGCTGTCCTGCCAGTTTTTGAAAGAAGTACACTCTGGAGATACCTTATACTCTGCACTTGAAATTAAGGAACTGATACCTAATGGCAAAACGGGAACTGTTATTACGAGTGTTACTGTTTATAATCAAAACGGTGACCTTGTATTATTAGGCGAGCACCAGTATTTATTACGCACACAGGAGGTTTAAAAGCCCGGGCATAAAATTACGAAATACCGTAAGGTACTTTTTAGCCAATACAACGTAAGTAGCTGTAAATTAAAAACTTAATTTTAAGGGTCATTTTTTGAACTGTTGTTACTATATATATAATCAATTTAAAAACAAAATTTATGGGCAACAGTTTCATGTACAATTGCAGAGGTTCATGCAGCTTCTAAAATCAAATCAGAATTACCAACACAAAACAGGTTATCTGTCCGGATTACAGATAACCACATCAATTTAAACTTTTAAAACACAATAAACATGGATTTCAAATACAAAATCATTAATCTGGCTGCATTGGCAGCACTTGCCATCTCAATTTCATCTTGTTCTAAAAAAGAAGAAACAAAATCTGAATCAACAGATACAACTGTTGCAACAACTACACATACTACCGGCACTACAGGTGCACGTAAAGAATACTATGAGGTAGCCCCAAATGTTAAGCTGCATGTTACAGACCTGGGTGATGGCCCTGTAGTAGTACTTATTCCCGGATATCCTTTAAGCGATGAAAGCTGGGAATACCAGTTTCATGACCTTGTTAAGGCGGGTTATCGCGTAGTAGCCATTACAATGCGTGGCTTTGGTAAATCAGACAAGCCTTACGGCAGCTACAATTACGATCAGTTTGCTACAGATATTAAATCGGTTTTAGACCAGCTTGATGTTAATGATGCTACCATAGGTGGCCACTCTATGGGTGGTGCTATTGCCCTGCATTATGTGGCTAAATTTAATGGAGCTCACATTAAAAAATTGGCATTGTTTGCAGCAGCAGCACCATGCCATACTAAAAAGGCCGATTATCCTTACCCATTATTTACAAAAGAACAAATTACGCAATGGGTCGACTTAAATAATACCGATCGCCCAGCCCTTCTTGCTGCTGTAGGATCGCAATTTACATTAAATGCTACATCTGTTAATGCAGGCATTGGCGGATGGCTGTATGGCCTTGAAATGCAATCATCTGCATACGCTATGGAGCAGGCACTTATTTCACTTCGTGATGAAGACCTTCGTAGTGACCTGCCTAAAATAAAAGTGCCAACACTTATTTTTAATGCAAAACAGGACAGGATTGTTGCCTTTGCACTGGCAGAACAAATGAACAAAGCCATTGCAGGATCGAGACTGGTACCGTTTGAAAAAAGTGGACATGCTTTATTTATAGAAGAAAAAGAAAAATTTAATACCGAGTTTATTAAATTTTTAAAAGAATAAGGTAACCTAAAATTATAACTAAGCCCCATATTATAAAAAGTATGGGGTTTTAATACTACTACCTCATGGAACACACACAACCCTCTTTTGATACTGTTATAGAAACCCTTAACTGGCTGCGCACCCAAGGTTTTACCCACGATTTTAACCTTGATTACGATGCTATAAAATATAATAACGGTACAGGCATCATGTCGCCAGAAGAATTTCATATAGAATGGGTATTTAGGTTTGAAGGAGAAACAGATCCCGGCGATGAAGAAATTATTTACGGCATAACCTCAGCCATTCACAACATTAAAGGCGTGTTATTAAGTGCCTACGGCATGTATGCCGATCCTGTATCAGATCAAATGATTAAGAAGCTTTCTGTACATTAAATTTTATACTTAATTTTAGTAATAATTTTAATATTAAAAACAGAATGGAAAAAGCAAACGGTTTATCATTCACGCAGGTACTTATTATGGCAGTAACCGCGGGTATATGTGTGGCTAACATCTATTATAACCAACCCATTTTAAACGAAATTGCATTGTCGTTACATATTGACCCTAAGCATATCGGCACTATATCTCCACTGGCTCAGGCAGGTTATGGTTTGGGATTATTATTTATAACCCCGCTTGGCGACAAGATGGACAGGAAACGTCTCATTTTATGGCTGCAGGTTTTTCTTATCCTCGCACTTATAGGCATGTCTTTTGCGGCTAATTTTTTCCAGCTTTATGCGGCAAGCCTTGCCATTGGTTTGTTTGCTGTTACGGCACAGGTAATACTGCCTATGGCGGCAAGCCTTGTAACCGAAAATAAAGGCAAGATAGTAGGCACCATATTTACAGGCATACTTATAGGCGTGCTTACAGCAAGGGTTTTTAGCGGTTTTATAACAGAGAGTCTTGGTTGGCAATATGTGTACAGGATATCGGCAGTATTAGTAGCGCTGTCTGCTTTACTGATGCAAACTGATTTTCCATCGAACAAAGACCGTTTTAGTGGTACTTACATACAGTTACTGCAATCGGTAATGTTGCAGCTAAAAAGGTTTCATACCTTAAGGGTTACAGCACTAATCGGTGCACTGGCTTTCGGAAGTTTAAGTTCGTTTTGGGTAACGCTTACCTTTTATTTAAGTGGAAGCCCGTTTAATTATTCGGCAGCAATAATAGGCCTTTTTGGCTTGCTGGCAGCAGGCGGTGCACTCCTTGCCCCGGTTGTAGGTAAACTTGCCGATAAAGGCAGCCACAAGCGGTCGCTAATGGTATCACTGTTATTTGTACTGGTAAGCCTTGTGGCACTATATCTTTTCCCCGGGTCGTTAGTAAGCCTTTTAGTAGCTGTGCTGCTTATAGATATAGGTGTACAGGCAGTGCAAATTACAAACATTGCCCTTATTTATACTTTAGATACGCAAGCCAACAGCAGGATAAATACCGTTTACATGACATCTTATTTTATAGGTGGTGCCGGGGGTGCATACATCGGCCTGCTTGCCTGGAACTACGGCGGGTGGAATATGGTACTTGCCCAAATGGCAATTTTTATAACTATTGCACTTATAGCTTCGCGAAGCTTAAAAACAAAATAACAAAATTAAATACAACTATCATGTCTAAAATAGCTATATATGGATTTGGCCGCATAGGCCGCCAGTTTTTGCGCGTTGCGCTAACTAATAAATTATTTGTTCCTGCAGTAATTGCCGATGTTCAGGATATTAAAACCCTTGCTGCGCTTTTTAGTGTAGATACTAATTATGGCCGATGGAACGAAGCTGTTTCTGCCGAAGGCGATAGCTTTAGCATTGGTGACAGGCAAATAAGCTATGTGAACTCGCTTAAAGAAGTGCCCGACTGGAACGCTTTGGGAGTTGACTTTGTGGTAGATTGCAGCGGTCGCGCATCTACCCGTGCGGGTGCACAGGTACATATAGACAAGGGCGCAAAACATGTGCTTATTAGTGCGCCAAGCAAATCGTTAGCAGATTGCGATGCTGTGCTGCTTAAAGGTATAAACCTTGAAACTTTTGATCCTGAAAATCATAAGATAATAAGCATGGGCAGCTGTACTACTAATGCGCTGGCAGCTGTGGTAAAGGTTGTGCTGGAGAACTTTGGTATACAATACGGGTTATTTACTACGGTACATTCGTATACTAACACCCAGTCGCTAACCGATCAGCCCATGAAAGACAGGCGCGACTCATGGGCTGCTGCAGAAAATATCATTCCGTCATCATCTGGTGCGGCAAGGGCATTACAGTTTATCTGGAAAGACCTTAAAATTACGGGTAAGGCTTACAGAGTTCCTACCCGCACAGGCAGTATTGCCGAACTAAACCTGATTACCGAAAAAGACTGTACCGTTCAGGAAGTTAATGATGCCTTTAGAAAGGCTGCTGCCGAAGGTTCGCTTAAAGGAGTTATGGATGTGTTGGAAGAAGAATGGAGTTCTGCACGCATAGTTGCCGATCCGCACTCTTCTATAATTGATTTGCCACTTACGGTTAAAGAGGGTAACCTGCTATCTGTAGCGGCGTGGTATGATAACGAATGGGGCTTTGCTAACAGGCTCGCCGAAGTTGCAAAATATCTGTCGGAAAAAGCTTAAGATCATTGCAAAACTTTTTTTGTAAATCAAAAGCCGCCTGAAAGTAATTTAAGGCGGCTTTTTTATTTTTCTAAGAACTAAGGGACTAAGCCACTTAGAACCTTAATCTAATCATTCATAGAGATAAGGAACTCATTATTGTTGCGGGTCTTTTTAAAACGGTCGTTTATAAAGTCCATCGCTTCAATAGGGTTCATATCAGCAAGGTATTTTCTCATGATCCACATACGCTGAATGGTTTTTTCATCAAGCAGTAAGTCATCTCTCCTCGTGCTCGACGATGTAAGGTCAATAGCAGGGAAAATACGCCTGTTAGCAATTTTTCTATCCAACTGTAGCTCCATGTTACCGGTACCTTTAAACTCTTCAAAGATAACTTCATCCATTTTAGATCCTGTATCTGTAAGTGCCGTAGCAATAATACTTAAAGATCCGCCACCTTCAATGTTACGTGCCGCACCAAAAAAGCGTTTTGGTTTTTGTAGCGCATTAGCATCTACACCACCACTTAAAACCTTACCAGATGCTGGCTGTACAGTATTGTAAGCCCTTGCAAGACGCGTAATAGAGTCTAATAATATAACAACATCATGACCACACTCTACAAGGCGTTTCGCTTTTTCGAGCACTATGTTAGCAATCTTAACGTGTTCCTGTGGTTCTTTATCAAAGGTAGAGGCAATAACCTCTCCCCTTACACTACGCTGCATATCGGTTACCTCTTCCGGGCGTTCATCTATTAGTAAAACCAACAGGTACACCTCCGGGTGATTAGCAGCAATAGCATTTGCAATATCCTTAAGCAACATGGTTTTACCCGTTTTAGGCTGTGCCACGATCATACCGCGCTGCCCCTTACCAATAGGCGAGAAGAGATCGATAATCCTTGTAGATATAGTACTTTGCTTTTCGGCAATATTAAATTTCTCTGAGGGGAAAACCGGTGTAAGATGCTCAAAAGATATCCTGTCGCGCACTACCTGTGGGTCGTGGCCGTTTATCTTATTTACTTTTACCAGTGGGAAGTATTTTTCGCCTTCTTTAGGGGGGCGCACCACACCTTTTACAGTATCTCCTGTTTTAAGCCCAAACAAACGTATTTGCGAGTTAGACAGGTAAATATCATCTGGCGAAGCTAAGTAATTATAATCAGATGAGCGAAGGAAACCATAACCATCTGGCATCATTTCCAGTACGCCTTCACTTTCTATAATACCGTCAAACTCATAATCAGGTTCGCGGTAATTTTGTTTTTTATTTTGCACAGGCTGGTTGCCTAACGTGCTTGCCTGTGGCGTTGGAGTAATGGCAGGCGCGTTAGTTTGGGTTACCGCAGCAGGAGCAGGAGCAACAGCTACAGGTGTAGCGGGTGCATCAGGATTAGCCTGTTGTTCCTGTATTCTCTTTTTGTAGCTTGGGTGGTTAGGGTTATTAGCATTAGCCCTTTCTATCTGGGCCTGCCTTTCCTCATCGGTAAGCTGTGGGCGTTGCCTTGCAGGAGCATCGCCGCTTTTAGGCTGTACACCATCTTTAGCAACAATTTTTCTATCCCTTGGCTGTATTTTATTAGCCGGGGTAATAACAGGTTTAGCCTCAGTATTTTCATTAGAGGTTTCGGCTTCTGCCGTTGTCTCTTTTGCAGGGTCTTCCTGTGGTATAGGGTCTGTAGCAGTTTCCTGCTTAGTAAATTCTGTTTTCTTTCTCAAAACCTTTTCCGGTTTTGCCTCAACGGTTTCTGCAGGTGTCGAACTCTCAGCAATAGGAGCATCTTGTGTTGCTTCCGCTGCAGTTTCTAAAACTTTAGGTTCAGGTTTTGCCTTTTTGGCTTCGGCCTCATCTCCTTTAGTAATCCTGGTCCTTTTAGTTTTTGGTTCATCTGCAGGAGTTGCCGCAGCAGCCGTTTCTTCAAAAAGCGGCAATATCTGGGCAGGGTTTGCTGCCTGATGATCGAGTATCTGGTATACAAGCTCGTCTTTTTTCAGGCCCCGGTATTTGTTAATCTTTGCTTTTTTAGCAATTTCCTGAAGCTCAGGAAGCTTCATTTCTTTTAATTCAGAAATATCAAACATGTATGATTTGGGTTAATTTAGGCAAATTTTGGTGAGGACAAAATAAAATGGGATTTTTGAAGGCATAATACTTCGCAGAATGAAGTATTTATGATTTTGTATTGCAATATTACAAATTTATTTTCACTATCCAATAGTATTTTTTAAAAAGAAAGTATATTTTTGTGCAGCAATTATAAGCAAAATGTTACAAAGGATACAAAGTATTTATTTATTGATTGCGGTTATAGCCAGCGGTGTATTACCGTTCTTTTTACCGCTTTATACATTAGAAAACGGCGAAGTTGTAACGTTGTATGACAATATTGCTTATGTTTTATTGTTTGTGTTTAGTGCCACATTATCTATAATTGGCATTTTTACCTACAAAAACCGGAAAAAACAGTTTGTTTTAGGCAGGCTGAATTTGGTTCTGAATTTAATTTTATTAGGATTATTTGTATATAAGTCGCTAAATCTATCCGGAGACGCTGATGTGTCTGAGAAGGGTATTGGGATGTTCCTCCCTATTGTTTCTATCGTTTTTATAGGCCTTGCAAACAGGGCTATCAAGAAGGATGAGGATCTTGTAAAATCAGCAGACCGATTGAGGTAAACCTTTTATCTTAGTTTATTAGTGCGTAAGAATCCGGGCCTGTAAAGCCCGGATTTTTTTGTGGGAAATATTAGTGATGCTTACACCAAAATAACAGCGGCATTTTGAGGTTCCTCCCCTTTTGCAAAAGCGTTAATACCGCTTAATGTTACCTGAGCAATTTGCGACAAAGCCTCATCTGTAAAAAAAGCCTGGTGGGCAGTTACCAGCACGTTAGGGAAACTCATAAGCCTTTGTATGGCATCATCTTCTATAATATTTGCCGAAAGGTCGCGGAAAAATAATTTCTCTTCCTGCTCATACACATCTATACCCAAATGGCCTACATGACCTTGTTTTAATGCCTCTATAACATCGGCAGTACAAACGAGTCCGCCCCTGCTGGTGTTTATAAGCGTCACGCCTTTTTTCATCTGTGCCAGCGTATCTTTATTTATAAGGTAATGGTTATCTGCAGTAAGTGGGCAATGCAGCGATATAACATCCGATTGTTGTAGTACTTCTTCCTGTGTTTTATACTGCACCCCTAAAGGCTCCAGTTCGGCATCTTTGTACAGGTCATAAGCTATAACGTTGCTACCAAACCCAAGCATTATTTTACAAAATGCCTTGCCTATTTTACCTGTGCCTATAATCCCTACTGTTTTGCCATGCAGGTTAAAACCAAGTAACCCGTTTAGAGCAAAATTTTGTTCGCGAACGCGGTTGTATGCCTTATGCGTTTTACGGTTTAGTGTAAGCAGCATTGCAACAGCGTGTTCGGCAACAGCTTCGGGAGAATAAGCAGGTACACGGCAAACCCTCATACTATGGGTTTTGGCAGCTTCAAGGTCTAAATTATTAAACCCGGCGCACCGCAGGGCAATTATTTTGACGCCTTTAGCAGCCAGGGCGGCAATAACATCTGCACTAAGCTTATCATTTACAAACACGCAAACGGCAATGGCATCTTCTACAACATTAACAATGTGCGGCCCCAGGTGCGTTTCGTAATACTCTATTTCGAGGCCATAAGTGTTGTACCGGTTAAAGAAAAGTTTATCGTAGGGTTTTGCAGAAAAAAAGGCGATCTTCATAATAGTGATTGAAAGGTAAGTTTGTAATGTACTCAAAAATAATTTATTACAACTCACTAAGCAACCTTTTATCTGTTTTAGTATCTTGTTTATACCAACCAATCACCACTATTATGTATAAAATTACGCTTTGTTTACTAATGGCTTCGCTATTCAGCGGATGTGGCATTGATTATGAAGGCTCGACTAAATATATCTTTAAAGGCCAAATTACAGACAGAAATGGGCAGCCTATTCCGGATATTGAAGTGGCAACCTTTGTTGATAATGGCCATGCCAGCGATATAATAGGTTATGACCGCACAGATGGCAATGGAAATTACCTTATGATATTCCCTAAGGCGCGAAATGTTGAAACCTCATTATACATAAATCATGAATTTTACGGGAGCAATACCAATTCAAATTATTCGGGAATGGAAGTTGTAGGCATAGAGCAGGAAAGTATCGAGAACTATACTATAAATTTTAGCATCACAAAACTTTTCAGGAATGACGATGCTGTAAACCTTCGCATAAATTTAGTGAGTATTAGTAACCGGTCTATTATAAAAATAAGGCCCCTGGGGCTGGTACAATACAGCGAGATAGAATATGATCCTGACTTTTTTGGTACAGTTGATAATGAAGACCAGTATTTTGACCCAGACAACCGCTTGTATTATGTTGTGGCTAAAAATCAGGACTTAGTAATAAAATATGTACTGCAGGACAACACTGTTCATGATGTGCATGTGCCTGTTGGTGCCGAAGACCTAACCTATAACCTTGAATATTAGTTATGAAAAAATTACTACTATTACTGTTACTGATTGCAGGTTTTAAAGGAATGGCACAAGATACAGTACAGAAAAAAACCAATACTGAATATTTCAGGCTTTACTATGTATTCCCCAACGGTATTGGAAATAATGTATTGGCAAAAGCTAATAACGGCGTAGCAGGCATAGGCCTGTCTGTAACCTTGTATTCTATTAACCGGCTGCATTTTGCTATAGGCTACGAGTTTAGCCAGTATAATGTTACCAACGCTTCTTTAGCAGGAAATATAAAAAACACCTATATCAATAATTTTTATTTCGGAGCTTTGTACAAAATTCCAATAGTTAACAGAGTAGACCTCACTACAAAACTTACTGTAGGCGCCTTTACCGTGAACCAAAAAAGCGATGGCGCAAAATATGGTAAACAGCAAGGCCCCGCCTTTACGCCCGGCTTTGATGTAGATTTTAAAATAACAGGGCATCTCCGTATTTTCGCAGGGCTCGATTATTGCCTCGCACTACCGGCAACACACACAGCAAGCGAGTATAAATCATTTTTTGGAACGCTGCACCAGCTTAACATTACTACAGGTATTAAATTTTAAGGCCGCTTGGCAATTTCTACCACCTCGAGGTTTTCTATTTTATCGCCGTTAATATCAAACCGCAGCATGGTGCGCACCTGATGGAAACCGTGTGTACCGGCTGCACCGGGATTAATGTGCAGTAAATTGTGTTTTTGGTCAAACTGCACTTTAAGTATGTGCGAATGCCCACAAATAAAAAGTTTTGGCGGGTTAAGCATCATTTCTTCCCTAACGGCGGGATTGTACTTGCCCGGATATCCGCCTATGTGGGTTATCCATACATCTACACCTTCGCACATAAAGCGATTGTTAAGCGGAAATTCCAGCCTTGCCTTTGCATCATCAATATTACCATAAACAGCACGCAGGGGTTTTTCTGCTTTAATAGCATCAGTCACACTAAGGTCACCTATGTCGCCTGCATGCCATACCTCGTCGGCCTGTCGCACATATTTAAGTATAGTATCGTCTATATAACTGTGGGTATCGCTAAGCAGGAGAATTTTTGTCAATTTTTTTGTTATAAAGTTTAATGTTGTAAAGTTAGTTTATAGTTACAAAGTCTCAAAGTAGCACAGTTACAAAGTTTTTTACTATGCGTTAAATTTAAGCATCATTTAAACTTTGCAACTTTACCTCTCTCCTACTTTGCCACTTAAAAATTGTATCTTTGTAAAAATTTAAAAGAACGCTTTGAGGTATTTTATAGAGTTTGCTTATAACGGTAAAAACTACTGCGGATGGCAGTACCAGCCGCATAGCCCATCGGTACAGGAAACGCTTAATAAAGCACTGTCTATGCTGCTTAGACAAGAGATAGACGTAATGGGTGCAGGCCGCACAGATACCGGTGTACACGCCCGACAGATGTATGCCCACTTTGACCTTGAAGATACGTTTGATGCCGATAAACTTGTATTAAAACTCAACTCTTTTTTACCAAAAGACATTGTGGTGTACCGTTTTATACCACTTCATGACGATGCCCATGCACGTTTTGATGCAACCAGCAGAACCTACGAATACCACGTGCACACTTTTAAAGATGCCTTTGAACATGAAGGCAGCTTTTATCACTTTTACCCATTAGATATTGCAAAGATGAACGAGGCAGCCCAGATTTTAACGGGCTATACCGATTTTAAATGCTTTTCTAAAACGCATACCGATGTGCGTACGTTCGACTGCAAAATTACACATGCCAAATGGGAACAGCGCGGCACCCGAATGGTGTTTACCATAACCGCCGACCGTTTTTTGCGTAACATGGTTAGGGCAATAGTGGGCACGCTCGTAAACGTGGGCCTTGGTAAAATCACTGCCGACCATCTGCGCGCCATAATAGAAAGCCGCGACCGTGGCCATGCAGGAGCATCTGTACCCGCACACGGATTGTACCTTACCAAGGTAATTTATCCGTACCTTTAAGCCCTTATAAATTTATGAAAGCCATTAAGAATACTCCAAATAAAAAAACGTCGCCGCTTAAAAAAGTAATGGCGTTTGCAAAACCTTATAAAACCCGCTTTGTATGGGTTATTATATTTTCTGTAGCACTATCTGTTTTTGCTGCGCTACGCCCCTACCTGCTTAAAGAAACGGTAGATAATTACCTGATGAACAAAAACATGCCCGGCCTGCTTAAGTATGTTGGGCTTATGGGTATTGCACTTATTCTTGAGGTAGCCGCCCAGTTTTACTTTGTGTACTGGGCTAACTGGCTTGGGCAGGATATTGTAAAAGACATTCGTGAAAAGTTGTTTGCCCACATAAGCAGTTTCAGGATGAAGTTTTTTGATAATGAGGCTGTAGGTAAACTGGTTACACGAACTGTTTTTGATATTGAGTCGATTGCAAAGATATTCAGCCAGGGGTTGTTCATGATAATCAGCGACATGCTAAAAATGCTTGTTATACTTATCATTATGTTCCTCATGAACTGGAAGCTTACCATTGTGGTTATGCTTGCTATGCCGCTGCTGGTAATCGCCACACGTATTTTCCAGAAGAAAATGAAGGGTGCTTTTGAGGAAGTGCGCACACAGGTATCCAACCTTAATACCTTTGTTCAGGAGCGCGTTACCGGTATGAAGATCGTTCAGCTTTTTAACCGTGAAGATATCGAATACGAGAAATTTAAGGGCATTAACAAAAAACATAACGATGCCTGGTTAAAGAACATTCTATACAACTCCATCTTCTTCCCTATTGCCGATATTATATCGTCGTTAACCCTTGGTTTTGTTATATGGTATGGCGGCGTTAGCATATTGGGCGGCGACAGCATTACCACTCCCGGCGACCTGTTTGCCTACACCATGTTTATAAGCATGCTGTTTAACCCGTTGCGACAAATTGCAGATAAATTTAACGAGATGCAAATGGGTATTGTAGCGTCTGACAGGGTTTTTGAACTGTTGGAAATGCAGGAAGATATCCAGAAAAACGGTACTAAACAGGCATGGCACTTTAAAGGCGAATTAGATTTTAAAGATGTACGTTTTAGCTACCTCGAAAATGAGGAGGTTATAAAAGGTATTACCCTTAAGATAGAAGCCGGACAAACGATTGCCATTGTTGGCGCTACGGGGGCAGGAAAAAGCACGATCATTAACTTACTTAACCGTTTTTACGAAATAAACAGCGGTACCATAAGCATTGATGGGACAAATATAGATGAGTTTACGCTCGACAGCCTTCGCAGGCAAATAGCAATTGTATTGCAGGATGTATTCCTTTTTGCCGATACTATATTGAACAACATTACATTAAACGATGCCTCTGTTACGCGCGAAAAGGTAATCGAAGCCTCTAAAGCTATAGGCGTTCACAACTTTATTATGAGTTTGCCGGGAGGGTACGATTATAATGTAAAAGAGCGTGGTGTAATGCTGTCATCGGGCCAGCGACAGCTAATTGCTTTTTTAAGGGCTTATGTAAGCGATCCAAGTATTCTTATTCTGGATGAAGCTACATCATCGATAGATACCTACAGCGAAGAGCTGATACAAAACGCTACCGATGCTGTTACTAAAGGGCGAACTTCTATTGTAATCGCCCACAGGTTGGCAACCATAGTAAACGCCGACAAGATTATTGTAATGGATAAAGGCAAAATTGTAGAAGACGGTACCCACTACGAGCTTATAAACCGCGAACAAGGGTATTATAAAAACCTGTACTATTCGCAGTTTGTTAGTGAAACAGAGGAGAAGTAGTGTTTAATAATCAGTGGTAGTAGTCAGTTTGAATTAATCTTTATGGATGACAATACAAATTATACAGCGGGTCCGGAAGACAACCTGTTAGGCATTACAGATTACAACCAAATTAATGAACTGGAAACTGAAGGGCTTTCATTTGCTGAAATTATAGTTTTTGAGCTGAATGCAGAAGACAAAATTACAACTGATATTTTGTTGTCGTTACATAAAACAGCATTTGGACTACTATATGGCTGGGCGGGCAAATGGCGAATGATACAGGTTAATGTGGGTAAGTTAGAACTTCCGCTCCCTCACCAAGTTCCTAATCTAATGTATCAGTTTCTCGATAATTTGAACTTTAAAATAAGCATTGCTAAAACTTTAGACGATCATATAGATTGCCTTGCGTATGCACATTACGAATTTGTAAAAATCCATCCGTTTAATAATGGTAATGGAAGATTAGGCAGGATACTTATGAATGTTGTGGCTTTGAAATTTGGCTATCAGCCTATTGAACTCTATAAAAGAGAGGGCGATGCAAGAAAAATTTATATTGATGCGCTTAGACAATCAGATATTGG
>Ga0247806_10000465_pt1 | contig 25577 bp, 42 predicted proteins | sample UWRJL059202B1_FD_179935 | JGI IMG/M metagenome (GOLD analysis project Ga0247806, IMG submission 179935) | Plant litter microbial communities from Arlington Agricultural Research Station in Wisconsin, United States - UWRJ-L059-202B-1 | ecosystem: Environmental > Terrestrial > Plant litter >... | reverse complement strand
GCTAAGGCGGAAATTATTCAGCCTATTAATAACCTTACCGAATCGGTTATTGTGGTTAAAACGAAAGCGCCTCGCAAGGCTGCCGCTCCCAAGGCGAAAGCCAAGGCCGCACCGAAGGCCGCAAAGGCTCCCAAAAAGGCCGCTGTGAAGCCTGCCAAGGCAAAGGCCGCAAAAACCGTCGAAAAGCCTGCCAAGGCTGCCGCAAAGGCGAAGACGGTGGCGGTGAAGAAGGCTCGCGCCGCAAAGGCCGCGAAGTAAGTAATAAAATCAATTTAGGTTAGGTTGGCAGAAGCTCCTCAGTCGAAAGGCTGGGGAGTTTTTGCTGTACTTTACTAATCATAATTTTTTTAATTCCTCTAAGTGTAAAAAGGTAAAGCATTAGAGCGCATAAAACGCGCAAAAAGATTTTTGAAAAAAAGTTAAAAAAAGATTTGCATTCCGTTTTTCGTGGTGATAAACTGAGTCGGGGCCAATCCCCAAACCAAAACACCAAACCGAAAAACCTAATGAAAACCATTCGCATCATCCGCCGCTTCAATTCCGAAAATAATACCGAATGCAATACGCTTCTCGGTAGCCTGAAAGTCACCGGCACCCGCCTGAAAAGCCTGCTTTTCCTGCTCGGCGACGAAGACCAGCCGCTCAACCTTGTCTTGCGGGAGGCTGAAATTGCCCAGCTTCGCGAGCAAAACCCGGAAGACCCTGCGCACAACGCCGCCTTTTACGACGCCGACCTCATCTCTATTGAGGAGGTATTCTAAAATAAACTAATTAAGAGTTTGCCAAAATAAAAAGTGAGGCTAGGAAAGCTGCCAAACTTCTCTTAATTATACCTAACTAATTAAACTCATTATGTTTCCTTCTGATCTAATCGACGGCCAAAAATACCGCAATTCAAACTGGCCGGGAACAGTTTACACGGCAGAAGTCAAAAAGAATGCGATGGGAGTTTTGCTCTCCGCTGAAATGAGAATTACTTCTGTTCCTGGAAGTAATGAAAGTAGTTATCTTAAATCTTTTGAAGGGGAACTTGTGCAAAAGCCGGGTGCAAAATCGGAAGGCGAAGATGATAGCCAAGATTTTTGGAATAAGTTTTCTAAAGTAAACTAAATATGAGTTTTACCCCTAAAGAACGCACTGAATATAAGCGGCTTAATAAAGAGCGCAATTTCTGGAAAGCCAATGCAAATGCGAAAATAAAGGACACTTTCGCTTTCCTCAAAGTCCGCGCTGCTCGCCGCAAAATGCTGGTAATCATTCGCAAAGTTAAAAAACTTAAGTAAACTAATATGATTAAAAGAATTGAGAAAATTCTAAAGGAAGGAAAAGCCTTTGCATTCGTCGGGGGAAGGCGCAAAAGAATTTGGGCAGTGCGTGAGCATTCTAAACCGAAAAATTCCGCCCCCTGCATTCCAGATTATAAAATAGATTTCCTAGTTAAGTATAAAGGAAATTATGTTTGGGAGCCCATATTTAAAATCACTATCGAAGAAATAATTTAACTAATATGCCTAAAATCATTAAAGTGGATGACCGAAACAGTTTGGCTTATAACGATGTGCTAGATCGTGAGGAGCCTAGACTTCCAAATGACCTTGAATACATGCGCCATTACAGAGCATGGCAAAAAATAGCAAATTGGCCGGAAGATATTATTGAACCGGAATAAATACAAACCTAAAATAATACAGAAGCCCCGAGAAATCGGGGTTTTCTGCTTTAGTAGCATTAATGCTATTTATCAAAACTAATTAAAATAAGTATGCCTCTTGTTCTGGACGAAAAATTTTAAAAAAAGAAATTTGAAAAAAGATGAAAAAAGTACTTGACACGCTGAAATTTCTTTGTTAAACTGATGTCGCCGCAAGGCTAATTGAAACTGCTCAGTAAAGAGCGAAGACGAAAAGTAAGTAGTAGGATTAGAAACGAAAATAAGGGCCGGTCCAGTTCTCGGAAACGCGGATGCATACGCGGAAAACGAGCAAGTGAAGGTCAAATAAGTCTCCTCATTAATTACTCTAGTTAAATAAGAGATTAAATCTCCTTCTTGGTGAAATACCGGACGAAGTAAAACTCAAAGATAGAGTAAGGGCAGAAATCCTTACATTAAGGTAAGTAATAGGCTAATCTCCCTAAAAAAGGTTATAGCATCCTTAATAAAAGTATTAGGTTCCGACTGTTAACCGGGGCTCCTAATAAATAAAGTAAACGGGTAAATAAAGAGCGACATAAGCCCCGAGAATTGCTGACTGTCAGGTTGAACGGGTGAAGAAAACGATATTCTGAGATAGAGCCCGGCCAGAAAGGCGAAATTGAATCTTATAACCCGCTAAGGAGGCGCCTCCTTAGCGGGTTAATCGTTTTAATTAATAGGCGAAAAAAAGTTTAAAAAAGTATTTGACCAGCGGAAAGTTTTCTGTAAAAATGGAATTGCAGCCAATCTCAACCAATCCAAAAATATGAAATCCCGCTTCTACTTCGCATCCCTCCACGCCTTCGCAATCCTGAATCACGTTCTCAACCAAAATTTCCAGCGCATCCCGTTTCATATCGCGGGAATTAAGCGGGAGGTGGTAAAGTAATTAATTAAACCAATTATGAATCCTATTCTTTGGTTTTTCTTTCTCTACGGAATCGGCCAGCTATTAAATAAAGTTTTCTAATTAAGCTCATTATGAAAAATACTCCTCACGTAATCTGGCCGCTTGCCAAAATGATCGAAGTGGGAAAGTGGTACAAAATGTATCGGACAAACTATGGGCCGAAGCGTTCGCTGAAACTGGCGAAGATGGCGGCAAGGGTTTAAGTAAAGAAATTAAAATAAATAAGCCCCTAGAAATAGGGGTTTATTTTTTTGCAAATTTTTATTGCGCGTCGAAAATTAGTGGATAAAATGAAACTATGAAAAATCTTATCACCGCTCATATCACTGGAACCTTCCCGCTTCGCGTTCTCCCGAAGGAGGAACATGGAGAATACTCCATAATTTACTCTGTCTCATGGGGAGAAACGGAAATTTGGATTTATGGAGATTCTGAGTCTCTTTCTTTTTCAGACGCGGAAGAAGCAGCTCGCGAATACTTAGATAAAAATGGATGCTCAGATATGGGCGAATGTGACGAAACTCTCGTCATCCGTTACGCTAAATAAGTAAAACGAATAAAAAAGGCCACTCGAAAGGGTGGCCTTTTTTCGTGCTCAAAAATAATTTCAAAATTTTATTGCATGCTCAAAAAGTTTCTCTAAATTGAATAAAACTTATGAAAATCCGCGAAATGAAAATCAGTTACAAGACCGTCGGTGAAATCCCCTCCCTCGACGTGTTGGATTCTCCAGAAAATGTGGTTGCTTATCTAAAGGAAAAAATAGACGAAAACCCTTTTCAGGAGCAAATGTGGCTGATTTGTTTAAATACTCAAATGAAGCCTATTGGTCGCGTATTAGTTGGATTAGGTTCGTTAAATGAAACGGTAGTGGATTTTTCCGCCATCTTCCGCCACGGAATTCTGGCGGGCGCTTTCCGAATTACCGTCGCGCACAATCACCCAAGCGGGGACTGTACGCCATCGGACGCGGATCGTCGGGTTACGCGCAGGCTGGTGGAATGTGGGGAAATGCTAGGGATGCGGGTTTTTGACCACGTAATTATCGGAGATACTTACTTTTCCTTTCGCGCTTGTGGTTTAATCGCTTAAGTAAGTAAAACGAATAAAAAAGCCGCCTAGAAATGGGCGGTTTTTTCGTGCCCAAAAATAATTTTAAATTTTTCTTGAAATTCGTTTTGAGAGAAATTAGAATGAAAAAAACTTATGCTTACAATCTCCATCCTCCTCATCGTTTCCGCTTGGTATTTCCTCGGCGCTATTAACTTCTGTGAAAGCAAAGCAGCCGAAATGTGTGAAGCTCTCGACGCCGAAATTGCGGAATATAACCGCGCGGTTAATAACGGCGACGAATCCGAAGAAATGGCTGAATGGTCAAAGGAAATCGAAGCGGAAGCGAAAAAGCTTGAATGGGCGATTTTCCTTCAACTTGGCCCGATTGGAGAACTGGAAAGCCGGGGCTATTTTGAGGGAATGATTTTCTCGAAAAACTAAAATAAATAAACTAAACATAATATGGGCCGCAAAGCACTCACCGAACCAACTCCAATTCACAAGCGCATGATCGAGCTTTCGAGCTTGAATAATGAACAAAACGAAAAGGTTTACACCCTTAAGGAAATTGGGGAAATCGTAAGTAAAGAGATTAAAAGGAAAACTCTTTTTACTCACGAGTATGTCAGGCAAACGCTGGAACGCTGGAATGGATGGGAAGGGTTTACTTTTAATCCTCGCCTTAAAAGTAAAGAAACTAAAGACCGTCCGAAAATTCTGGCGCTGGCATTCAAAAGGGGCGGAGTCACCGAAGTAATGAAAACTTTGGGAATTTCCAAAACAAGCGCCTATTCTGAAAAATGCGCGACCAAAAAGAAGTTTCCCAAGCTTTTTAAGTAAACGAACTAAAGGGATTAGCCGCTGTAAAAGGCGGCTTTTCCTGCGTACGAAAAAAAAATCAAAACTTTTCCTTGCAATTTGTTTTGATAGAGATTAGAATGAAAAAAACTTATGAAAAACTACTTCTGGAAAATGTATTTCTCAAACGGTGACTTCGCTTCTTCTTTCGAGTACCGCGGTGGACGCAAGGCTGCCATCCGGCACCGTCGGAATCTGATGCGCGAATACTCGGGGAAAGGTTACATCCTCGGGAAACTCACGAAGGTCGCCGCAAGCTTCTAAGTAAAGTAAACTAATTAAACTCATTATGAAACTCCCTTCTAAAGATTCCCGCTTCCCTTGGTTTCTCATCCTCGCCGAATTCATCTATGATTCGATCCCTGAAAAGGGAAAGGATGCGCTCGGCATCCGCTACAATTCGGACCTGAGCGAAACTGAAAAGGAAAATGCGCTCATCGAAATCATCGAAGCGGACACTAGAAGTAAAACTATTAAAGTGAATAGGATTACTAAGATTCTCGCCGCAATGAATGAGATTGAGGAGATTGATCGGAACAACTTCCCAATTCATCGGCGCTGGCAAAGGCTGGATCGGATATATCGGAAGATCATGGATTCGATCAAAATTGAAACGGAGGTATTACCTTAAGTAACTAATTAAACTGATTATGCCTAAAACTCAAGTTACCCTCGGAGAAGTACGTGACCAAATGCGCGCGTCCATCGAAACGAACAAACAAGTTCACTTTTTCATCGGCGACACTTCGCACGCTCAATTCAGCATGAGTATTCCGCCAGAATACTTTGGGCGGGAGTCTGATCTGGAAGACTGGATTTTCGACAAGTTCCCCGGAATCCATGTGGATTGGCAGTAAGTAAAGTAAAACAAGTAAAGAATGCCTAGCCTAAAAAGCTAGGCATTCTTTCGTTTGGATAACTAATTCATAAAGGCGGCGCTATTAAAGTAAAGTAAGTAAAAAACATAAAAAGCTTTCTTATTGAATTAGTTTCATCTAGCTCGGGGCTCATTGTAAGTAATGTTATGAAATTACTGCTTACGTAGGTAAACGGTTTTGAAATGTAGTGAAAGCAAGCCTTTGCTACGCTAGGCTTCCCTCCTACGTATAAAGATATATATAAGATGAATAAAGGACATATAAAGAATAGAGTTAATAGAGTGTTTAATGTAGTATTTGGGTGGTCATAGAAACATTTCTTTACAAATACGCACAAAAACACCGTAAAACTTATCATTTATTACCTTATATCTACTTCTATTATGCTCTGTATTGTTAAATAATGGCTAAAAAGCGGCGATTATAATAAATCACAGCATATTAGAATAGGCAAATTAGATAAAATGGGGGAAATAAGTGTCGCCTAACACCATATTCTGCTTTATTTGCGCGGAATTCTATCTATATACTCATATATGGACGAAGAATTAACTATAAACGATAAAGAATTAGCTAGATTAGTAAAGAATTGGCTTAGATTGAAAGGGAGTCGTCGGGACGTATATAGCTGCAATGTAATGGGCCAGACGTTAAAGCAGGAATTAAAAAGGTTAGGACATTGGAAGAATGCGAGGCGCGGGGATGCGGCCAAAGGATATAAGGCGATGCAGAATAAATTAAATGAATAAAACACTTAGCTTTATTGCGCCGAAAAAAACTTTAAAAAAGAATTTTACTTTTGTTTTTGCTTATGGTTAAGTGAATCCATGAACAAACCTAATCCAACCAAACTTAATCTGACATTTGAAGACGAAGGCGAAGCTTATCCTACGGCGGTTATCCGGGATAAAAAAGGAAAGAGAATCACAAGCTTCGATTATGACCACCAAGTTGACGAACTGGTGCAATGGTGGCGGAAAATTGGGGAGCGTATGAGAATGACGGAAGATGAAGTGGAAAAAGCTTACGACGCCCACTGGGATTAAGTAAAATAAAGTAAGTAAGCGCAATAAAGAAAGCCCGGCTGAAAAGCTGGGTTTTCTTGCGTCGAAAAAAAAGTTAAAAAAGAATTTGACTTTGCTTTTACCTTATGATTAATTGATCCCATGAAAAACCCACTTGTTGAACTGCCGATTAACGAAGAAGACCTTCAGACTGTTTCCGAGATTCTCGCCCCGCTCTATAAGACGACGGCGGAAGGTGAAGCTAAGGATATTAAAGCGGTTATCCGCTCATGCTTCGGAACTGGAGCTTCGGTTGAAACGGCGGGATTTATTGCGGTTGTCGCCGGACAGGCAATTCGGGTGATGATTGGAAACCACCTGATTAGAACCGGGAACGTAAAGGTTAAGTAAAGTAAACAAAGTAAACAAATAAGCCTTCCTTAACCGGGAAGGCTTATTTGCGTTTTGTAAAATAGGACATCGTATGCGCCGCCCATAATATACTAAGTAAACTCATTAAAATTTTTGGACATTATTTCAGAGCGCCGAAATATACGATTTCAAAAACAGGACATTGTGTACCAGATTGCAAATAAACACTTATATAAGCCGGAGGCACCTATGCCTGGCCAAAGTAGAGTGCCTGGGTAGGGAATGCGCCGCGTAGCAAGGCTTATACCAAAAGCAAGTTTTATTTAGTAAAGGCACCTTAACAATCAAGGCGTCCTAAGATTCAACTCCCATGCCAAAAGATAAGTTTTCCCTTAATTAGGTTAAGATAAGTAAAAAGATTAAAGCTTGGCACACTTCTACTTGCGAGATTTTGTGCCAAGCGTGGAAAAAAGTGCATTCTGCCCCCCTTTTGAAACTTTTTTGCCGTTTATTGAAAAAATCCCTTGCTTCCCCATGCCGATGCATTAAAAAGGAGATGCAGTGTGAGTTTTCCAAGACGGAAAGCGACACGGCATTAACCAAAACCAAACCGTTAACTTAAATTGATTATGTCCACTAAAGCAGCCTCTAAAACTACCTCCACCAAAGCAGCGCCTAGCGGCATCAAGCTTGAAAACTTCTTTCCGGGTTACATCGGCCAGTCCAGCGCCGTCGGAGAACTGAACGAAGTTTTGACCCTTGAAAAGAAAGGAGCGAATGAGCCCTTTCGCCCGCTTCACTTCAAAGGGCCTGCTGGATTGGGTAAAACCCGCTTTGCTAAAATGATTGCGGCAGCACGCGATGAAATGCACGGGGGGGAGCATCGGTTCGTTGTCGTTCCTCCCGGTACCACCCGGCCTCAACTGATTTCCATTTTGGCTAAAGAAGTGGCCGGACGGCCAGCGACCATCTTTTGCGACGAATCGCACGATATGGAAAAGCGTCTGCGGAATATGCTTAAGCCGATTCTAGAAACTGACGGCCAGTGTGAAGACGTGCCGCTTTCTGAAGAGTGCATCTTCCCGGCCAACCCTTTCCAGCATCTGTGGATCACCGCCAGCAACGAAGATTGCGCGGCTAAAGACCCGGCCTTGTGGGGACCGTCTGGCCGGTTCACGTCTCTAGACTTCGTGGCCTATTCGGATTCCGAAAAGGCGGCACTCCTAAAGCTGGCGTTGAAAGGTGGTGAGGACGTAGAGGAAATCAAAGCAGACGCCGATGCCGTTGAATTTCTGTGCAAGCGGGTCTGGGCAAATGCTCGGGCGATTACTCAGGAAATGGGACCGGAATTGCGGAAAAAAGCTTTGCTGGCCGGGGGGAAAATCAACCTTGCCTTTGCCAAGGCTTTTGCCGCCGGTGAGCGTCACCACGTTTCCGAGGACAAACGCCATACCGTCGCCCGTTACCCAATGGGGCTCACTTGGAAAGATATCCAGATTCTGCGTTTCCTCGACGCAGAGGTTAAGGGGAAGCAAGTGTCGGAGATTGCGAATCACATTCAAGAGCCGATGAAAAGCGCACAATACCGTCTCCATTGGTTGTCCGGTGAGCTGCAACTCATTCAGACCTTGGCGAATGGCCGTAAAGGGCTGGATAAACAGGGCGGATCATACCTTGCCACGATGGAAGCGGCGCGTGTGCGCATGGAGGCTGCTAAGAAGGGAGCGGCCACCAAGGGAGCAAAGGCACCCAAAGCTGAGAAGGTGGAGGCTGCCACTCCCGCCAGTGTTTAAGCCTTAAGCATGGGAAGGGTCCGATCCCCTTCCCGCTTATTAAATTAAAACCATTAAAAAGATTAAACCTATGATTCGAGTCTCATTTGCTCACGTTACGATTGCAGCCGATACGGAAGAAAAATTTCAATTCGCGCTTTCCCAATTCGAGGCTGTGAAAGCCTTAGCCTTAGCGTCACCTATCGCAACCAAGCTTTCACCCTCCGCGCCCCGGATTAACATCCCTGCTCCCGCTGTGGATTACTGCACTCAGTGGCTTGAATCCACTTTGAACGTAGGGTCTAAAGAGCGGTTTCGTATGACACGCGACGAGCTAGCCAACTTTGGGGAAGGGCCAAGCGGGCGGCAGGAGGCTGCTAAAGCGCGACTCTCTGAGGGTGGTCTGCTAGCAGACGCAGGAGATGCGGTGGAGGGTGCGAAAGCGGAGGGTGCAGATGTAGATGAAACCCTTTTGGATGAATTCTAAGGGTTAACAAGGCGCCCCCTAGGCTAAGGCTTAGGGGGCGCAAGTTAGCTCTTATTAAATTAAACCCGTTAAAATCTTATGTTCAAAGCGTCCATTCCAGCGAAAGCAAAGCAGCTTGTTTCCCTCCACCTTAAAGGCTTAAGCCTTACTGATCTATCAAAGCGTAGGGTTTACGCATTTAAAGAGGCGCATGGATGGCAAGGCTTAGGTGGTGGTGTCCTGTTCGTTGCGTGCTGCCCATGCTGCCAAGTAGCACAGTCTGCCCCTCATGCCGCTAGCTTCTCTAGTGGAGGGTTACAAAGGGGGAATGTGTGCTCTGTGGAGTGCTCCCTTGCGATGGACTATGCAGCGCACCAGGGGGAAGCAATCAAGGCACGCCAGGCACAAGCAAAGCGTCTAATGGATGCGCGCGCATACACCAGGGACGCGCTATATATAAGGGAGGGTATCTAATCTCATATATGAGAGACGCTTCTCATACATGATGCGTGCCACTCTCACGAATGCGAGGGGGTATTTATGGAATTCTCAAAAATGAGAAAACAGAAAACGTGCCAGGGGGTATTTAACAATTCTCTATTTTAATAAAAAAACTAAATCCCAGAAAAAGCGAAACGCAAAAAAGCCACGGACTTAAAAAAATCCGGGGCTTCTTTTTTTTGTAGTTCCTTATGGAATTACTCTTACTAAGTTAGCTCCAAATTATTCTACTCATCTATCCCTTCCTTCATAACACCTTTGAAACTATCCACTAAAAACTCAGCGTATGCTAAAGCGTATTCCTTTTGGGTGGAGTATGAAGTCAAACCTAACTTACTGTAGAGTTCATCCGTATTTTTCATTTCATTGAAATACATTTCTTTATACATTTCTGTATTATCTTTAGCGTCCTTTAACTCTTTGGCCAAAGCACAGTAAGGACAACTTTCTTCGCGCACTTTATAAAAGGACCAGTTCTTTTTGGGAATTCTTTCTTTACACGCCGGACATTTTGCGCGCTTATCTCTAATGGTTCCAAAAAACATAGATGTTTTACTTTAGGTCTAATGCTTTAACGTAGGCTTTTGCCCATTCGTAAGCTGACAAACTTAATACTTTGTGAGTATATTTGTAAGCATCTTTACGAGCATTGCCAAATTTGTATGCCACGCTAAAAAGTAGTTCGGAATATACCGCGCGCTGTTGCGCCTCTTTTAATTGACTATAGAGGAAGCTCATTAGGTTTAAGTCGCGCGTATATTGTGGGAATTCCGCTACTAAACATAGATGATGCATTATATAGCCGGGGCCAATTTTGTAACCTTGGCTTTTCGCTATGGCCGAATTTAGTTTATATTCTTCTCCAATATTCATTAGTCAAACCTCTTTTCTTCCGGACCAATTAAATCCGCTCTAGTAAATGTTACTACCAAATTGGCGACCCAATATTTTTTGCCTTCGCTCTCATACTCCTTTGATTCGAGAGAAACAAATTTGGCATTCTTGGAAATAGTATCGGCCATTGCTTTTGCCCCGGCCTCCGCAGCTTCCTTAGTTTCCGCAAAATATCTTAGGGTTACTTTTAGTGCTTCGTTTTCCTGTTGGACCGAATCAGTTTTATTAGTCGGAGTATTTTCTTTTAGGCCCGCGAAGGAAGTTAAGCTTAATAGTAAGACGGACATTAATGTAATTAGTCTTTTCATATTTTATTTTATGGGTTTCATTAGCCAATTAAAAAATCCTGCTAATGGGCCTCTATATTTATATCTTTTATTAGGAGAGTAGGCTTCTGTTTTACATTTCTGATTATGCTCGTCTCTTTTCTTTAGCCACGCATCAACCTCTGCTTTATTTGCCTCATAATTCCTCATATTAGTGATATAGCGACCCATATCAACTAGGTTATTTATTACCCCGCCCGCATCATAGTAACTTACATTACCATTATAGACTGATTTAACATAGGCTTTAAGTTTAGGGACAATAGCGTATCGTTCAAACTCGTTACCGTCTCTTGTGGGCGAAACTCCATATCCATCGTAAGGAAAGTAGATAGAAAAATAATATTTGCCATCACTTACAAAGTAGGCAAAAGTATCTTTGTCTTCCGTTAATTCGAGGCCCGGAATATTACTAAGAAGATATTGATTTCTTCGATCAATTCTAGTTCTTTCTTTTTCCTGCGCTTCCCTTACGGCTTTATTATATGCGTTTAAAGCTTGTTCTTCTCTTTGTTTATTAGTCATGGATTCCAAATATTTCTTTTTTGATTGATGCCCACAATGAAGGAGTTTCTTCATATCTAAGGTCCGGCAACTGAGGTAATGGTGGCAACTCCTTTTCTCTTAAATCCTTTTCGTGAACTAAATATTCCCCCAATTGAACCAGACTATAAATTTCCCATCTAATAGGACTTTTGTGATTCACTGACGACAACCCATGTCGTTCAGTCTGATAAGAATAAATATGTTGGAAGTGATAATCCACTCCATCAAATGTATAAGTGTACGATCCAATTACAGAGCAATCATTTTTCTTTAGGTCGGGAAACTTCTTTTTTAATAATTGATATCTGGCTTCTTGTTCTTCATGCCACGCAGCCACAGCGGGGTCTATTTTGTTATTCATATTATTTAAGTGCAATGATTCTATTAAGTAAAGAATTAACCCAACAAAAAACTCCAGAAAACAGTAAAGTTACAAGAACCATAAAAGAAATTCTAATCGCTTTGCCTTGCGGAGTGTCAGCGTAAAAGTATTTATTTAATTTGTAAGCGAAAGGATGATCTTTCTTATACTGTTCTTCCCATTCCTTGTCTTGCTGTTCTCTTAACGCTTTTTTATTAGCATTGTATGCTTCGACTGCATCCTCTGCCTTTTTCTTTTCGGCCAATAAGAAAATTAAGTCATTCCTATTTTGCAAACACCATTTCTTATTTGAGTCTGGAGTAGCTGGTAGATATGCAGTTGCGCTAATCTGAGTATCAGAGTCGTATGTAAATTGTACTCCGTTCCAAATTACATATTTCTCATAGCTAATGCTATAGTCCTTGAAATCTTCTCCCAACCACCACTTCAAAATCTCCACTACCTTATTTACTTGTTTCCGGGACTCGGAAGTAAAGTCCGCTTGTCTTTTCTTTTCCTGTTCAATAAGGATTTTCTTTTTCTCTTCGATTTCTTCTGATAATTTACTCATAATATACTTCTTCTACCATTCTGGTTTTTTTTATTACTTCAATTGGCTCGGGGATTTCTCCTCGGATATATCCTTTTGGAGATAACTTTTCTAAGGGATAGTCATTAAGATAATCTACTCTATATAATTTACCATCTTTGGAAGCGAATATCCTTGTCTCCCACTCATTCCCTGAACTATCGACATCCTCTTCTATATAGTCAACTACCTTAAAGGATTTTGTCCAAATTTTAAAGTCTTCTAGTGTCATACGCATGATGAAACCCGCAGATTACTAATGAGCGGGTTTTCTAATTTAAATTTTATATTTTTGTTTAGGAAGTGGCAATTAAGTAAAGCGCCTGCCCCCTATATTTCGGCAATTCATTCGGCGGATTAACTAGTGGTCCGGAATCTCTATTCGGTAACAACGTGGAAAGGATTTGTTTATACCTTGCGTACTTTCCATTCACTTTTAATGCAGTTTCCGCAAAAATAAGTTCTTCTGCGTTTGCAAAGTAGTTGGGAATAACGCTAGTCCAAAAAGTTTCAATACTATCTGTTTTGTAAGATGCTGCCAAAGCACCATTAGGCTTATATATATTTGTAAACCCTTCTGTAGTTAAACTTGACCCATCGCTCCAGCCAAAAAACTTAGCTATTACAATATTTTTTCTTTTTATCGTTAAATTACTCATATTTTTTTACGTTTTTAATACATAAGAATAGTATGATTAAATTAACTAGAAAAATTCCACTAGCAAACTCTAAATTCTCGTGATAATTATGTGCAAGCCTCCAGATCACCGAATTTAAGGTGAAGCCTGTCATAAAAGTGCATATATACGAGAAGATTTTCATTAATTGTTATTATTCCAAATCAAATTAGCCTTTACGTAAATCTCTGGATCATAGATGGAAAGCTTATTAATAAGGACCAACCCATTTGCATTATTTAATGCTTGTTCGGGCGTATCACAAGGTTCTGTTTTCATTGTATGGCCCGGCTCGCCATATTCTGCATATTCTACTATGCCTACAAATACAACTTCGCTATTAGGATATAGTGCGCTAAATTCTCCTAGTGTCATAATTATTTTAAAAAATTTGGGGCTTTTCCTCCGTATCCCGGATCACGAATATCATCTTTTACTTTTGAGGTCAAAGCTTTATCTAAAGCTTTTTGAACTCCTCTGTCGAAGTTTAAAGCTTCTAGGACTTTATTTAGTTCATCCCCTTGAATGATCTTACCATTAAGAGTAACAACTAGATTCTTTTCATTCTCATTGGAATGAAATACTGGATTCTCCGCAATTAAAGAGTTGGAAAGTAAGAGTGCGGTTACTAAGCTAATTAAAATTTTCATTATAGAGTGCTTGGGCCAGCGGGGCCAGATGAAGGTAGGGTTTGTTCAGGTAGGACGTGACTAATAATAATTTGCTGGCTTTCATTTTTCTGTTGTTCTACAGCAATAGCCTTAATCATTTTTTGCATTCCTAAGTCTTTAGATATTTCTTTAGCGTCTGCAAATTGGCCATACTCAAAGACGGACTTTAATAGGATGCGCAAACTATCGAATTCTTGGGCGTCTAAGTCAAAGAACATAATGGCTCCTCTTTTCGCAACTAAGTCGTAATCTATTTTTGCTTTCATAAGTTTAGATTCTGCTACTTAAAATTTACAATCATAATGCTGTAAAGGGCATATTTATTTTGGCTCCGCCTAGATAAGTTGGCGCTTTTTCTAAGTATGTACAGATTGTTTGTTATGTAAGTTGAACGATGATAAGACCTTACTTATATAAGCTATCTTATATAAGCTATATTATCTTTAATAGATACTTCTGAACAAAACCCCCTCATTACTAATTTAGGCTGACGATTATTCCATTTTGTTTCACATGGAACATCACATTTTATTTCGTCCACTACTGAACACTTGTTTTTAAAGTGGACAGACATTTTCTTTTTACCTTTAAAGTAATGGTAAAAGAATCTATAAGTTTTAGTCTTCAACTTCCTCGTCGCTAAAGCCATGCTCATAGCCCGGCCAATTATCTACTCCAGCTTCGCGTAACTTATTTAAGAATCTACTATCTTCTTCTAGTTCTTTAATTTCATTAACGGCTTGATCTAAAATCGCTAAACCTTCTGAGTCGTTTAATTCTCCGAACGCTACAGCCGCTCTATCAATTAATTCTTGTATTTTCTCGTTCATATTAAGGGATTCTATGGTCGTTGATATAACAGTCCAGACAAACAGTGAAAAACTTTTGTCTTTCTCCAGCGAAAATCAATCTTCCGATAGAAGAAGATTTTGGTTTTTTACAAATACCACAAATCTCGCCCTTCTCTGCTGGAGCGATAGATTTAACTAGAGAACTTACAGAAGGTAAATCAACTGTCGAAGAAACTGGCTCTCTGAAAGTAGTTCCTACAGGAGAGGCTGGTTGTGTTGGTTTAAGATTAGGCGCAGCAACTACCGTAGTGATAGCGGGAGCAGCTTGGACGGTGGATGTAGGGGTTTTATAGCCCCAAGTAAAGTATGCACTCATTTTAGTTAGTAATAAATTCGGTGAAAGCTTTTTCGTTAATGAATCCAGTATTGATCTTATTTGTTTTATCTTTTTCTAGTAAAATTAAAGTAGGAACCTTCCTCACGTTATAAGCAGCGCAAAACTCCTCATTATAAGTAGCGTCAACGTCCACTAAAGTGATATTTAATTCCTCGCATACTTTTTTGGCAATTGGTTTTAATGCTTTACATGGAAAGCAGGTAGGAGTCGAAACATAAACTAAGGTTTTGCCCTGTTCAGATAATGCTTCGATTTCGGCTAGTGAAAATGTCTTGTTGCTCATAGTCTTTCACCAATATACCAAAGACTTGGAATATTGCAAGAACTTTTTACTAGAAAAGATTCTTATACTACCCCCATAACAATTCTAATTTGCTCACACACATCTAAATACTTCTTATTATACTCTTCTGCTTCATCGTCGGTAAGAGCATTGCATTCCAAAATGTAATAGTCTTCCTTCATTTGAAGCAATTGCTCCACTCTGTAATGTTGTTCTGCCTCATAAGCTTCCCAAGTGTCCAATTCAGCAGGCATACTAGGAGTGTAATCATATGCATCATGGAATTTAGTCTCCTTTAATGGTTTTGGTCGTAAATGATTAGCTTTTCCAGTTAACGCTTCAAAAAGATCGAGGAATCTGAGGCTTGCATTTTCAATGTCTGATTCGGTCATAGCGCAAAGATACATGAAAACGTATTCCATGTCAAGAAAAAAGTTGAATTATTAAATAAAAACTTTATATAGTAGTATAGATTTTATCAAATCTACAAATCAACAAGCAGTGTAAATAACCTTACATGACCACCAAACAACGAAACGGCAGTCGCCCAACAAAAACCGAGGACACTTCTCCTTACGTCCACCAAAAACCAGTCTTAAAAGACCCTGTTAATCTTAAGGGATTACCTTGGACAGATAGACAACTAGGCTTTATTGACCTAGCCCACATGAAAGAAGCTCAAGTTATTTTCGCGAAGGGTCCAGCAGGAACTTCCAAAACAGCATTGAGTATCTATTGTTTATTATCCCTACTAAACAATAAAAAAATCTCAGACTTGGTTTTAGTTAGAAGTATTGTAGAAAGCTCGGATAATAAAATGGGTTTCCTACCAGGAACAAGTGAGGAGAAAATGCTACCTTACATGATTCCTTTTATGGATAAAATTGATATGTTCATTAGTAAAAATGACAGTCAGAAACTCCATAAAGAAGAAAGAATTACAGCAATGCCAATTAACTTCCTAAGAGGTATGGATTGGCAAAGAAAGGGTATCGTATTAGATGAAGCTCAGAACATGACTAGGAAAGAGCTTTTAACTTTTATGACTCGTATCGGTAAATACTGTAAAACATTTATCATCGGTGATCCAGACCAGTCCGATATTAAGAATAGCGCGTTCGATAAGGTGTATAACTCTTTCGATACGCTAGAAGCAAGAAGTCAAGGTGTTTTTTGCGTAGAGTTTGGAGAAGAAGACATTATGCGTTCCGAGCTATGCAAATTTGTTGCTAGCACATTTAAGTCTATTCCCTCTTAATGCTAAAATTAAAAACGTCCATGATTCTATGGGACGATCAAGGGGAGGTTCTACCTGAAGGGGTTGAGCCTCCTTCCTTCGTCATAGAAGCTAAAAGTAAAGGTGAGTTAATAGATAAAATATTATACAATCTTGAACTTAGTTGGGCTATAATGAAACATGATGGAGTTGATGGTATAGATTATCACGAAGTCGCTAAACAAGAACGAAACAAACATAGAAAGAAAAGAAAATAATGGCTAACAAATATTGTATGCAATGCGGGACAGCTAATATATCTACTAATTTAAATTGTAGTAGTTGTCGAAATGCTTTTACTATAGCTGCCGTCCCAAGACCACAGCCACCAGTAGAATCTAATCCAACCCTTAGACCAGGCCAACCATTTAATAGAGAACAAGAAGAAGTTCCAGGACTAACATTTGATAAACTGGAACAAATTATCGCTAATCTTGATCCAATCCAAGAGGAAGAAGTAACTCCTATAGTGGATAATAATAGTTTTAAGTTAAGTGAGATTGAGCCAAAGCCTTCGGCTCCAGCTAATACTAAGAAGCCTAGGAAAAGAAAAGGACAATAATGGTAGAGTTTAAAGATAAGATTGTTGATATTGACCGAGAAATTGAAAAGCGTAGGCATAAGTGGCAACTTAAAGCTGTCGCTTGGATGGACTTTGACGATGTTGCTCAAGAGCTAAAGATTCATCTACATAAACAATGGCATTTATGGGACCAGAGTAGAGCGTTCTTGCCTTGGTTAAATACAGTCATTACCAATCAAATTCGTAATAAGTTACGAAATCTATACATGAACATCGCTCGCCCTTGCGTAAGTTGTGCGGCTAACGAAGGAGAAGATCGTTGTCGAATCTACGCAAAACAATGTTCAGCTTGTCCTTTATATAAGCATTGGGAAAAAACTAAGAAAAGAGCTTATGATGTGAAGCTTCCAGTTTCTATTGAAAATCATTTACTAGAAACATCTGCTATGACTAGCACTGACGAAGAAATAGAAACTAAAGCTGCTACATTACATGAGAGAATGAGAGAAACTTTAAGTCCAATCCAGTATAAGGTTTATAAATTACTTTATATAGACGGTAAAACTGAAGGAGAAGTAGCAGAAGCTATGGGTTATAAGTCTTCCGAGAAACATCGCAACGTAGGATATAGGCAAGTTCATAACATGAAGAAAGTTATTTTAGAAAAAGCTAAAAAAATTGTCTTGAATGAATTTTATTAATAAAAAGTGTAATACATAAGTGTATAGATTATGGCTTATAAGAAAAAAGAATTAAATGTAGAGCTTTCGGAAGAACAGAAGGCTTTCATTGACGAGAACTGGCATCAAATGAGGATGCCAGAGTTAGTGAAGGGAACTTTTAATGACGACAAGCTAGATGGGCGTTCGATTGAAAGTAAAGCAGTAGCGAATTATCTCGGAGATAGAGAACCTTTACCTACGGCTTACAAAAAGATCGGTAATATTGAATTAACAGAAGACCAAAAGGATTTTATTATTTCTAATTTAGGAAATGGATCATCTGCTACTGAAATTGCTAGAATCTTATTCAATAACAATAGACTTGGGCCATTAAATCTAGAAAGTAGAACTGTTTACAACTTCATTAAGGAGTTACCAGTAGAACTAAAAGGAGAACATTCCAACGACGAAGTTCTCGAAGAGTATAAACCGATTAATACTCTTAAGCAGTTAATCGACAAAGTAAACGCCTGTTTATTCAAAGATTATCAAGTCGAATTACTTAACGCCCAACAAAAGAAACACTTTGAATCAGTTAGAGGATTCCTTAGAGCCCCCCGTTTCCTTCAAATGGTTAATTCTTATAGCTCTAGAATTAGCCGAGACATTTTTGAGAGCGAGTTTATTAGAACTGTATATGATAAACCCGACCTTACCCCGGACGAGCTAAACTTATGTATCAACTTATGCTCTAACTACGTTTTAATGATTACGGTTAATCGTCATTTGGACATGCTTAACGAAAAGTATGAAAGAATGTTTGATGATCCAGAAGGCAAGGTTTCTCAAGCCTTAGCTGAAATGATTAAGGCGAAAACAGAAGAGTTAAATAAGTGCGATACTAGACAGCAGAAACTAATTGATGATCTACAAGGTAAAAGATCAGAAAGACATAAGAATAAACAGAAAAGCACCTTATCTGTAGTTGATTTAATTGAATGGTGGTCTGACGAGAAGGAACGAAAGAAGACCGTCGAAAGAGAAGAGTTAAGAAAAACCGAAGTAGCTACAGAGCTAGATAGATTAGAGAATATTCAAGACGTTAAGTGCAGAATTCTAGGATTCTCACGAGAAGAAATACTACATGGATAAGTATAGTTATACAGAATGTAAAATTTGTGGGGCTTTAGAGATAGAGCCCTCTCATTTTTGGAAAGAGCACCATATTAAAGAGTCTGATTATTGTTTAAACTACGATAAAAGATTCTCTAAGCTAACTGGTAAGATCATATTCTTCAAGAACAGGGAATCTTACTTTAGCAGCGACTTCAATGACAAGAATGAATTAAAGAAATGGTTAAAAGAGAATCCAGAGGAAGGTAAGGAGTATGCGCTCGAACTTCTAGAGAAAAGATTCGCTGCTGGAAAAGCTTTTTACGCTCCTTCTCAAGTGGAGTTAAGAAGTTTATGCTCTCCTAACGTACTGTGGTATCAGAAGCACTTTAACTACAACCTAGAATGCGCGCAAATGGGCTTTAAAACCCGTTTCCTTTACAATATAGCCAAACCCCTTAGTTATACAAGTAAACCCCTAGATTTGGTTATTGATACAAGAGAGCAAACACCTTGGAAATTCGACAAGGTTCATAAGACCACTATTAAAAAAGTGGAGTATGGCGACTACTCCTGCAACAACTCAAAATGGAGTCACGTTTTTATTGAGCGTAAGAATTTAACTGATTTTATTAATACTATAAGTGGTGGCTATGATAGATTTTGTAGAGAGATTGAAAGAGCGGCTAAAGATAATAATTATTTGGTTATTTTAGTAGAGTCTTCTATCAATGATGCTTTGGGATTTGATATGCTTCCTCACGTTAGTAAGAAGATTAAAGCTAATCCCGCTTATATCTTTCATAAAGTTAGAGCACTAATGCAAAAGTATCCTAACATCCAGTTCGCATTCGCGGACGGCAGAGTTAAGGCAGTAGAGCTAGTAGAAAAAATTTACTCTCTAGAGATCGACCCAACAACACTCGACTTACAATATCTAATTGATAGCAAGGCACTATAATGGAATTAAACAAACTATATAATCAAAACTGTTTACCCGGACTCAAAGAGATAGAAGAAGATTCTATTGATTTAATTATAACTAGTCCAGTTTATAAAGATTCGGACGGATACAATCCAGATTTCTTAATGGATGTATTACAAGAGTGTTATAGGGTATCTAAAACAAACTCTTTATTCTTTTTAAACTTCGGTCATCTAGCAGAAGATAAGGCTAGACCATTTAAAGTTTTAGAAATGGCTATGAAGGCTGGATATAGACTTAACGACACAATTACTTGGGTAAAGAATCATTACCGTCCTATTCAAGGAAATAAAAGGCTAAATAACTTAAGTGAATTTATCTTTTTGCTTCATAAAGCTAGTATGCCTGACATTGATAGACTAGCGGTAGGAGTTCCTTATAAAGACAAGAGTAATGTAAAGAGATTTGCTGGAGGAAGAGATTTAAAATGTCGAGGAAATGTATGGGAGATTCCCTACGAAACTATCAACGACAAAGAGGATAAACTCCATAATGATAGATTCCCTATTACACTCCCAGAATTATGCATAAAACTTTCTGGTATTAAAGATGGAGCTATCGTGCTAGACCCTTTCGCCGGAAGCGCGACAACATTACTTGCAGCGAAAAATTTAAATAAAAGTTATATTGGATTTGAGATACATGAGGCTAATTGGGAGACTGCGCAGAAAAGATTAAATAAATAACTATGAGATTCGAAGGATACTTCAATAATAATAGACCGGAAAACGTAAATCAGGAAATTTTAAAGCTACATGGCAAATTAGATAATGATGTAGCAAAAGAATCCTTGGCGGCTTTTCTTAGAAACAACCTAAATTTCACGGTTGAACTAATGACAGGGAATACGTTGTTTCCATTCCAAGAAATGATGATTAGAGGGATGTTCCAAAAGGATTTCTTCATGGCTATTGCTGGTCGAGCTATTTCTAAGTCTTGGTCAGCGGCTATGTTCTGCTGGTTATACGCTTTATTTACGCCAGGGGCTAACATCGGTATTATTTCAGCTTCATTCAGACAGAGCAGACAGTTATTCGGATATATTGAGAAGTTCGCCTTTAGTAAAGACGGAGCAATGCTTTCGGAATGTTTCAATGGCGCTCCTGCGCATAGAGCTGATGCTTGGTCTATTGATATTGGTAAATCAAAGATCACCGCTCTACCTTTAGGCGTTGGAGATAAGCTTAGAGGTTTCCGTTTTAATGTAATGGTTCTTGATGAGTTGTTACTTATCCCAGAAAACATTATTAATGAAGTTATTCTACCTTTCTTGGCGGCTAACTCCGATCCTATCGTTAGAACGAAAGTTTACAACGAGGAAACCAATCTAATTCGTGCGGGACAAATGACGGAAGAAGAAAGAACTAAATTCAGCAATAACAAATTTGTTGGTTTATCTTCTGCTTCTTATAAGTTTGAATTCCTTTACAAATTATACAAAAAATATGTAGATAATATCTACGAAACAAACCCAAAAGATGAAAACGGAAAATTCAGAGACACTTCGACGTATGGAGTTATGCAATTCTCTCACGAGATTGCGCCTAAATTCTTATACAATGAAGACAATATTAACACATTTAGAAATCAGATGTCAGAAGTCCAATTTAATAGAGAGTTTAATTCTATTTTCACCGACGACAGTGGAGGTTTCTTCTCGAAAAGAAAAATGGACTTATGCACTATCCCAAATGGGGAATCGCCTACTATCGAAATTGTCGATGATAAAAAATCTAAGTATATTCTAGCAATCGACCCTAGCTGGAGTAAAGCGGAGGCGAGCGATCACTTTGCTATGACTGTATTAAAGATTGATAATGAAAATAAGCATGGAATAGTAGTTCATAACTACGCTGTAGCTGGAGGGCAATTTCAAGATCACCTAAATTATCTAACATATTTATTAAAGGCTTTTAATATTGTCTATATAGTAATTGATGCCTCCGGCTCTTGGTTCTTAGAGGATTGTAACGCGAGCACGGTTTTCGCTTTGAATAAACTAAAGGTATTAACTTTTAACCATGACTTCGATAACATCAATTACATGGAAGGCGTCCGTAAATCTAAATATGATTATAGTTTGGCCGAAAGAAAGATTTGCCAAGCTCAATGGTTTAGTTCTTCATGGTTAAAGTTAGCGAATGAAAGATTAGCCGCCTGCTTCGATCATAGAAGTATTAAATTCGCTTCCGCTGCAATGGATAAAAAGTTTGAAGAATTAATGCACCTAGATTTAGACATTGAACATTTAATTTACGATCAAGAATCTAAATCGTTAAAGGACACTGCTAAAAAAGCAGACTTTATCGACCATCAAGCTGAAATGATTAACTTAGTTAAGTCTGAGACCGCTTTAATTGAAGTAAAGAGCACAGATAATGGAACTTTAACATTTACATTGCCTCAATCTATTAAAAGAGACACCTCTCCAACAAGATCAAGAAGAGATAGCTATACCGCTCTATTACTTGGATGCTGGGGACTAAAATGTTACTTCGATATGATGGATGAGCCTGACGAAGATGCTGGATTTATTCCATTTTTCCTAGATTAAAAACAGATTTATGAAACGAATTAGTGTAACCTATAAGGATAAAGGAATAAATAACAATGGCTCAAGGCAGACCTAAAAAGCAAGTAGTATTAAAAGATGATGCTCCTCTAGATTTTTCTGAGGCAGCTTTACCTGATTTAGTGGGTAGATCAATTGCTAGTGCTTCGTCACAAGACTACTCTCGTGGCAATACTCCTTTGTCTGGATCAATTTGTAATTACTGGCCAAACATTGAGGGCCTTGGACTTCCATTCGGAACGGAAAGAGGTTATTATACAATCAGAGAAGCCGTAATTGCTTGTCAAAAAGCTTATTACAGAATTGGTATTTTCAAAACAGCCGTTGATACAATGGCCGAGCTTTGTAATACTCCTCTACATTTCTACGAAGGAAATACTCAGTCATTAAAATTCTTTCAATCTTGGGATAAGAAGATTGGTGGATGGAAATTAAGAGATCAGTTTTTCCGTGAATGCTTTAGGTCTGGTAACATCTTCTTATATAGAGCTGATCTTACTTTAAAGGCCGACGAAGTATTAAAGCTAAGTCAAACTTACGCTAAAAAGATTGAAATTCCTGGAAGATACATCATGTTGAATCCAGCGACTCTTTGTGCTCAGTATTTTGAGACTGGAGTTCCCATTTACGCTAAAGTTTTAACTAAGTTAGAGCTAGATCAGATTAAAAGCGCGGATGGAGACGAACCAAGTATCTATAAAGATATTAAAAGTGCTATCAATCAATATGCTGGTGGAATTGGATCAACTGGACAGACAATAATTAAGTTAGACCCAGATAAGCTACACACAGTCTTCTATCAGAAGCAAGACTACGAGCCATTCGCAGTTCCTATGGGATATTGCGCACTAGATGATATTAATTTATTACTAGAGATGAAGAAAGCCGATTTAATCGTTTCTAAATCTGTAGAATACATGATGTTGTTAGTTACAATGGGAGCTAAGAAGGAAGACGGTGGAACAAATCCAAAAGCGATGGAAATGTTGAAGGCTGCTTTCAAGAAAGACCAATTAGGTCGTGCTCTTGTTGCTGATTACACTACTAAAGCAGAATTTATTACTCCAGACTTAAGTAAGATCATCATTCCTCAAAAGTATGATGAAATTAAAACTAACATTGCTAACAGTTTAAGCAATATTTACTTTGGAGAAGATAAGTTTGCTAGCATCATGGCTAAGATCAAGGTTTATACCAAGAAATTAGAAGGTGCTCAAAAGCTTTTCATCAATGAGTTTTTACAGCCAGAAATTAAAAGAATTAGTAAGCTTCTAAACTTTAAAGCTTATCCAAAGGTTGAGTTTGAGCCAATCAACTTGGAAGATAACGCTAACTTCTTACGTATTGCTGCTCAGTTATTACAGATGGGAGTTCTAACTCCTAAAGATGGACTAGAGTTAATGGAGACTGGACTATATCCAACTTCAGAAGACTTACTTACCAATCAAGAGGAATTCAGAAAGCAAAAGGATAAAGGATTGTTCGAGCCTATTGTTGGTGGGCCTTTCTCTACAAGCACTCTACAAGAAGATGGCTTTAAGAATCAGGTTAAACAAACTCAGTTGACTCAAGAGCATGACATGAAGATTAAGACGAAGGAGTTGAAGCATAAGGCCGACAATCCTGAGCAGAAGCCTCCTCAAATCGTTATTAATGGTCAGCCCGGAAGACCCGGCGGAACTAAGTCTCCTCAGACTAAGAAAACAGTTAAGCCAGCCAAGGCTAGCTTAGATGAAGAATTAGAAGGAGTGTTTAGCCAAAGAGCTTTAATCGAAAATACCGCTTTAGCTTACAAGCTAGAAGACATTGTTACAGAAGAGTTTAAAAAAGCGAATCCTACTAAGCGTTTAACTAAAAGCCAAAAGGAACTTATCGCTAATAAAACAAGTATCATTATTGAAAGTGTTCCTCCTTCAGAATGGGAGACTTATGCTAGACAAGAAGAATTACCAAAGATGAGCATTGAGAATCAATTAGCTATCATTGATATTCAGACTGACTATGACATTGAGGATAACAGAATGGCTTCTCTACTGTTCCACTCTAAGATTTAAATACCATGCCAGAACTAAACCGCATTAAGACCAATCAGATCGACTTGGTAGATTTTGGAAGTTATCTTTCAGGGCTACTAACAAGTTCGTTTGGAGGATTCATTGACAATTATTTGTCTAATGGTGGATCATTAGGGTCTAATGTAGTTTATGCGACGGGAGGAAACCAGACAATTTTTGGACAGAAGACTTTCTCTCTGCCTCCAAATATTCCTTATAGTGGCGCTACCGGACAAGCAATTTCAAAGAAATATGTTGATGATGCTTTCGCGTTAGTAAATATTAACCTAAACGCTTTAGTCAATTCTCAATTCGTTTACAGAAGTGGCGATCAGAGTATTAGCGGAAATAAAACTTTCGTTGGACAGTTAAGGGCGGAAAAGATTTATTCTCCTTCTGGAGATTCTAAAATAAATGTAGCTAATAGCACTTTATTAGATGCTTCCCAAAATGAAGTTTTAAACTGGAGTAGCTATGGTTTATATGGAGCTTGGAAGTTAAATAATCAATCCATTCTAACTTCAGAAGGCGCGCAAACTATTGCAGGTCTAAAGACATTTATAGGTGGAGCTAAAGTCCCTTACACTACTAATTTAGATTACGCAGTTAACTATGGCCAGTTTAAAACTGGGATAGACGCTCTAAGAAAGGACTTCGTTGATACTGTAGCTACTATTAGCACTGGAGTTTCTACAGGTTTTGCGGGAGTTCTTGGCATAAATAAAGCTAGCGGAAATATCTTCACGCAAGGTAGAGGAACGGTAACAGTTTGGCAGCAAGGTAATATTCTAAATATCAGTGGTGCTGATTTACAGAATATCGAATCTACCAGTATTTTCGCTGCTCATAAAGTTTATATTCCTACGGGTTCGGCAACGTATATCGTTAATGTAACGGGTTACTCTACAAAACCTTTTGTAATGACTCAGCTAGGAACAGAGTCCTCAAGCAATCCTCATCTAGGATATTACATTTCTAATGTAAACAGTGGATCGTTCACGGTAGAGTTTTCTGATGTAGTTAGAGATACAGGTTATTTTATTGATTACTTTGCTCTAGATGCGAGCGGAATGATTAATGTTTTGAAGGGAGAGCAAGGACTAATTGGCCCTTCTCTAACTCCTAGAGGTCAGTGGGTTAATAGCATGACCTACGGATTTCTAGATTGGACAAATATTAATGGAGTTTCTTGGGCTGCATTGCAGACTCACGTTTCAAGTCCTATCAATTCTCCGACCGGAGTTAGTGGTTCAGCGTTTTGGCAGGTTTTGGCTAGCGGGTCGGGTCCAAAAGGAGACGCTGCTGTTATGTTTCAGTACAAGGGCTACTGGAATACAAGTTTAAGTTACA
>Ga0247806_10000464_pt1 | contig 25612 bp, 24 predicted proteins | sample UWRJL059202B1_FD_179935 | JGI IMG/M metagenome (GOLD analysis project Ga0247806, IMG submission 179935) | Plant litter microbial communities from Arlington Agricultural Research Station in Wisconsin, United States - UWRJ-L059-202B-1 | ecosystem: Environmental > Terrestrial > Plant litter >... | reverse complement strand
CCGGAGAGGGTGTCGGCACGCTGGTAGGCGCGGTCGAGCAGACCGACCCGGTCGAGGTGGGCCAGGGCGCGCAGTTTTTTGGACTTGGGGTAGCTCCAGAGGCCCAGCCGGGGACCGCGGAGGTCGGCGAGGGCGCCGGTGAGCACGTTCTCGAGCACCGAGAGCGACGGCACGAGTTCGAACTGCTGGAAGATGAAGCCGACCCGGCTGCGGAGGGTCCGGAGACGCCGGCCGGTGAGGGCGGGAATGTCCTCACCGAGAACCCGGACAGCACCGCTGGTGGGCAGCTCGAGGGCGTCCAGGTGGCGGAGCAGGGTGGACTTCCCCGATCCGGAGAGGCCGAGCAGGACAACGATTTCGCCGCGGCGCACCGTGAGGTTGACGCCATCCAGAGCTGTGGTGGTACCGAACTGCTTGGTGAGGTCGGTGATCTCGACCACGGTCTCGGGCGGGGTGGGCTGGGTCGTCGGCATCGCGAAGTCTTCCGGATCGGGGAGCGGGGTTACCTGGGGGTTACTTCTGGCACTGCGTGGCGTTGGTGGCCTCGCAGATGTCGCGGATCTGGTCGTAGTACTCGTCGTCGACCGGGGTGGTGGCGTAGAACACGCTGCGGAAGCCCTCGGAGTCGGCGCTGTCGATTCCGGCCGCGACGATCTCGTCGACGGTGACCTCGGAGAGGATCTCGCGGAGGGTGTCCTTGACGTCGTCGGGCAGGGTGTCGGACTCGACGATCGGGGCGCCGGGAACCATGGTGCGCTCGATGACCTCGACCTTGTCGGACTTCTCGACCTCGCTGTCTTCGGCGAAGCCGGCCTCACACTCGACGCCTTCGCCCACCTTCTGAACGCTCACGTCGTGCTTGCCCGCGAAGACCGGGGTGATGTCGGCCTCGGGGTCGACGCCGGCCTCGATCAGGTTGTAGCTGGGGAACAGGTAGCCGGAGGTGGACGACGGGTCGACGAAGCAGACCTTCTTGCCTTCCATGTCGGCGATGGTAGTGATGTCGCTGCCGGCGGGAACGATCGCCTCGGAGTAGTAGCCGGGCTCCTGGCCCTCTTCGGTGATGATCGACGAGATCGGGGACAGCTCGGCACCGTTGTTGGTCGCGGTGACGTAGGTGAATCCCGAGAAGGAGGCGACGTCGATCTGGCCGGCGATGGCAGCTTCGATCAGCGCGGCGTAGTCGGTGGACTCGTGGTACTCGACGGTCTTGTCGGTTTCCTGGGCGATGTAGTCCATCAGGGGCTGGTAGTTCGTCTCGGTGTCCACGGAGTCGGGCACGACTCCGAAGACGAGGGTGTTCGAGTCGACGGCGTAGCCGGCGCCGTCGTCGGAGGCGGCCGGTTCGGCGGCGGAGGATGCGCCGGAACATCCGGTCAGCACGAGCGTGAGGGCACTGGCGACGGCGAGAGTCGCAACGGAGATACGTGCACGGGTCTTCATGATTGCCTTTCGGGCGGTAGTCGGTGCGGGACGACCACAGCCTGACGGATTATCTGCCCAGATGTATGCCTATCTCAGTGGAATTCACGACGTGTTAACCGATGTTGCCCCCAATGGCACCCGAAATTTGCGGGCTGTCCATCCGTTCGGTCGAGTAAGGTTCCTATGTGACCGACGTTATGTACAAGCTGATCGCCGACGACTTGCGGTCGAAGATCGCCACCGGCCGGCTGCGCCCCGGTGACGACGTGCCCACAGAGGGTGAGCTCGCGGCGCAGTGGCACACCTCACGGGGCCCCATCCGCAACGCACTCGCGGCCCTGCGCCAGGATGGGCTCATCGAGACCACCCGGGGGCGGCCCGGCCGGGTCATCGAGCGCCGGGCCTACCAGGCGGTGGATGTCTCCATTCCGTTCACCAAGTGGGCGCGAGAGACCGGCGCCACCCCTGGTGCAGTCACGCAGCAGGTGGGGCTGCGCCGCTCCGCTGCCGACCAGGCCGCGCTGCTCGGCATCACGGCCGGGGACCTCGTTGTGGACGTGCTGCGCCTGCGCACCCTCGACGGGCGGCCCACCATGGTGGAGCGGCTCACCTACATCGAGCCGGTCGGTCGGCACCTGTTCGACGTGGATCTGGACACCGTCTCGATCACCGAATTCCTCGAGTCCAGGGGTGTCAGATCGGCCGACGTTGACCACGAGATCGACGCCGTGGCCGCCGACGAGACCGACGCCGACCTGCTGGACCTGACTGTCGGGGCGCCGATCCTGCGGCTGCGCCGCGTCACCCGCGACCCCGACGGCCGCACGATCGAAGCCTCCGACGACCGCTACCGCAGCGACATCGTGCGGTTCACGGTGTCGGCATCCGGTCGCCGTCAGGACGGCGGACACTTCATCCGGCCGGTCGGCGCCTGACCGGAGGTCGCTCGGGGTCTAGAGCGCCAGCAGCAGCACGCCGCCAACGACCACCACCGAGGCGGCGATGCGCCTGACGGCCGAGCCCTCGCGCAGCACCAAGGCACCGAACAGCGACACCAGCACCACGCTCACCTCCCGGATCGGCGCGACCAGCGCGACCGGCGCGAGGGTCACCGCCGTGAGCACGAGGATGTACGACAGCGGCGACAGCACCCCGAAGGCCAGGATGCGCGGCCAGTGCGCCCGCGCCACGCCGAGCATCTCGCCCCGACGCCGGTACGCCGCCGGCAGGTACAGCACGAGTTCCATCAGGCAGCAGCCCACCATGAACGCCACCGGCGACAGGTCCCAGGTGCGCAGCGCGTGCGCATCCCAGATCGTGTACGCGGCGATCGTGACGCCGGTGAGCACACCGAAGAGGATGCCGGGATCCAGCCGGCGCCGACGGCCCGGCCCGGGTGCCGTGCGGTCGATGAGCCCGGTGGCGATGACCCCGACCACGATCACGACGATGCCCACCAGCGCCAGCGGGGCGATGCTCTCGCCCAGCAGCACCACGGCGAGGAATGAACTCAGCGCCGGACCGGTCCCGCGCGCCGTGGCGTAGACGGTGGACAACCGCCCGCGCGAGTAGCCCTGCTGCAGCACCAGCATGTAGGCCACGTGCAGCACCCCGGAGACCAGCACCCCGGTCACGAAGCCGCCGACGAGGTCGGGGTCCGGGGCGCCGAGCCCGCCGGTCAGCGGGATCACCGGTCCCCAGACGAGCACGCTGGCCGCGGCGCCCCACCACAGGAACGGCACCCCGATCCGGCTCACGCCGTGGGCGATCACGTTCCAGGCGGCATGGCAGAGCGCGGCCGACAGCACAAGAACCAGGGCGAAGACAGACATGGTGGACCCTTCCGACCGCGCGCGGCGGCGCGACACAGGAGTCCTCCAGGCTTCTATCCCTTGAGATGACGACCCGGCGATGGCGACGAACCGTGGCGCCGCTCGAACCAGACGGACGGATGTCCCGGAACCCTAGGCGCTATCGCGGCCGATGCTAACAGCCCCGCGTGACGCCCCGGTGTCCACCCGCCCCGGCTAGCCGATCAGGCTGGGCTCGAGGTCGCGCAGGGTGCGGAAGTGCGTCATCAGCACCACCCCGATCCGCGTGCGGGCGAGCGCACCGGCTAGCCACAGTATCCGTACAACTCATCAGTGTCCGCTTGCGTCTGTTGAACTCAATCGACCCATAGGTGCCGATGCGGAATGACTGCATCTGGGCAGTTGAAGACGTTGAATCTCAGCTAGACGGCGGCTTTTGACAGGAGAAAGTCGACGTTCTCAGCGTTCAGAGCATCGGTATCGGCCGATTCAGCCCGTACTGTCCTTTGAAGTTCAGGTACAAGGTATTCAGTCGCGAGCCACTCGACAACCGGAACACAGACGGCGTCGCCGAATCCATTGAACGCCTCGCCATCTGCGATCCCTGTGAGTGAGTAGTCTCCGGCACCCATCAGGCGTGCGTATTCCAGCGGGGTCATCCATCTAATGCGAGCATCTCCGCCTCCCAGGACTGCGACAGCCTGTCTCGAGGATCCACCACGGGCAGTTCGCAAGCATCCCGCTATGTCATCGGCACGAAGCTCCCATCGAGGCTTGCCTTCACGCATCCGTCGGTAACCCGTTCGGTAGCTCAGTCCTTCGGCGTGCTTCAACAGTTCGAATCGTTTGAATTGGTGAGGCGAGAGTGAGGCGATAAATTTCCCGACACGTTCCTCATCCCACCACCTCGCGTCGTCGGGCGTGAAATGCTCTACGACGTCTGATAGCCGGTCAATCGATGCTGATGGGGCAGGCGGGAGGGCAGCTTGGTGCGTCCGCAGGGCGTGGTTCTGGAATATTGAGTCGAGCCAGCTAGGCCGAAGATCCGACGCGGAAAACTCCGACTCGGGCGGATTCAGGCTGGCTACCAAGAAGAGGCGAGGGCGTGACTGCGGAACAAACCGCTTGGCATCGATGCTTAGTACATCGACTGAGTAGCCCAGACCGTTCAGTGCGCGGATCGCGCTTTCGATGTCCTTCCCGGAATGGCTAGTAGCGAAAGCGGTCACATTTTCGAGCACTACAAGTCGAGGCCGTCCCGCTCCGAGAGCGCTCAATGCCTTTATGAAATGCCAGAACGTGGAGCTTGAGGTGCCCCTATGAAGGCCTGCCCGACCTCCTGCTAAGGACAGATCAGTACAAGGGAATGACGCCCAGGCCAAGTCGAGCCGTTGTGGAAGTTTGCTCAAGGGAATTGTGCCTAGGTCCTGTAACGCAAATTCATGGTTTGGTGATTCACCAAAGTGCGACGTGAAGACACGCTCTTTCTGAGCGGAGATGTCATTCGACCAAACGACGCCGACACCAGACCGTTCAAGTCCTAGGCGCGCAAGCCCAATTCCTGCAAAGAACTCTGCGGCGCGAAAGCTTGGGCTCGTGCGAGGCACAAACGTGATAGGTGGCTCCACTAAATAATTCCCTTGGCTCAGGCGCTGACTACAGCTTACGAGAGCTAGAGGACATTGTTCTGTCTAGACGAGCTCCTCGATCGGTGTCGAATCCGGTTCCGCGAAGTCATCCAGTTGAGCCAGGTTGGCCAGCTCTTCTAACTCTTCCGCCTCCTTCAACGCGGCAGATCGCCGGACGCTTGCTGACAACGCGTCCATGACTATCTGGATACGGCTGGCCTCCTCCGACTTACGGAGGTATTCGTCGTATGAGGTCTTCGCCGTAGCAAGCAGCTCGTCGTACATCAGGACTCTAGTGTCGTAGGCCTTCAGGCTCTCAACGCTGGTCTTCTTTCCGTCAAATTCGCTCCAATCACGCAGAGGCCTGTTAACCACGCAGACGACCGAGATTGACTCGCCGCTCTTGTTGTGGTGTTGGAGCCACTGGAGGAGTGCGTTTCTATACTTTCTTATTTGGCGCTGCAAGGTATCCGTGTCAGTCACAACATTGGCGCGTTTGAGTTCAACAATTACGTGTTGACCAGACGTCCTCTGATAACGGATATCGGATCGAGAGTTCTGTTCTTCCTCTGTGAGCTTTGTTGAGATCTCCGCGAAGGCCGTTTTCATTGACGTCTCCATCGTTGGCAACGATGCTCTCTCCCAGCCAGGATCCAGAAGCCACAGGTGATTGAAAAGATGCTCCTGGAGGTATTTCTCAAGGTCCCCGTTCTTGACCATCTCTGTCATCTTGTTGATGACGGCCAGCCGCTGCTGAACGATGCGGTGATACATGACTTCTTCCAGCTGTGAGCTGTGTTGAAACACTTTCGCGATCGACTGAATGTCGGATGGCCCGAGATCGTCGAGAGCATCCAGGTTTTCGCGTTGCTTCATGACTTCAAACGCGAGAACACCCTGGGCAAACAACTCGTCGCGATCCAACGTTGCCAACCCAAGCTGGTTGATCTTTCCGAAGATCTTCTCGGCCCGGCGTTTGTGATCGCTGCCAATCGTTTTATACCACTCGTTGATCTCCGGGATGTCAAGCGCAGCCTTCATCCCGCCTTCGTTGCGGAGGTTGGTCCACTTGGTCTTTATGTTTTTCATCTCGTCGCGGATGAATTTCACCAAGGCCTGAAAGCGAGGATCATCTTCACGGATGCTCTGCCGGCTGCTGGTCGCGATGTCTTCCAAACCGTCTGCGTCGAGGTAGTCCGCGTGAATCTCGCCCACGAGATAGTTGCGATAGACACCGACGTCCGGGATGCTGTCGAGAATGTTCTCGAGAGCCAGCTTGCCTCTGATCATAAGAGGGATCCTGTTTAGACTCTCTCCGCTATCGGCGTCCTTGAGTGCGTTCGATTCAAACGCTGTGCCGATCCAGCCCGTCATCGTTTCGTCGATGTCAAGTGATTTGGTGCGGTCCTGTTTGGAAGTGGCCTTTGAGGCCTTCTTTTTCAGAGCCTGTCTCTGTTCGCCGCTCCCATAGACCCAGATGTATTGAACGGATGGCGAAAAGTCCCGGTGGGCAGCTGTGACCGGAACGCCATCAATGAAGACTTCGAAGTCCTTTCCAATGACGCTAAATCGCCGCGCCAGCCTGCGTTTGAGGCTCGAAGCGGTTTGTTCAAGCCCCTTGGTCAAACTCAGGAGTGTGATGCGAGTGCCAGCAGCGAAGTCAATTGAGTCTGTGGGAAGTTCTTTCGGCATGTAACTCTGGGTGGCATTGGGGTCTTTGCCGTTCATTATTGCGTCTATGGCATCCAGGCTGAGCTCGAAGGCACTTTTTTCGCCGTCTTTGATGGTCTCTACACGGATGATTCGGGCGATGCTGAATAGTGCCAGTTTGCCGATTCCCTTACGGCCCATCACTGCGCGCCCGCTTGGTGTGGTGGCCCCAGCCGGCGACTTTCGCCTCTCAAACCCAACCTTGAGGTAGCGCTGATTCACCTCATCGCGCGTCATTCCAACGCCGGTATCTTGAACAATTACTTGACTATTAACCTTGTCGATTTGAATATCAACGCGACGAGCGTCGGCATCCCAGGCATTGGCAACTGCCTCAGAAAGGACTGCCGGATTACTGCTGTACAAACTGATACCGAGGTGCCGCAAGACGTTCAGACTCAGCGTCATCGTGTAAACATCGACCATTGGTGACGCACCCCTTCATCGGACCAGATGAGTGTAAGTGTAGATCCTCTGATGGCAGCCAGTTTTGTAGCCCACGAGATCTCTGATGGGCGGAGATCCGGGAGGTCCGTTTTCCTGCACTCCTCAGCCGATCAGGCTGGGCTTGAGGTCGCGCAGGGTGCGGAAGTGCGTCATCCGCACCACCCCGACGGCGGCGAGCACCAGCGCCCCGGTGAGCCAGAGCAGCAGCACCCCGGCGTCGACCAGCGCGGTGGCGGGGTTGCCGCCGTACATCAGCTGGCGGATGCCGTCGACGGCGTAGCTCATCGGCATCACATGATGCAGGAACGCGAGCGGCGCCGGCAGAGTCTGCCAGGGGAAGGTGCCGCCGGCGGTGACAAGCTGGATGACCATGAGCACGAGGCCGACGAACTGTCCCACGCTGCCGAGCCACACGTTCAGCGCCAGGATGATCGCCGCGAACGTGAGTGCGGCCAGGCCCATCATGCCGTAGGTGCCCAACGGGTTGTGCACCTCGAAGTTCAGCACGGCGGTGAGGATGCCGAAGAGTGCGGCCATCTGCAGCAGCCCCAGGATGCCCGGCGTGAGCCAGCCGGCCAGGGTGATCTTCAGCGGCGAGTGCAGGGCGGTGATGGCGCGGCGGGAGACCGGCTTCACGATGAGGAACAGCGCGTAGATGCCGATCCAGCCGGCCAGGCTGGCAAAGAACGGGGCCAGGCCCGCACCGTAGGTGCCCGCTGAGGTCACCGCTGCGGTCGTGAGGTCGACCGGGTCGGCGATGGTCGAGGCCTGCAGGTCGCGGGTCGTGGCATCCGTGTCGGGGATGCTGTTCACGCCGTCGGTGAGGCCGTCGCGCAGGGTGCCCGCGCCGTCTTCGAGGCTCACGAGGCCGTCGCTGAGTGACGAGGCGCCCGTCGCCAGGGTCTCGGCGCCAGACTTCGCGGAGGTCGCGCCGGTGCTCAGCGCGGCGGCCCCGTCGGCGGCAGTGGCGGCGCCGGCGCTGAGCGTGGCGGCGCCGCTGGCGGTCTGGCCCGCCCCGTCGGCCAGGGTGCCGGCGCCGGTGTTGGCGTCGGCGGCACCGGTGGCGAGGGCGGATGCCCCGGTGGCGGTCTGCGAGGCGCCGTCGGCGACCGCGGCTGCCCCCTCGGCTGCGCTGCTGGCACCCGCGGCGAGGGTGTGGGTGCCCTCGGCGGCCGTGGCCAGCGACTCGGCGAGCGTGCTGGCACCATCCGCGGTCTGGCCGGCGCCGTCGGCCAGGGTGGCTGCACCGGCGGATGCGGTGCCGGCTCCGTCTGCTGCAGTCGCGGCTCCGGCGGCGAGCGTGGCCGCACCGTCGGCGGCCGAACTGGCGCCGTCGGCGACCCCGGCCGCTCCGGCGGCGAGTTCGGCGCTGCCCTCGGCGAGTACACCGATGCCGCTGCTCGCGGTGCTGAACGCTGTGGTGGCGTTCTGCACGGCGGTGTCGAGCGGGTCGAGGGCGGCGACGGCGTCCGCGATCTGGTCGTCGCTCAGGCCTGCGGAGTGGAGCTGGTTGGTCAGGTCCGTCCGGGCGGTGTCCAGCGCCGCGGAGGCACCGGAGAGCACGGTGCCGGCGCCCTCGGCCGCGGTGGCGAGGCCGGCGTTGCCGTCCGCCACCTGCTGCGCGGACGCCGCCAACTGGGCGGCTCCCGCCGAGAGGGCCGTGGTGCCCGTGGCGAGATCGGCGGCGCCGGTGGAGACCTGGGCGGTCCCGTCGGCCAGAGCGGATGTGCCGTCGGCCAGCGCCGTGGCGCCCGTGGAGACCTGTCCGGCGCCGGTGGCCAGGGCGGCGGCGCCGTCGGAGAGCTGGCTGGTGCCGTCCGCGACGGCGGTGGCGCCGTCGGCGACCTGGCTGGTGCCGTCGGCCACCTGCCCGGCACCGGCCGCGAGGGTTCCGGTGCCGTCCGCCAGCACGCCCGCGCCGCTGGCGAGCGACCCGGTGCCGGCGAAGAGGGCGGAGGCGCCCGCGGCGACCTGTCCGGTGCCGTCGGCCACCTGGCTGGCGCCGTCGGCGAGTTCGCCGGTGCCGTCGGCCAGGCTTCCCGCGCCGTCGGCCAGCTGGCTCGCGCCGTCGGCGAGTTGCCCCGCGCCGTCGGCCAGGGTCGTGCTGCCGTCGGCGGCGGTGGTGGCGCCATCCGTCAACTGGCTGGCGCCGTCGGCGGCGTCGACCAGGCTCGAGCGGATGTCGCTCAGCCCGATCAGCAAAGTGTCCGCGGCCTGCTCGTTCACCCGGGCCACGATGGCGTCCCGGATGCTCTGCGCGGCCTGGCTGCCGATGGTGGAGGCGAGGTAGCTGTTGGTGTCGTTCGTGGTGAGGGTGATGGTGGCCTGGTGCGGGTCGTCGGACGACGACGACGCGATCGAGCTGGAGAAGTCGGCGGGAATGGTGACACTGAAGTCGTAGGTGGCGTCGGCAACGCCGGCCGTCGCGGTCGCGGCCGTCACGGTGTGCCAGTCGAAGGTGCCGTCGTCGATGAGCTGCTCGGCGACGTCGGTGCCGTAATTGGTGGTCTCGCCGTCGAACTCGCCACCGGTGTCGGCCACGACGAGGGCGACGGGCACCCGGTCGAGTCCCGCGTACGGGTCCTGATTGGCCCAGAGGTAGAGGCCGCCGTAGAGCACGGGCACGAGCATCAGCGCCACGAGGGCGACCCTGGACATGGTGGTGGCGGTCAGGCGCGCGAGTTCCGCGCGGATCATGGCGAAGATCTTCACAGGTCGGCTCCCTGGCTTTCGAGGTTGGCGATGGCGTGGGCGGATGCGTCGCCCGCGATGACGAGGACGGCGTACCCGCGCTCGGCGAGGTCGCCCGCGATCCGCCACCAGCCCAGCGGGTCGCCGCCGTGCCGGTCGGGTGAGGTGAGCACCACGCCCCGCACGTCATCACGCAGCACGGCCAGTTCGGTCAGCAGCCGGATGCGCTTGTCGGGGGCGAGGTCGGCCATGTTGGCGCGGGACGAATCGGTCAGGCCGAGCTCGTCGAGCACCACGCCGACGGCGCGACGGTGGCCGAGGCGGCCGGCGAACATGAGCTCTTCGGCGACGACCTCGGCCACGGTGACGTCGGCGGCGGGTTCGGAGACGCCGAGGGCGTCGATCAGGGCGAGGTGCCGGCGGAGGCCCGCGTAGTCGGTGTGGCCGTCGAGGGTGACGGTGCCGGAGTCCGGCCGCATCCGCCCGGAGGCGATGAGACCGAGCACGGTGGGGCGGCGCTCGGTCTCGGCACGCGCAAGGGTGGCGGTGCCGGACTCGAATTCGAGAGAGGTGAGGGGGAGGGCCGAATCCTTCGGACCCTTGGTGACGTTGCTCAGTGTGATGCGCATGCGGATGCCTTCGGTGGAGTGGGGCGGCGCCCGGGAGCCGGAGGGTGTCCGACCGAGGTGCTCCATTGCATCGGGGGGCCGCGGCCAACTATACTGACTAGTCAGTACAAAATCAAGGAGTTCACATGGCACGCGTGACCGGAACGAAACGGCTGATTTTCGACGCCGCCCTGCAGCTCGCCGGTGAGCGGGGCATCACCGGGACGACCATGGACGACGTGGCCGAACGGGCCGGCGTAGCCAAGGGCAGCCTGTATTACAACTTCGCCTCCAAAGACAAACTGTTCGAAGCGCTGCTCTGCGAGGGGATGGGCGCGCTCACCGAGGCGCTGCGTGAGGCCCGCCATGGCGCGGTGGGTTGGGCCGCCATCGAAGCGCTGGTCACCACCCTGCTGGCACGGATCAAGGCGAACACGGCCCTGGCCAAGGTCATCGCCGGTGACATCTTCCGCACCGACCGGGCCTGGAAGGAGACCTCGTTCGCCTTCCGGCACGATGCGCTCGCCGAGTTCGCCGCGGCCATCGACGAGGCCGTGCCGGAGGCGGCCGACACCGGCGCCACGGCGCTGATGGCCAGCAGCGTCTTCGGCGCCGCCCTGGTCGCCGGACTTGAATGGCTGCTTTTTGACCCTGACCGGCCTCAGAGTGAGGTCGTCGCCGCAATCCTGTTCACCTTTTCCGGTCGTCTGCTGCCCGCCAACCACTAGGCTCCGAGACATGAGCGCACTCGAACCCCATCAGCCCGGCGACACGCCGTCCGCCGCGGCCTGGGCGTCGGCCGGCCAGGAGCCCGCGCTGGTGCAGTTCGGCGACATCAGCATCACCGAGCACTGGGTGATCACCCCGGCCGGCACCGCGCCGCTCGCCGGCACCCAGATCTTCGTCACCGACATGACCCGGGAAGAACGGGTCACGCCGGCCTGGGCCATCGTCTTCGCGGTCATCGGGTTCTTCTTCTTCCTGATCGGGCTGCTCTTCCTCCTCGTGAAGGAGACCCGCACCAGCGGGTTCATGCAGATCTCGGTGACCAACGGGTCGTTCACCTACCAGTCCGCCGAACTGTCCCGCGGCAACCGCACCAACCAGCTCTACGAACTGCAGAACCGCGCCAACTTCGCCCGCAGCCTGATCGCCCGCGCCTAACCCCGCGAACCGTGACTTAAACCCCAAAACGGGGCCCGAATGCGTGCTCGACTCACGGTTCGAGCGTCCCTGCGGGAGTCTCCAGGGCCGGTCGCGGTAAGATCGAGTGTGACCGGCGCAAATTTGCTTGACCAGCCCGAGACCCTCCTACCCGCGGAACCGGAGGTGATTGAGGCGCTCAGCCGAACCGCGACGCAGGATCTTGCGACAGCTGTCGCGGCGCATCCGACATCGTCGCTGGCGTGGGCGACGCTGGCCGATGCCACCCACGCCCAGGGCCGTCTGCTCGAGGCGTACGCGTATGCCCGGGTGGGCTACCACCGCGGCCTCGACGCGCTGCGCAAGGCCGGCTGGCGCGGCCAGGGTCCGATCCCGTGGTCGCACGAGCCCAACCGGGGCGTACTGCGTGCCCTCTTCGCCCTCCGTCGCGCCGCGGCCGAGATCGGCGAGAACGACGAGTACGAACGCCTCACCGCGTTCCTCGACGGCGCAGACCCCACCGTCATCCCCCTGCTGCGCTCGCAGCAGGCCGAGGCAGTCTCACCCGGCGTCGACCCGGCCCCGCCGACCGCCGCGTTCTTTATCCAAGGAGAAAACTAAGCCATGCCAGCCATCGTTCTGATCGGCGCCCAGTGGGGCGACGAGGGTAAGGGCAAGGCCACCGATCTCCTCGGCAGCCGCGTCGACTACGTTGTGAAATTCAACGGCGGGAACAACGCCGGCCACACCGTGGTCGTCGGCACCGAGAAGTACGCCCTGCACCTGCTGCCCTCCGGCATCCTCACCCCGGGCGTCACCCCGATCATCGCCAACGGCGTCGTCGTTGACATCGAGGTGCTCTTCGAGGAGCTCGACGCGCTCAGCTCCCGCGGGGTGGACGTGTCCAAGCTCAAGGTGAGCGCCAACGCGCACGTCATCACCCAGTTCCACCGCACCATGGACAAGGTCACCGAGCGGTTCCTGGGCAAGCGTCAGATCGGCACCACCGGTCGCGGCATCGGCCCGACCTACGCCGACAAGATCAACCGCGTCGGCATCCGCATCCAGGACCTGTTTGACGAGAACATCCTGCGCCAGAAGGTGGAGGGCGCGCTCGACCAGAAGAACCACATGCTGGTCAAGGTCTACAACCGTCGTGCCATCACGGTCGACGAGATCGTCGAAGACCTGCTCAGCTACGCCGAGCGTCTGCGGCCCATGGTCGCCGACACCGCGCTGCTGCTGCACGAGGCGCTCAACGCCGGCAAGACAGTTCTGTTCGAGGGCGGCCAGGCCACCATGCTGGATGTCGACCACGGCACCTACCCGTTCGTTACGTCCTCCAACGCCACGTCCGGTGGCGCGGTGACCGGTTCCGGCATCGGCCCGAACCGGATCGACCGCATCATCGCCGTCGTCAAGGCGTACACCACCCGCGTCGGCGCCGGCCCGTTCCCCACCGAACTGTTCGACGACTCCGGTGAGTTCCTGCGCGCCAAGGGCTTCGAGTTCGGCACCACCACCGGGCGCCCGCGCCGTTGCGGCTGGTACGACGCCCCGATCGCCCGCTACACCGCGCGCATCAACGGTGTCACCGACTTCGTGCTCACCAAGCTCGACGTGCTCACGGGCCTTGAGACCATCCCGGTCTGCGTCGCCTACGAGGTCGACGGGGTGCGCTTCGACGAGGTGCCGGTGTCGCAGTCCGACTTCCACCACGCCAAGCCGGTCTACGAGGAATACCCCGGCTGGACCGAGGACATCACCCAGGTGCGCCACTTCGAGGACCTGCCCCAGAACGCCCAGGACTACGTCCTCGCGCTCGAGGCCATGAGCGGCGCCCGGATCTCGGCGATCGGGGTCGGCCCCGACCGCGAGGCCATCCTGGTGCGCCACGACCTGATCGACTAGAACACGCGAGCCGTGACCTGAGCCCCGAAAAGTCCCACTTTTCGGGGCCGTGCTCACGGCTCGGCGAAGGGAGAACCCCCTGTGAGCGCGCATCCTCCTGACGAGAGACTGCTCACCGGACGTTTTGTGTGCCTGGAACCACTGACCCGGGCCCACCTTCCGGAGCTGCATCGCGCGATCGCGCATCCGGCCGTGTTCGCCGGCGGGTACGGCGGCGGTCCGCACGGCCTGCCGCAGGGCCTGGACGACTTCGTGGTGTTCGCCACCGACTACTACCAGTGGCACTCCAGGCCGTATGCCGTGCGCGTGGTGGCCGGCCCGCACGCCGGTGACTTGGTGGGCACCTCCACCCTCGGTGACATCGACCTGCCCAACGAGTCCGCGCACCTGGGTTGGACGGCGTATGCCCCACAGGTGTGGGGCACCGCGGTCAACCCCGAGACCAAGCTGCTCCTGCTCGGCGCGGCGTTCGAGCACGGCTTCGGCCGGGTGAAGATCCAGGCCGACGTGCTCAACTCCCGGTCGCGGGCGGCCATCCTGGGCATCGGCGCCCAGTTCGAGGGCATCAACCGACGGATGCAGCGGCGCGCCGACGGCTCCTGGCGCGACACCGCGGTGTATTCGGTGCTCGCCGACGAATGGCCCGTCGTGCAGGCGGGTCTGCAGAAACGCCTCGACTCCTACGACGGCGCCCCGGTGGAATACCGCGACCCCCGCACGCCGCACCGCCGGGTCACGCCCGGCTGATCCGGCCATCCTTCGGCGCTTTTCGGACATCACCGTTCGCGAAGGCCGATTCCGGCCCGATCGAATCGTGCGGCTGGGCTAGGGTCGGCAGGTGAGTGAGATTTCAACCCCGCGCAGTTCCCTGGTCACCCTGCAGTTCCTCGGCATGGGCCTGGTCTGGGGCGCGAGCTTCCTGTTCATGAAGATCGCCCTCGACGGCGTCAGCTTCGGCCAGGTCGCGTGGTCCCGGCTGGTGCTCGGCGGCCTCACGCTGGGCCTGATCGTGCTCGCCACCCGGCCCCGGGTGAACCACGGCCCGGTGCTGCCGCGGGAGGGCATCGTCTGGCTGCACTTCCTGGTGATCGCGATCACCGGGTGTCTCGTGCCGCACCTGCTGTTCGCCTGGGCCGAGCAGTACGTGTCGTCGAGCCTGGCCAGTATTTACAACGCCGTCACCCCGATCATGACCGCGCTGATGGTCACCCTGGCCTTCCGGGTGGAGAAGCTCGGCCGCGACCGGGTGATCGGTGTGCTCGTGGGCATCGGTGGTGTTGTCGTGATCATCGCGCCGTGGCAGTACTCGGAACTCACCGGCGACCTCTGGGGCCAGGTCGCCTGCCTCGGCGCCGCCCTCTGCTACGGCTTCACCTTCGGGTACACCCGCAAGCACCTCAGCGGCCGGCCGATCGCCGGCACCACGTTCGCGTTCCTCAACATCGGCCTGGCCGGGGCCCTGATGCTGCTGCTCACCCCGGTGCTCGCCTGGCAGCCGGTAACGCTGTCGGCGCCGATCACGCTCAGCCTGCTCACCCTGGGTGTGCTGGGCACCGGCTTCGCCTACATCTGGCACATCAACGTGTTGCGCGCCTGGGGTCCCACCACGACGTCGACGGTCACCTACGTCACCCCGGTGGTGGGGGTGGCGCTCGGGGTGCTGGTGCTGGCCGAAACGTTCTCCTGGCACGAACCCGTCGGCGCGCTGCTGGTGCTGGTCGGCATCTTGCTCACCCAGAAACGCCTACGGCTGCCCCTCCGCCTGCCCCGCCCCGCGTGAGCGTTCCGGGACCGGCGCCAGGGCGCGAACCTGTGCAATATTCTTAGGACTATGGCTGTACACGAGGAATTGCCCGCCGACGCGGGGCAGGATGCGATCAACGAGCTGCAGAGCATCCGCCAGAGCATCGACAACATCGATGCCGCGCTCATCCACCTGCTCGCGGAGCGGTTCAAGTTCACCCAGAGCGTGGGCCGGCTGAAGGCCGAGCACGGTCTGCCGCCGGCGGACCCGGCCCGGGAGTTCCTGCAGATCCAGCGCCTGCGCGGACTGGCCGAGGACGCCAGGCTCGACCCGGCGTTCGCCGAGAAGTTCCTCAACTTCATCATCGCCGAGGTCATCCACCACCACGAGAAGATCGCGGGCGACACTGCTGGCGGTCGCACCATCGCGCCGCCGGCCGCCGCTGGGCCAGACGACACCGCCGCCCCCACCGCGTGAGCTGGAACCCGCGGGCGCTACCCGACCAGGCCGGCCGCACCTTCGTCGTGACCGGCGCCAACGCGGGCCTGGGCTTCTTCGCCAGTGAGCAGCTCGCGTCCACCGGCGCCCACGTGGTGCTGGCCTGCCGTAACCCGGTGAAGGCCGCCGCGGCGGTCGCCGCCATCCGCGGCCGGGTGCGGGGAGCCTCCGTCTCGACCCTCCACCTCGACGTGGCCGACCTCACGTCGGTGCGTGCCGCCGCCGAGCGGATGGCCGAGTTCCCCCGGCTGGACGGCCTGATCCTCAACGCCGGCATCGTGCATCCGCCGGTGGACCGTGCGGTGAGCCTGGACGGCACCGAGCTGGTGCTCGCCACCAACTACACCGGCCATTTCCTGCTCGCCGGGCTGGTGCTGCCCGTGTTGCAGCGCACCCCCGGCAGCCGGGTGGTGTCGCTCGGTTCGATCATCACCCGGCTGATGGACTCGGCGCTCGACGACCTGCAGCTCGAGGTGAGCTACACCAACTGGAAGGCGTACGCGCAATCCAAGATCGCGGCGCAGGTGTTCGGCTTCGAACTCGACCGCCGGTTGCGCGCGGCGGGCCTCGGCGGCCCGGCCGGCGTGCAGAGCCTGGTGGCGCACCCGGGCTACTCGATCTCGGGGCTCACCCCCGGCATCCGCGGGGTCAACGAGGTGAGCCGCGGCAAACGTTTCATCGACACCCTGCAGGGTTTCGTCGGGGCGCAGGGCAAGGATGCCGGCGCCTGGCCCATCGTGCGCGCGGCGATCGACCCGGCCGCGGTCGGTGGCCAGTACTACGGCCCCAGATTCCTCACCCGCGGCACCCCCGCCCTGGAACGGCCCACCCGCACCTCCCGCGACCGCGGCGTCGCAACTCGCCTGTTCACCCGCACCGAGCTCCTCGTCGACGCCGCCTTCCCCCTCCGTCCCTAACCGCGCGCAATCGCGCGAACCCGGACCACACCCCCGCTCTCGCGCCTTCCCGATCTCGCGAGAGCGGCCGTGTGGTCACCTCAGGGGGTTGAGGCAGCCATGGGGCCGCTTTCGTGGCTCAGGGGCGCCATCCCGCGGCCGTCAGCGCGGTGGTGATCTTCCGCAGGGCGGGTGCGGGCGAGATCCTCAGGTGCGATTTATTGATACGGATGACGCGCCAGCCGGCCTCCATGATCGCGTCGAGTCGGTCCACGTCCCAGTGATACTGCTCCTCGTCGGTACGGTGCTGCTCCCCGTCGTATTCCACCAACACCTTGTATTCGCGAAAGACCAGATCGCCGGTCGCGATCGTGAGACCGAAGCCATCGAGAATCTCCCCGTTGACCTCCGGTTCGGGCAGCCCGGCTCGCACGATCACCAGCCTGGTCGCCGTTTCCTTGGCCGAGTCTGTGCGCGGCCGCACGGACTCGAGGGCTTCACGGAGCTTTTTCGCACCCCGTTGCCCGGCGTAGCGCACAACACCCGTGCGCAGCTCAGCCATGGTCGCCAGCGGCTGTTTCCGCCGCACCAGCGCGTCGCCCAGCTCGATCAGAGCATCCAACGGCACCAGTGTGGACATCTGACACCACGTGTCGACCGGCGACGTCACCGGTATTCCCCACACCTCGACGACACGAACCCGATCACGCTGCACGTGATGCCCCACCACCCCTCGGCCACCGTGCCGAAGCTCGGCGAGATGGGTCGACACGTGCACACGCGGGTCCTGCGCAAGGCGCAACGGCAGCGGCAGGCCGTGCAGTAAAGCCGCGCTGGTGTGGCTGAAGAAGTGCTCCCCGCGGAGATGGGGCAGGTAGGCACGGACGTGGGCGAGCGGGTCGGCGGGATCCAGAGGCTGAGAGCGGATGCCGCGATACGGTGCGGTGAGGTCATCACCACGCATCCGCGCTCGTGTGACACCCTCGGCCAGCCCGTTCCGGTGGCTGAACGAACGCCCACGCAGAGCCGGTGGTATCTCAGTGCGCCGTTTCATCCTCAGAGGATGCGCCCCGACCGCCTCTCCGCGCCGAACTTATCCCCAACCCACGCACCGGCCCTCCGCGAGAGCGGTGGTGTGGTTGCTTCAGCGCGCTGAGGTGACCGTTTCCCCGCTCTCGCGAGATGGCGCGGGGTGGTCACGCCGCTCGCGCGAGATGCGCGGGGCGGGCATTGCCCGCGCGGCGCTCCGGGAGCAAGATGCAGGCGTGCGGGGTTCGTCGAACCGGTTCCGTCACGCAACGGGCACCAGGACGGGCGGGTATGAACGAACGCATCGCGGTCATCGGCGGCGGCATCGTGGGAATCGCCCTCGCGCGAGCACTGATGCTGCGCGGCCTCGGCGAGGTGACGGTGTTCGAGAAGGAGAACCGGCTGGCCGCACACCAGACCGGGCGCAACTCGGGGGTGGTGCACGCCGGCCTGTACTACCAGCCCGGCACTCTCAAGGCGCGGTTGTGCGCTGCCGGGCGTACCGGCATCCGTGACTACTGCGCCGAGAAGGGGTTGCCGTATCGCGAGGTGGGCAAACTCGTCGTCGCGGTCGACGCCTCCGAGCTGCCGGCTCTGGCCGAGATCGAACGGCGTTCCCGCGCCAACGGCGTGCCCGGGCTGGTCCGCCTCGACGATCGGGCCGGCATCCGTGTCATCGAACCCCACGCGGCCGGCGTCGCCGCCGTGCACTCGCCGCACACCGCCGCCGTCGACTATGCGGCGATCACCGAGGCGATGGCGCAGGATGTGCGCGCCGCCGGCGGCAGCATCCGTACCGGCGAGCAGGTGCTTGCGCTGCATCTCGAGGGCGCCACGGTGCGCGTGCGCACGACGTCCCTCGAGCAGGTCTTCGACCGGGTGATCGCCTGCGCGGGCCTGCAGTCCGACGTGGTGGCGCGGCTCGTGGGCGCCGACCCGTCGCCGAAAATCCTGCCGTTCCGCGGTGAGTACTGGGCCATGGACCCCGCCCGCGCCGGCCTGGTGCGCGGCATGATCTATCCGGTGCCGGACCCCCGGTTCCCGTTCCTCGGCGTGCACTTCACTCGCGGCGTCTACGATGACGTGCACGTGGGCCCGAACGCCGTGCCCGCGCTCGCCCGGGAAGGGTACGGCTGGCTGGCGGTGTCGCCCCGGGACACCTGGGACTCCCTGCGCTGGCCGGGTGCCGCGGCCCTGGCCAGGCAGCACTGGCGCATGGGCCTCGACGAGATCGGCGGATCGCTGGTCAAACCGCTCTACTACCGCAAGGCCCGCCGGTTCCTGCCCGAGCTGCGGATGAGTGACCTCACGAACAAGACCGCAGCCGGCGTGCGCGCCCAGGCCTGGGGCCGCGACGGCACCCTGCTCGACGACTTCGCGGTCGACCAGGTCGGCCCGGTCACCCTGCTGCGCAACGCCCCGTCCCCGGCGGCGACCTCGTCGATGGCCATCGCCGACCATGTCATCGAGCACTACCTGCTGGCCCGCACGCCCGAATAGGCGTAGCGGGCGCGCGCCCCGGTGGCCTACTCGCTGAGGTTGTCGCTGAGGATGTCCAGCACGGCCGAACGGGTCACCCGCGCCCGCTCTCCCAGGCGGGCCGCGACGATCTCCACCAGAGACTCGATCAGGATCACGTGCGGCACCCGCGAGGTGTGCTCGAGCTCGTGCCGGAAGGTGCCGCGTGCCGGTGCCACCACCAGGGCGATGTCCGCCAGGCTCACCAGCGGGGAGGTGGCGAACGAGGTGATGACCACCACGGCCGCTCCGGTCTGCCGGGTGGCGCGCGCGGCCTTGAGGCTGGCTTCGCTCGCGCCGCTGCCGCTGATGATCAGCACCGCATCCGCACCGGTCAGCTGCCGGGCGGCAATCTGCTGCCCGATCGGGTCGGCCACGAACTCGGTGGGCCGGCCGATCGCGGTCAGCCGCATGCCCGCATCCAGCGCCAGCGGTGACGACAACCCGCTGGCCAGTGCCAGCAGCCGCCCGGCGCCGACGATGGTGGTCACCGCCCGCTCCACCGCATCCTCGCTGAGCACACTGGCGATCCGCGGCAGCGTGGCGGCCAGCGCGTCGATGTCGGCACGGATGGCGCCCAACGCCGATTCGCCGTAGTCCCGGTCGCCGACAACGGTCTGTGCGAGCTCCCGGGTGAGGGCCACCCGCAACTGGGCGAACCCGCGGTACCCCAGCTTCTGGCAGGTGCGGATCACACTCGACCGAGCCACCCCGGCCCGGTCGGACAGGTCCTGTGCGGTCATCTCCACCACGCCCTCAGCGTCGTCGAGGATCAGCCTGATCACACTCACTTCGCTGGGCTGCAACGAGTTCCGCACCGTGCTGATGCGGGTGGTCACGGTGGCGTCGTCGTTACCGGTCCAGCTCACGAACGGATGCTCCTTCGGTAATGCGTCGGCGCAGCGCACCGGACACGGCGTCGATGCTCATCGTCACGACGACCACCACGAGAAGCAGCATCCCCACCGTCGACCACTCGCGATACTGAGTGTACGAGGTGAGCATGTCTCCGATGCCGCCGACACCGATCAGACCGAGAATCGCGGAGGCGCGCACGTTGATCTCGAACCGGTACAGCCAGAACGACACGAAGTCGGGCATCGCCTGCGGCCAGACCCCCCAGCGGATGACTTCCGGCGTCGATCCGCCCGCGGCGCGCACGGCCTCGATCGGTCCGGGGTCCACACCCTCGATGGCTTCGTAGCCCCACTTGCCCAGGGTGCCGACACTGTTCAGCGCCAGGGCGAGCGCGCCGGTGAGCGGGGTGAGGCCGGTCACGGAGAGGATGGCGATGGCGATGATGATCTCCGGCACCGCGCGGATGACGGAGAACACCAGCCGCAGCGCGCCCCGGGCCGGGGCGGGGGCGAAGCCGCGCGCGGCGAGGAAGCTCAGCGGCAACGCGATCACCAGTCCGATGACGGTGCCCACCCACGCCATCTGCACCGACCGCCAGGTCTGCAGCAGTGCCTCGCCGATCTTGTCCCAGTTGGGGTCGCTGAACATCAGCCAGAGGTAGCGCACGATCTCGGCGGGCAGGCTGCCGAGCCGCCCCCAGTTCACCTCGACCGACCAGAACGCAGCTATCACGATCAGGGTCACGATCAGGCTCGCGGCCACCCGGCTCCAGGGTCGCGGCTTGGCGGGCAGCACCAACGCCGGCCGGGCGGGCGGCGCGGGCTTGGTGGGCGCAGTGGTGGTCATACCAGTCTCCGTCGAATAGCAGCGCTGACCGAGTCGATCACGACGACCACCACGAGGATCTCGAGGATGATCAACGACAACTGGTCGTAGCGATAGAAGGTGCGCACGGCATCGATGAGCAGGCCGAGCCCGCCCGCGCCCACGAGGCCGAGCACGGTGGAGGCGCGCACGTTGAGTTCGAGCACGTACAGGGTCTGGTTCACAAACGCGGGCCAGGCATCCGTCAGCGCGATGGCCCGGTTGATCTGCAGCTGGCTGCCACCGGCGGCCCGCCCCGCCTCGAGCGGTCCGGCGTCGTTCACCTCGATCGACTCGGACACCATCTTCACGATGATCCCCACGTTGAACAACACCAGCGCGATGATGCCCGGCAGCGCGCCCACCCCCACCATGGCCACCAGAACGGATGCGTAGAGCAGGTCCGGAATCGACCGCACGGCGTTCAGCACGGTCTTGAGCGCTCCCCGGGTGTACCGGTTGGGGTTGGTCAGCCGCGCCGCCCAGAGGCTGAGTGGCAACGACACAACGGCGCCCACGAAGGTGGCGATCACGGCCATCTGCAGGGTCTCCACCAGTGGCGGGATGGTGCGCGGGAAGAACGTCCAGTCCGGGCTCAGCAGCGCGAGCACCTTGTCGGCGCCGTTCTGCCAGTTCTTCACGATCGCGTCGAAGCTGAAGGCGATGCCCCATTGCGGGCTCAGGGTGATCGCGGTGATCAGCAGCACCACCGCGAGCGCCAACCAGGGTTTCCAGCGGCCGCGCGGCTTCGGTGGCAGCACCAGGGGAGCGGAGGTGCTCATCAGCCGAGTACGTCCTCATGCTGGATCGACCGGCCGTAGATGGTCTCGAACACGGCATCGGATGCCGTGGCCGCCGGGCCGTCGTAGACGACCTCGCCGGCGCGCAGGCCGATCAGCCGGGTGCCATAGGTGCGGGCCAGGTCGAGCAGGTGCAGGTTGGTGAGCACGGTGATGCCGAGTTCCTGGTTGATCCGGCGCAGGTCCCGCATCACGCCGTGCGCGGTGGGCGGGTCGAGGCTGGCGACGGGTTCGTCGGCGAGCACCAGCTTGGGCTGCTGGGCGAGGGCGCGGGCGATGGCAACCCGCTGTTGCTGACCGCCGGACAGGGTGGATGCCCGGTCGTAGACCTTGGCCAGGATGCCCACGCTCTCCAGCGCCTCGTAGGCGATCTGCTTGTCACCGGCCCGGTACAGGCCGAGCAGGGTGCGCCAGGTGGGAGTGTGAGCGAGCCGGCCCACCAGCACGTTGTGGAGCACGCTCGCACGACGGGCCAGATTGAAGCTCTGGAAGATCATGCCGATCTCGCCGCGCAGCTGGCGCAGCTCACGGCCGCGGGCGGTCTCCAGGTGGCGTCCGCCCACCTCGAGGGTGCCGGAGCTGATCGGCACGAGACCGTTGATGGTGCGGATCAGGCTGCTCTTGCCCGACCCGGAGAGCCCGACCACCGAGACCATTTCGCCGGCGCCGATGTGAAGGGACACGTTGTTCAGCGCGACGACCCCGTTGGGGTAGCGCACGGTGACGCCCTGCATCCGGATGGACCACGGCGCGGCGGCCGGAGCGGTAGCCCCGGCCGTCGCGCTGGTGGAGGTGTCGGTCATCGGTTACTGCAGTCCCAGCTTCGTGGCCGCGTCGGCGACGACGGTGAGGGTGGACGGGTCGGCGGGCGCGAGCTTGGTGATCGAGTAGATCGAGGTGAGCACGGCCGAGCCCTCCGGCGTGTTCGAGTAGTCGGCGAGGGCGGCGGTGATCTTGTCCTGCAGCTCGGGCGAGAGGCTCTCGGTGAGGGCGACGCCGTCGTTCGGGATCTCCTCGGTCAGTGCGAAGACAACGACCTTCTCGCCCACGTCGGGCTTGTCCTTGGCGACGATGGTGCGGGCATCCCAGAAGCTGAAGCCCACCTCGGCGTCTCCGTTGTACACGGCCAGCACGGATGCGTCGTTGGTGGTCACCGGGATCTGCTCGATGTCGGCGTCGGTGTCGAGTCCGGCGTTCTTCAGGGCAAGGACCGGGTAGATGTATCCGGCGGGCGAGCCGGGGCCGAGGAGGGCCACCTTGGCGCCGGTGACCTTGTCGATGGAGTCCAGGCCTGCCGGTCCGGCGAGGGCGTCGGCGCCGTTGCAGAACAGCATGCCGTCACGCTCCACCGGGTCGTCGTCGCAGTATTTGTCCGGGTTGTTGGTCATGAACTGGGCCGGGTAGGTGATGTTGCCGTTACGTTCGGTCTGCAGCACGACGGATGCGCCGTACATGTCGCTGGCCTGCCAGAGCTGCAGCGACGGCAGGAAGCCGATCTGGGCCTGGTCGGCGCCCATCGCCTCGACGGCGGCCTGGTAGTCCTTCGACACGACTCCGGTGACGGGAATGCCAAGGGCCTCGGTGAGCATGTCGGTGAGCGGCTTGGCGGTGTCCACGAGCCCGGCCTGGTCCTGCGAGGGCACGAGGGCGAGGGTGAGGGATTCGGGGTCGGCCGCCGGCGCGGGCGTCCCTTCGGCCGCCGAGCTGGTGGCGCAGCCGGTGAGAGCAACGGCGGCGAAGGTCGCGGCCGCGACGAGGGAGAGAGCTTTTCGGGAAATCACTGGTCAGCCTGTTCTGTGAGGTGTGCGGGACTAAGCGAGGTGGTGCCGGAGTGTGACGGTGTATCGGAATCGAGCCACGCCTGCAGGGCTGGGTACAGCTCGTACAGGTGGGTGGCGCGGAAGGTCGGGGTGGCGCCGGCGGGGATCGGCCCGCCGACGAGGGCGGTGCTGGCTCCGCGAGCGTGCACCGGCGCCAGGTCGTTCGCCCAGACGTCGCCGATGCTGAGCAACCCGGAGGCGGCATCGGTGCCGTCGGGCAGCAGGGCGAGCAGCTCGTCGAGCAACGGGCCGAACCCGGCCGGCTTGCCCACCGAGGTGTGCACGGTGTCGAACGCCCCGGTCAGGCCGAGGGAGCCCAATGCCTCCTCGATCCGGATGCTGGGGGCGTTCGTCGCGAGCACGAGGTGCGCCTTCGGCCGTGCCTCGGTCAGGAAGCGGGCCAGGCCGGTCGGGGCGATCACCGGCGCGGCGGCGGTGGCCAGCTCGACCCGGCTCGACAGGTAGGCGCTGCTGCGCACGCCGGCCGGCACGTCGTAGCGCTCGGACAGGAGTCGCACAAGGTCGTAGCCGTCGATCGGCGCGGTGACGCCGGACCCGGTGTCGGGGGCGGTGAGCTCGGTCTCGAACCGGCCGAGGAACTCGACGGCGTGCGCTGCCGCCAGGCTCGCGGCGATGTGTCGCGCGTAGGAGCGCACCGGTCCGTGTCCGAGGGAAACCGTCCCGTCGAAGTCGAAGACCACGACCCGTTCGCGAGAAATCACACTCACCCGTTCCTGTTCCGACGCCCTCGTGGACGCATTGTTCATGTTAGGAGTCAGATATGGACGAAATGTCCGCGCGAGGTGAACAGCGTGTAAACCTTCCACCCCGCGGCGCTTGCGCAGGGTGCTTACGATGGGCACATGATGTTCGAGCAGATCGCCCAGGACGCCGCCGCCGGCCGCTTCGACGGCTGGGGGAGCTCCACCGTGATCGACGAGAACACCCAGGCGCCGGTCATCACGCGAGCCCAGTTCGACGAGCTGCACGCTGCGGCGGGCCTGGACGCCACCTGGCCGGTCGGCAACGCCGGTCTGCTCCACGTTTACGGGTACCTGCTGTCGACCGTGATCACGCCGTATGGGCGCAAGGGTGACCGCTGGCGCGACGGCGAGCTGGCGCAGCTGTTCGGCCTGGCGCCGGGCGCGTTCCTGCTCGAGTCGGCCGCGGCGGCGGGCCGGACCGTGCTGCAACGGGTCACGGCGGCCGCCCTGCCGCACCTGGCGCATCCCGCGCATGGGCACGGTGACGGCCTGGTCATCGACGACGAGGCGCCCGACGGCAGCACGTTCTTTCGCACCACGGTGCTGAGCGTGCCCGGGCGCTCGAGCGCGGCGCTGGTCTACGGCGTGAGTGAGGGCGGGCGGATGCGCCTGGTCACGGTCTTCCCGCTGGCCGACCCCACCCCGGCGTCGCTCGACGCCCTCGCGACGGATCCGCCGCGGATGCGGTACAACGCCGCACTGCCGGAGCTCCCCCCGCGCACCCCGCTGCGCCGCCGCATCTAGCCCGCTCCCCGCGAGCCCCCTCCCCGCGAAAGCGTCGCACTGGTCACTTCAGAGGTGCTGAAGGAACCGTTCCCCCGCTTTCGCGAACCGTGCTATTTGCGAGAGCGGCCGCGTGGGTGCTTCAGGGGTTACGCGAACGCGTTCGGCAGGGTGCTGCGGTGCCGTGACTGCAGTTCGGTCAGCGGCACGGTGAAGTAGTCCTGGATCTCGAGCTGCGGCGCCGTGGCATCCGTCACGCCGATGCGCAGCACCGGGTAGTCGCGGCCTTCGCAGAGGCCGAGGAACTTGACGTCGTCCTCACGGGGCACGCTCACCAGCACGCGGCCGGTCGACTCCGAGAACAGGGCCACGGATGCGTCGACGCCGTCGCGCTCGAGGATGTCGCCGAGCCAGACCCGGGCGCCGACACCGAACCGGAGCACGGCCTCGGCGAGGGCCTGCGCGAGGCCGCCGGTGGAGAGGTCGTGCGCGCTGTCGATCAGAGCCTCGATCGACGCCGCGTGCAGCAGCCCGGCCAGGTCGGCTTCGCGGCCGAGGTCCACGACGGGCGGCACCCCACCGAGGTGGTCGTGCACCACGGCGCTCCACGCGGAGCCGTCGAGCTCTTCGCGGGTGATGCCGAGCAGGTAGATGTTGTGTCCGTCGTCCTGCCAGCCGCTGGGCACGCGGCGGGCCACGTCGTCGATCACGCCGAGCACGGCCA
>Ga0247806_10000463_pt1 | contig 25615 bp, 25 predicted proteins | sample UWRJL059202B1_FD_179935 | JGI IMG/M metagenome (GOLD analysis project Ga0247806, IMG submission 179935) | Plant litter microbial communities from Arlington Agricultural Research Station in Wisconsin, United States - UWRJ-L059-202B-1 | ecosystem: Environmental > Terrestrial > Plant litter >... | reverse complement strand
AAACAGACTTCATGCCAACATCAAAATACACAAGATTTGCCGTAATTATTCTGGTAATTTTATTTGTAGTTCTTAGCGTTATTAGCTAAATAAAAACTACATATTGATATCTATAAAAAAGCCTTCTCAATTGAGAAGGCTTTTTTATAGATATCAGTTTTCACTGTCTATATACACTCTAAATAGACCTCAGATTTCAAGAAAAACATAATATGCTATATATTTGTAAATTCCAAAACAAAAAAATAAAAAAGTAATTTATGAAGACATCAAAATACGCAAGAGTAGCCGTAATTATTATGGTCAGCATCTTTGTAAATCTGAGCTCTGTAAGCTGTAGCACTCATGTTCATAGCAGTAATAACAGCTCTAAAAAAATGCCACCCGGACAAGCCAAGAAAATGTCAGGAAGCAAGAGCGCAAAGAATTACGCACCGGGACAACAGAAAAAGCATTAAAAAAAAAAACGCCTTTTGAAATAATTCAAAAGGCGTTTTCTTTTTGTCACAAACTAAAATTAATATTAGCCAATATTTATTTGAAATTATTATTTTTTCGGATTATTGGTTACTTTCAACAAATAGGTTCCTTCAGGTAAATCGCCAATATTAGTTGCATTTGCACCTATTACTTTTGTTCCCTGCGAGAAAACCTCAACAATTTTAGAAGCAATTTTCGTATCAGCCGGTGATACAGTTGCAGGAGCTGCCAACTTTACGGGAGTTGTCGATCTTACTTCAACTGGTGTATTTTTTTGTACGGTATTGGATGATGAAGTGCTTTGCGATGCTACAACAGCATTTGATGGTTTAGAGCTGTTATAAGACTCCATAACCTGCTCGTCTGTCATTGCAACGGTGTATACTTTTACTTCATCTATGTCGGCGTTAATGCCAACTGTTGTATTCAGTTCTCCCAATCTTAAAATATATCCTTTTGTTAAGCGTGCAATTCCGTCAACTGATTTTAGCAATTCTCCATTACGATATATTTTTGATGCGTTACCATCGTAAGTTATGGTGTAATGATACCAAACATCTTTTGCAAGCGGAACCGAAACGATTACATCGTTTGCAGCGCCCCAACCAGCCAGACTTGCATCAGAAGTGCCCCCGGAAGCACCTTGTTGTAATAAACCAAAATATTGTGCATTTGCAGCGCCGCCATATCCTAATACATAATTTGGTGCTGTTATAGTATTAAATTTTACCCAGACAGATATTGATCTTGGCTTATTCCCTTGCGGAAGATCGCCTACCACAACTTCAAAACCTTTATTTGTTAATCTTAATGCACTCTTAGCAACTCCCATTCTGTCATTTACAAAAATTGGTGCTCCTAAAAAAGAAATGGTGTTATCAGTACTTTTTAAATTCCCATCGAATTTAAATTCCTGAACGGGATTTTGGGCATTACTATTTAAAAAACTTACAAACATTAATGTTAGTAATAATTTCTTCATATGGGTAGATGTTAGGATATATAATTACAATACTATAAATGTATTAGCTCTGAAATTTATTGGGTAATGAACGTGACTAACCCTTAAATAACCAAAATTGATTGCTTTAAAGACTTAATTAAATTCTTTTATACTTTTATAAATTTTGTTAAAACTATAAATTTAATTCAACATTACCAAACACTTCCTATGTATAACTACGTTATTCTCACTTAACCAAAAAAAATTAACAACTACAAAGAGTAATATTTTATTTTTGTAAAACGATTCTTAAAAAAAAACTCCATTCGATTAACGAATGGAGTTTTAAATTTTAAAAAGTAACTTTAATTTACTTTACAAATTCGATTTTTTGAACTTCTTCTTCATTGATACTATCAAAGAATCCTTGTTCGTTCATCCAGTCATCACTAAATACTTTACTCATATAACGAGAACCGTGATCTGGAAAAATAGCAATAATATTACTTTCTTTTGTAAACTCTCCTTCTTCTGCATATTGCTTAATAGCCTGCATTACTGCTCCTGAAGTGTATCCAACAAATAAACCTTCCTTACGGGTGATTTCTCTGGCAGAGTGGGCACTTTCTTCATCGGTCACTTTCATGAACTTATCGATGATGTCAAAATCTGTAGCAGATGGAATCAGGTTTTTTCCTAAACCTTCTATACGATACGGGTAAATTTCTTTATTATCGAATTCTTTTGTTTCGTGATATTTCTTCAAAACTGAACCAAAAGCATCAACTCCCAGAATTCTAATGTTTGGATTTTGCTCTTTTAAGAATTTCGCAGTTCCTGAGATAGTACCTCCCGTTCCGCTGCAAGCAACAAGATGTGTAATTTGTCCTTTTGTCTGTTCCCAAATTTCAGGACCTGTAGAGTTGTAATGAGCATCAATATTTAATTGGTTAAAATACTGATTGATGTAAACTGAACCTTTTGTTTCTTCGTGCAAACGTTTTGCAACGTTATAATAGGATCTCTCATCATCTGCAGAAACGTGTGCGGGGCAAACATATACTTTGGCTCCTAAACTTCTTAGCATGTCAATTTTATCTTTCGATGATTTTGAGCTTACTGCCAATATACAATTATAACCTTTAATAATGCTTACCATTGCTAAACTAAAACCTGTGTTACCAGATGTTGTCTCGATTATGGTATCTCCTGGAGAAAGTATTCCTCTTTTCTCGGCTTCTTCAATAATATATAATGCGATTCTATCTTTTGAGGAATGTCCCGGATTAAAAGCTTCTACCTTTGCGTAGAAATTACCTTCTAGCTCCTCGGTGATTTTATTTAGCTTAATAAGTGGGGTGTTACCTATTAACTCTAAAACATTATTGTAAGCATTTATTTCTTCTTTCATAAAAAAATAGTTAATCAAAGTCAATTTCTAATGACATTGATAGGTTGCAAATTTAACAAAAATTTTCTAATTAGCTTTTAATTTTTTCTAAATCTAATAAAAAACTAAATTCTTTTGCTAAGTCTTTTAAAGCTTCAAATCGGCCTGAAGCACCGCCATGTCCAGCATCCATGTTGGTATCCAGAAACAAAACATTATTATCTGTTTTTAAATTTCTTAACTTGGCTACCCATTTTGCAGGCTCCCAGTACTGAACCTGCGAGTCATGCAGCCCTGTAGATACGTACATATTTGGATATTGCTGCGATTTTACATTGTCGTAGGGTGAGTACGAAAGCATATAATCGTAATATTCTTTTTTATTTGGGTTTCCCCACTCGTCGTATTCTCCCGTAGTTAGCGGAATACTGTCGTCGAGCATTGTTGTAATAACATCTACAAAAGGAACCTGCGCAATAACGCCTTTATACAATTCCGGAGCTTCATTTATGATAACTCCCATCAAAAGTCCGCCTGCAGATCCTCCTTCTGCATACAAATGTTCGGCAGAAGTATATTTCTCGTTTATTACAAATTTAGAGCAATCGATGAAATCTGTAAAGGTATTTTTCTTTTTTAACAGTTTTCCATCTTCATACCATTGACGGCCTAAATCTTCCCCTCCTCTAATATGGGCGATGGCGTAAACAAATCCGCGGTCTAACAAAGATAGTCGGGTCGAAGAAAAATAAGTATCCATAGTTATCCCATAAGAACCATAGGCATAAAGCAATAGCGGATTTTTGCCGTTTTTTGTTAGTCCTTTTCGATAAATCATCGAAATAGGAACCTTTTCTCCGTCTCTTGCTGTTGCCCAAACACGCTCTTCAATATAATTTTCCTTATCAAATTTACCTCCTAAAACCTGTTGCTCTTTTAAGATTTCCTTGGTTTTAGTTTTCATATTAAAATCAATTACAGACGATGGCGTTGCAAGTGATTGATAACTGTAACGTAAAATATCTGTGTCAAAATCAATATTAGTGGTTGTATAAGCGTTATAAGTTTCGCTTCCAAAAGGTAAATAATAATCTGGCTCGTCATTCCAGGGCATGATACGAATATGATTTAAACCATTTGAGCGTTCTTCAACCACTAAATAGTTTCTGAAAATCTCAATATCTTCTAATAAAACATCTTCGCGATGCGGAATTACATCTACCCAATTTTTCTTTCCTGTTTTGTTTTCAGGCGTTTTCATCAACTTAAAGTTGGTCGCCTTATCTTTATTGGTCAGGATATAAAAAGAATCTTCATAATGAGAAATACTGTATTCTAAACCACGAACACGAGGCTGGAACACTTCAAACTCGCCATCAGGATTGTCTGAATTCAAAATTCTGTATTCTGTTGTTAAAGTACTACCTGAACCAATTACAATATATTTTCTGGATTTTTCTTTGCTGATCGAAACATTAAAAGTATCATCGGTTTCATCATAAACCAAAACATCTGCTGCAGAATCTGTGTTTAATTTATGTCTGAAAACTTTATCAGATCGCAAGGTAACTTCGTCTTGTCTGACATAAAAAATGGTGTTATTATCATTTGCCCAGACAGAACCTCCTGTGGCATTTTCTATTTTATCGGCAAGAATTTCTCCGGTTTCCAAATTTTTAACCTGAATGGTATAAATTCTTCTCCCAACAATATCTACTCCAAAAGTCGCAAATTTGTTATCAGGACTAATACTTAATCCGCCTAATTTAAAATAAGCATGACCTTTTGCCAATTCATTGCAATTGAACATGATTTCCTCATCTGCAGAAAGGCTTCCTTTTTTTCTTGAGAAAATTGGGTAATCCTGACCGGTTTCAAAACGAGTAATATAGTAATAACCATTATAGAAATATGGAACAGATGAATCATCTTCTTTTATTCTGGCTTTCATTTCTTCATATAATGATTCCTGAAGGCCTTTTGTGTGCGAAGTCATACTTTGATAGTATGCATTTTCCTGATTTAAATAATCAATAACTTCAGGATTTTCTCTGTCGTTCAACCAAAAATAATTATCGATTCTGAGTTCTTTGTGCTTTTTTAGTGATTTAGGAATTACTTTGGCCTGTGGAGCCGATATATCGTTTTGCATTGGTTGGGCATTAATTTTTATATAAGACGAGGCAAAAATACTATAAACGCAATAGAAAGAGAATTAATATTTTCATAAAATATTGCATTGATATAAACAGCAATATACTAATTTTGTATGAAATAATTTAAAATCAACAAAAATGGATTTAATGGGAATGATGGGTAAACTTAAAGAAACCCAACAAAAAATCGAAGATACAAAAAAGCGTCTGGATACTGTTTTAATTGATGAGCAAAGTGCTGATGGATTATTAAAAGTAACATTGACAGCTAACAGAAAAGTAAAATCAATCTCTATTGATGATTCTTTACTTGAAGATAAAGAACAATTAGAAGATTATTTAATCGTAACCTTAAATAAAGCAATCGAAAAAGCAACAAGCGTTAACGAACAAGAACTGGACGCTGTTGCGAAAATGGATATGCCTATGATTCCTGGAATGGATAATTTGTTTAAATAGGTTCAAAGGTTTAAAAAAGGTTCAAAGGGACAAAGGTTTTTTCTATTGCGAAAAACCTTTGCTTCTTTGCACCTCTTCTAAAACTTTTGCAACGTTTCAATCACATACGTATGCATTACTTCTCTATAATCTAAATGTGTTACGATGCGAAGTTTATTATGTCCCATTGAACTGATGGAGATATTTTTTTGTTTTAGTTTTTCAATTAAAAGCTGGTCGTTATAACCTTCTGCCAATGAAAAAATTAAAATATTAGTTTCTACAGGTTCTATTGACGCAACCCATGGTTTTGTACTTAAAACAGCTGCAATCTCTTTAGCTCTTCTGTGATCTTCTGCCAGTCTTTCAATATTATGTGCCAAAGCATATAATCCGGCTGCAGCCAAATAACCAACCTGACGCATTCCCCCGCCTAATATTTTTCTGATTCTTAAAGCCCTGTGAATATCTGCTTTTGATCCTAACAAAACAGAACCAATTGGCGCACCCAATCCTTTTGATAAACAAACCGAAATAGTATCGAAAATAGCTCCAAATTCTTTTGGATTTTGTCTTTTAGCTACCAACGCATTCCATATTCTGGCGCCATCTAAATGGAATTTCAAATTATTGGCGTCACAAACTTTTTTTATTTCTCTTAAATCTTCTAAGTCATAACAAGCGCCGCCCCCTTTATTGGTTGTGTTTTCGACACAAACCAAACTCGTTAACGGACTATGATAAAACTCAGGATCATTGATTGCTGCTGCAACCTGAGCCGCATTTATCATGCCTCTGTCTCCATCTAATAAACAACAGGAAACACCGCTGTTAAAAGAAGCTCCGCCTCCTTCGTAATGGTAAACGTGTGCATATTTGTCGGCAATTAATTGCTCGCCGGGTTGTGTATGTAACTTAATTGCGGTTTGGTTTGCCATAGTTCCGGACGGAAAAAAAAGCCCTGCTTCCATACCAAAAAACTCAGCTACTCTTGTCTCTAATTCGATAACTGTAGGATCTTGCTTGTATACATCGTCTCCAACCTGAGCGTTAAACATATACTGCAACATTTCGTATGTTGGTTTGGTAATGGTATCGCTAATTAAATTTATTTCCATGTTCTAAAAACTATATCTATTTTTGTATAACAAAATTACGTATTCCTTAGAGTTATTTCGGGCAAGTTTTAGTAAATTTTAACTTGTGAATAACCTAGACCAAATTAACGTAATATTTATAAAAAACATATAAAACTAATATTAATTTATGACAACTACCGAACAAATAAAAGGTATTGTGGAGCGCCTTGGTGCGTTGAGGAGGTATCTTTGACGTTGATGCCAAGCTAATCGAAATTGCCAACGAAGAAGAAAAAACTTTTGCACCCAATTTTTGGAACAACGCAAAAGAAGCCGAAGTCATTGTAAAAAACCTTCGAAACAAGAAAAAATGGATCGAAGATTATAACAAAGCCATCGAACTTACAGATGAATTGCAGCTAGCCTATGACTTTTATAAAGAAGGTGAACTTACTGCAGAAGAATTAGACGAGCATTACAAAACAACGCAGGATCATATTGAAAACATCGAGTTCAAAAACATGCTTTCTGACGAAGGTGACAGTTTAAGTGCTGTTGTTCAAATTACTGCCGGAGCCGGTGGAACCGAAAGCTGCGACTGGGCCGGAATGCTTATGCGTATGTACATGATGTGGGGCGAAAGTTATGGCTATAAAATAAAAGAACTGAACTTTCAGGAAGGCGAGGTTGCTGGTATAAAAACCGTAACTTTAGAATTTGAGGGAGATTATTCTTTTGGTTATTTAAAAGGAGAAAACGGCGTGCATCGTCTTGTTCGAATCTCTCCTTTTGACAGTAATGCCAAGCGCCATACTTCATTTGTATCTGTTTATGTCTATCCGCTGGTTGATGATAGTATCGAAATTGACATTAATCCTGCCGATATCGAAATTACAACTTCGCGCTCTAGTGGTGCCGGAGGACAAAACGTAAATAAGGTAGAAACCAAAGTACAATTGGTACATAAACCAACCGGAATCCAGATTCAGTGTTCTGAAACGCGTTCTCAGCAAGACAACAGACAGCGTGCCATGCAGATGTTACGTTCTCAGTTGTACGAAATCGAGTTAAAGAAACAACAAGCGCAACGTGCCGATATCGAAGCCGGAAAGATGAAAATCGAATGGGGATCGCAAATACGTAATTACGTAATGCAGCCTTACAAATTGGTAAAAGATGTTCGCACAGGCTATGAAACAAGTGATGTTGATGGTGTTATGAACGGAAATATTGATCCTTTCCTAAAAGCATTTTTAATGATGATGGGACAAAAGGACGAAGAATAATTTCAGTATTCAGTCACAGTATTCAGTTTACTGTAAGTGCAAACTGAAACTGTAGACTGTAAACTAAAACTGAATACAGACATTGTAACTAAATAACAAAGATTATGATAAAATGGGCAGATATAATTCGTTTTTCGAATCAAGGAAATCCAACTCCTGAGAAAAGAGTGGAAAAAACCGAAGAAGAATGGAAACAAGTTTTAACTCCTGAAGAATATCAGGTAACACGTTTAAAAGGAACCGAAAGATCTTTTAGCTCTGAGCTTTGCAGCTTATTTGATCCCGGAATTTATGAATGTAAATGTTGTGGCACCGTGCTTTTTGATGCTTCTGAAAAGTTTGAATCAGGAACAGGCTGGCCATCATTTACGCAGCCAATGAAAGAAAATGCAATTACCTATCATGCTGACAAATCATACGGAATGATTCGTGTTGAAGTTGTTTGCAATACCTGCGACGCCCACTTAGGCCACGTTTTTCCTGACGGACCAGAACCAAGCGGTTTGCGTTATTGTATTAATGCAATTTCTCTTTCTAAAATAAAAGAGTAAAAAATTTTACTTCACTTTTAAGCGACTTCTTTAATAATCAAGGAGTCGCTTTTTTTATTTTGTATCTTCAAACTTTAACTAGTTCAATAGCAACCTATAAACAAACAATAAAAAAAACCTTTAAAGAAATATCTTATAAATATTATCTACATATTCAAGATTATTAATTATCCACATTTTTAACTAAAAAATATCTGCAAAATGTATTTAATTAATTTAGGAAGCTACAAAGTAAACTTATTTTAAATACTAATTTAATATTTTTTCTTCACTTTATAAAACTGTTGTAAAACAAAATAGAAGCATTTAAAGTAAGCTTTTCCATGATTATATATAAATGATAACCAGTTATTTTAAAAAAAAAATTATAATGTTTTTCACAAAATTAAAACGTAGATTAGATAGATTTTTATGGAAAATTTCTCAATAATTAAAATCCCTGTCTCTAAAAATTTTTAATAATTTAATATCTTTTATGTTAATTTTGTAATATTTAAACTGTTATTTATAAGACAATTTAAAAAACTTCAAAATAAGATTAGGTAATTAGAATCTAATTGATTTTATTTGAAAAAAAATAACCCCTAAAATCAATTAAATTCATTCGATGAAATCCTATTCAATTCAAGAAATTAATGAAGTAATAAATGGTGTAATTTATGGCACGACTTCACAATGCATTACAGCAACAGAGCAACTGGATAAAGCTACAACTTCAGAAATTTCATTTATAGGAAATAAAAAATATGAAAAATTGTGGGAAGGATCAAAAGCTTCAGTTGCAGTTGTTAACGAAGACATTTCAATAGAACCCGGAGAAAACCGTGCTTTTATTAAAGTAAAAAATGCTGATTTGGCTATGTCTCAAATCTTAGCACTTTTTGCTCCTCCTCCACCAATATTTCGCAACAATATTCACAAAACGGCAACGATCGATGAAACCGCTGTTTTAGGAGAAAATGTTCGAATTGGGGCGGGCTGTTATATTGGTCCAAAGGTTGAAATTGGAGCAAACACGACAATTTATCCAAATGTTACTATTTTAGATGAATGTTCGATTGGTAATAATACTATTATCTGGTCAGGAACAGTAATTCGCGAGCGTTGCCATATTGGTCATGAGTGCATTATTCACCCAAATGCAACAATTGGTGCAGATGGTTTTGGATTCCGTCCTTGTAGCGAAAAAGGTTTAGTAAAAATTCCACAAATTGGAAACGTAATTATCGGAAACGGAGTTGAAATTGGAGCAAATTCATGCGTAGATCGCGGAAAATTTAGTTCTACTGTTCTTGGCGATGGTTGTAAAATTGATAATTTGGTTCAAATTGGACATAATAGTAAATTAGGTAAATTTTGTATCATGGCCGGAAATAGTGGTCTAGCCGGATCTGTAACTTTAGGAAATGGTGTTATTATTGGCGGTAGCGCTTCTATAAAAGATCATACCACTATTGGCGACGGAGCTATCGTGGGCGCAGGTTCTGGTGTTACAGGAGATGTTGGTGCCGGAAAAACAATGCTGGGATATCCTGCCGTAGAAGCTCGTGATGCCTTGAAACAATGGGCCATTTTAAAAAGAATGGTTTGCGATTCTAAAAAATAGAACACACATACTTATATAAAAAACAGAAGCTGGCTTCTGTTTTTTTTGTTTATAGCAGAATTGAAAATTAAACAATAAAAGTCAATTCTATTTTATTGCACAATCATCTAAATTTCGCAGCCAATAAGCTTACATTTATTTCATCTGAAGATAATATTTATTATGTGGGTTTCAATTGATTTTGTAAATTAGCCAACACTATTTTGTAAAAACCACAATATATTATGGATTTAAACTTCAATAAAAACGAAGATCACAATAAACTATTACTTTCTGATTTAAAGCAAAGATTTGCTAAAGTAAAATTGGGCGGAGGCGAAAAACGTATCGAAAAATTGCATGCTGAAGGCAAAATGACAGCGCGTGAACGTATCGATTATTTATTAGACGAAAATTCAAAAAATATAGAAATTGGTGGTTTTGTTGGAGACGGTATGTATGCCGAACATGGTGGCTGTCCTTCTGGCGGAGTTGTCATTAAAATAGGATATATTCGTGGAAAACAATGTATCGTGGTTGCCAACGATGCGACTGTAAAAGCCGGAGCATGGTTTCCTATTACAGGGAAAAAGAACCTTCGTGCACAGGAAATTGCAATGGAGAACAGATTGCCTATTATATATTTAGTAGATAGTGCAGGCGTTTATTTGCCGCTTCAGGATGAAATTTTTCCTGATAAGGAACATTTTGGCAGAATCTTTAGAAACAATGCGCAAATGAGCAGCATGGGAATCACTCAAATTGCTGCCGTTATGGGAAGTTGTGTTGCCGGAGGTGCTTACCTTCCAATTATGAGCGACGAAGCTTTAATTGTAGATAAAACCGGAAGTATCTTTCTTGCCGGAAGTTATCTGGTAAAAGCTGCTATTGGCGAAACTATTGATAATGAAACTTTGGGCGGAGCAACTACGCATTGCGAAATTTCGGGCGTTACAGACTATAAAGCAAAAGATGATAAAGATGCCTTAGATAAAATTAAAAATATTGTAGACAAAATTGGTGATTTTGAGAAAGCCGGGTACAGCCGAATCAAAGCTGAAAAACCAGTTCTTGAACCAAAAGACATCTACGGAATCCTGCCAAAGGCAAGAAACGAACAATATGATATGATGGAAATCATCAATCGTTTGGTTGATAAATCTGAATTTGAACATTATAAAGATGGCTACGGTCAAACGATTATTACCGGTTACGCCAGAATTGATGGCTGGGCAGTTGGAATTGTTGCAAATCAAAGAAAAGTAGTAAAAACTAAAAAAGGTGAAATGCAGTTTGGCGGTGTAATTTACTCAGACAGTGCTGATAAGGCAACTCGTTTTATTGCTAATTGTAACCAAAAGAAAATTCCACTGGTATTTTTACAAGACGTTACCGGCTTTATGGTGGGATCAAAATCTGAGCATGGCGGAATCATAAAGGATGGCGCCAAAATGGTAAATGCAGTTAGTAATTCAGTAGTTCCTAAATTTACTGTAATAGTAGGGAATTCATACGGCGCAGGAAATTATGCCATGTGTGGAAAAGCATATGATCCAAGGTTAATTTTTGCATGGCCAAGCGCAGAACTTGCCGTTATGGGCGGAACTCAGGCTGCAAAAGTATTGGCGCAAATTGAAGCTTCTTCGCTTAAAGCAAAAGGAGAAGTCGTTGATGAAGCAAAAGAAACCGAGTTATTTAATAAGATTAAAGCACGTTATGACGAACAAACTTCGCCATATTATGCTGCTTCAAGATTATGGACAGATGCAATTATAGATCCGTTAGATACACGTACCTGGATCTCAATGGGAATCGAGGCTGCTAACCACGCTCCTATTCAAAAAGCGTTTAATTTAGGTGTTATTCAGGTTTAGCTACTTTACGATTTCTTAAAATGCCTACCTAAAATTTAGCTATGTGATTAAAAATTAGTAACTTAGCATATAATTTTTTAATCAACGTAGTATCATGGAAAATGTAAAAAGCTTGAATAAATGGGCCAATTCGCACACTTATTTACCAGTAGATTTAGTACGTATAATATTGGGTCTTTTTTTATTTATGAAAGGAATTTCGTTTGTAACCAACATCCAGTATTTACATGATTTAATTTCTCCTATTGATCGTTTTGGCGGCGGAATGTTTCTACTGCATTACATTACGCCAGCCCACATGATTGGTGGAATTATGATTGCTTTTGGTTTACTCACTCGCTGGGCAATAGCAGCTCAATTACCTATTTTATTTGGAGCAATTCTCGTTAATTTCATGGGAAATATGCATTCTCAGAGTTTAATTTTGGCCTTAATTGTATTGTTACTTTGTATCTTCTTCCTGATTTATGGAAGTGGAAAACATTCTGCAGACTATTATTTCAAAATGCAGCAATAAATAAATATCCTCAATTATACTTGTTGAGGATATATTTCTTCTTTTAACATAAATTGGCCTTCAAAATTTCATTTATTGTTTTTTATGAACTAATTTCGCCACCATGAATTGGATTCGTAAAACTATATTTTTTTTATCATTTTTGATTATCGCTTTTTTTGCTTTTCAGGCAAACGAAATTGCTGTATCAAACGTTGAAAATCAAAAAACGGATCCGACCTTTTCTATTGAAAATGTTGACACATCAGAATTTATACAACCACAAACCACTTATCACTTTGGAGCTACTGTAAAAACAAGCTACCCAAATATCATCAAATGGTTTGACTCTTTATTGATGACAATTCCCGTTCATCATGCCGTAAGATCAACATCCAATTTTGCCAATCAGTTTTTAAATCAGAGCCAGAAAATAGCAATATTGCTCTACCCCTTCCATTATTTTTGGTAATTAAATTCATGAAATCTTAGCGCGAAGACTTTTCTTCCTCAATTGATTGAGCCATTTTCGAACTGAAAATAGCTTAATATTCATGTCATTTAATTCAAAATCTAAAACTTAATGGATACAAGTGTAACTATAATTGGTATTGTCATTGCAATCATGGTAGCCATTCCTTTGTATTTTTCTGCAAGAACTAGTGCAGCAAATAAATCAAAAATTTTAAATATTAAAAAGATATTCAATCCGGTAAATCCGCAGGATTTTGATTTAACAGAATCTCAAAGTAATAAAACCCTAACAATTGATCAAAAAAACCGAAAATTTATTTTGATGAATTTCAATCCAAATAAACAGGAATCAACGTTTGTCGATTTAAAAACGGTTTCATCCTGCAAATTAATCCCAACTACTGAAGGAAATTCTGATACAATTTTAAAGATTGATTTTGAATTTCTGGAAAGAGAAACAGTAAAAAAAATTACGATTCCATTCTATGATTTTGACGATGATAGAATTAAGCAAATAAGTGCTTATCAAGATCATATGTTTGCAAAAAAATGGCTTAAAATCATTCAGGATTCTATTTAGTGTTAGTTATTTAATTCAGTTAAAGAGGCTCATTTCTGAGTCTCTTTTTTTATGTTGTAATATGACATTTATCATTTTATGTTTTTAGCCTGTCTCTTAACTTTGATACATCCAAAAATGTACTCTTATGAAAATTTCACTGATTCAAAAATACAATGTTCCAGGTCCACGATACACAAGTTACCCAACTGTTCCGTACTGGAACGAAGCTGGTTTCAATCAGGAAAAATGGATAGAATCTTTTCAGAAAGCATTTGCAGAAAGCAACTTACAAAACGGAATCAGCCTTTATATCCATTTACCCTTTTGCGAAAGTATGTGTACTTTTTGCGGTTGTAACAAGCGTATCACAAAAAATCATTCTGTCGAAGAAACATACATAAAGGCATTACTAAAAGAATGGAGCTTGTATTGCAGATTACTTCCAGAAAAGCCGAATATTAAAGAAATACATTTAGGCGGAGGAACCCCAACATTCTTTTCAATAAACAATTTAGAACATCTTATAAACGGTATTTTTTGTTTTGCTACTAAAGCAGACAATTATGAATTTAGTTTTGAAGGACATCCCAATAATACCACTTACGAACAACTTAAAAAATTATATGATTTAGGCTTTCGCCGAGTGAGCTTTGGTGTTCAGGACTATTCTGAAAAAGTACAAAAAGCAATTCACCGTATTCAGGCTTTTCATAACGTTGCAAAAGTTACTTTTTGGGCAAAAGAAATTGGATATACCTCTATAGGCCATGACATTATATTTGGATTACCATTTCAAACCATTGATAATGTTATTGATACAGTGGAAAAAACAAACTCATTAAGACCAGATCGTTTGGCTTTTTATAGTTATGCACACGTACCGTGGATTAAAGGAAACGGTCAACGCGGATTTAATGAAGAGGATCTTCCAAAAGATGCAGAAAAAAGACAGTTATACGAAATTGGAAAACAATTGCTTTCTCAAAATGGTTATAACGAAATTGGGATGGATCATTTTGCATTACAATCTGATAGCTTGCATAAAGCCGCTCAAAATAAAAAACTGCATCGAAATTTTATGGGTTACAGCGCTTCAAAAACGCAATTAATGATTGGTTTGGGAGTCTCATCTATAAGTGATAGTTGGTACAGCTTTGCTCAAAACACGAAAAACTTAGAAGATTATTATCAATTATTAGAATGGGATAAATTACCAGTTGTAAAAGGCCATATTCTTGATGACGAGGATTTAATCATCAGAAAACACATTTTAAACCTAACCTGCAGACTTGAAACTTCCTGGACTAAGGATGATCTCTATTTTAAAGAGCTTGGAAATGTAATATCAGATTTACAAGAAATCGAAAAAGATAATTTAATTGTAATTGAAGAAAATAAAATCACAATTACTGAAGCCGGAAGACCTTTTGTGCGTAATATTTGTATGGCCTTTGATTTGCACCTAAAAAGAAAATCTCCTGAGACAAGCTTGTTCTCAATGACCGTTTAATGGCAATTAGGAGATCTTTGAACAAACAAACTCATATTTGATGGGGAAAGATAAGGAATATCCAAACCTAAGCCTCTAAGAATAAATAAAACTCCTATAATTACAGCAACGTAAGGAATTGCTTTCTGAATTTTATTTCTAAATGATAATTTAAGTAGCGAATGCAGATAAACAACTGTAGTCATTAAAGGTACAGTTCCTAATCCGAATAAAATCATATAAAGCATTCCGAAACCCGCGCTTTGCATCGCAATGGCTCCAAATAAAGCTACATAAACCATTCCGCAGGGCAAAAAACCATTTAACAACCCGATGGTAAAAAATGATTTGTAACTTTTATTTTTAAAATGGCTTCCTAAATTCGATTTGATTCTTGAAATTAGTTTGTAAACTGGTTTTGAAAAGTTGTATTTAGAAAATACTTTTTCCGGAATCAAAACAACCCCTATCATACACATACCAATAACAATAGACATTTTTTGCTGTAATCCTGCCAGAAAAAAACCTCTTCCAAGTAATCCAAAAATTAATCCAATTGTTGCGTAGGCTGTTAAACGGCCAATATGATACGTAAATATTTGGGTAGTTTTCTTTATTTCATTTTGATGATCTAAAGGTAACATCATAGCGATTGGACCACACATTCCTATGCAGTGAAAACTACTTATTAACCCAAATATAAAAGCTGAATACAACATTTTCGATTTATTAGTTTACATAAACTACTTCCTTAGATAAGTATTTTTTACCATTATATTGCCACTCCATATTGACATCCCAGCGCCCTTTTACTAATTTATCTTTCGGGATTAACAATGAAGAATTTATTAGAGAAATTGATGTATGAAAATCAAATTTCTTGTTTGATGGCCTGTATAATAAAACCTTTCCCGTTATTTTGTTACTTTCAAAATTTAACGGAAAAACTATTTTTACGCCGTCTGCATGATATTCTATAGTTGGCTTTTGCTGTAAATCATGTGCATTTTGAATTCGGGCCATTTCTTCCTGAAAATGCGAATCATGTTTATAATATTCTTCAACAACCAGATCATTATCATATTTACTGTTTGATTGTACTTCAAAAACAAAATATACAATAAAGGTCATAAATAATCCAAACGCTATTACTATTCCGGTTCCCCAATTGATTTTCATATTTGTGAATTTTTATTTGTTATTGGTCGAATATCGTATCGCCTTTTTTATGTTTTTGCTTTCACAATGTTTGCTTGTGGCGATTTAATTGTATTTATTTTTTAATTAAAACTTCTTGGTCCTAAAAAGTTTGTGGTAGTAGTTTCAAGCAATTCAGTTCCGTTATAAACACCAATTTTTACTTTAGTTTTATCACTATCTAAAATTGCCTGATCTATTTCTATAAAAAGAGTTCCCTGCGAAATTCCTTCTTTTTTAATTTTAAAATGTTCTTTACCAACATTTCTAATATCTCCTTTTTGATCAATTAATTCAAAATGAATATCTTTATAATCTTTCATTGTCTTATTAACGATCTTATAGGTGTATACATTACTAATTTTATCACCTTTATGCTGAAACAGCTGACCTGGCAAACGTAAAACAATCGCCTGAACATCTGCTCTTAAAAAAAGCATTCCAACAAACACACTTAATAAAATAAACAATATTGCGGTGTAACCTTTCATTCTTGCAGTAAACTTAAAAGGTTCTTTTTTTGCAATCTCATCTTCAGAGGCATAGCGGATAAGTCCTTTTGGTAAACCAACAGAATCCATAATCGTATCACATTCATCGATACAAGCAGTACAATTTGTACATTCCAGTTGCGTACCGTTTCTAATGTCAATTCCCATTGGGCACACATGCACACATTGATGACAATCTATGCAATCACCTTTTCCTGTTGTCGCTCTGTCTTCTTTTTTATTAAATTTAGCACGACCAGTTTGTTTCTCACCTCGCACAAAATCATAAGCTACATTTATGGATTTATTATCTAAAAGTACACCTTGCAATCGACCATATGGACAGGCAATTATGCAAACCTGCTCGCGAAACCACACAAAGACAAAGTAAAAAACACCAGTAAAAATAAGCAGTGCAATAAAATTACTTGCCTGCTGAATTGGTCCCTGTTTAATCATTAAAAATAACGCATCGCTTCCTACGAGGTAAGCTAGAAAAACATTAGCAATACCAAAAGAAATTATAAAAAAGATAATCCATTTTGTAACTCTTTTGCGAATTTTTTCTGCGTTCCATTCCTGTCTTGACAAACGAAGCTGTGCACCGCGATCACCATCAATCCAATATTCGATTCTGCGAAAAACCATTTCAAGAAAAATAGTTTGAGGACAAATCCATCCACAAAATATTCTTCCAAAAACTACTGTAAACAAGATTATAAAAACAATACCAACAAGCATTGAAATTACAAAAAGATAAAAATCCTGTGGCCAAAATGGAAAACCAAAAATATTAAAACGACGCTCTAATATATTGAACATCATAAATTGATTTCCGTTTACTTTTATAAATGGATTACCAACTAATATGGCCAGTAAAACGTAACTAACCCGTTTTCTATAATCATAGAATTTACCAGACGGTTTCTTAGGGAATATGTATTTCCTTTTACCACCTTCATCAATAGTTCCAATGGTATCTCTAAATGCTTCGTCTGGTAAATTTGACATGACTGTTATTATTTTTTAACTTCTGTACTATCAGCAGGTTTTCCATTTGCTATATCAGGTTGCGGAGCACTATCATCTGCCCAAACTTCTCCCTCAGCTTCTTTTGGATCTTTTGGATTACTTCCTTGTAAAGACAAGATATAACTTGCTACTTTTTGAATTTCCTTTGGTTTTAAAGTTCCTTTCCAGGCAATCATTCCTTTACCGTCGCGACCTCCATTTGTTATCGTATGAAACAGGTTTTTAATTCCGCCTCCTAAAATCCAGCGATCATCCGTTAAATTTGGTCCAATTTGTCCTCCACCGTCAGCTCTGTGACAAGCGGCACAATTTGTGGTAAAAATCTCTTTTCCTAAATCTAAATTTTCTTTATCTGTAAGTAAAACAACGGTTTTCTCATCCATTAAGTCAGGTGCTGTTTTAAGATATTCATCAACCTCTATTTTTGCCTGAGCCATTTCTTTTTTCAGTTCCATTTCCTGATCATCGGCACCAAAAACATCGTAACGGGCAACATAGATTACACCAAAAATAATACTGGCGTAGAATAGATACACCCACCATGGCGGTAAATTATTATCTAATTCTTTAATTCCGTCATAATCATGATGCATCAGTAAAGCCCCCTCATTTTCAATAGGCTGAGTTTTGGTAAGTTTGTGCACCAAATCCTTGTACCATGTACTTTCTTTTAGACTTAAGCGATCTTCATAATCAGCCTTGGCCTTTTCTTCTGGTGACATCAATTGATACATTACACGATTAACAGCACTTAACGTAATTTCAATTGCAATAAGGATGAAAAGAAAAACTAATAAAAAAACTGAAACCATTGGATATTTTATAAACGCCGCTCGGTCTCCCGAATCTATAAAATACTCCATCAATCCGAAAACGATGAAGAAAATCACCGGTACTCTTACATATACTGGGAAAAATTTTTTCATTTTAAATATCTTTTGAAATTAAACCATTTCCTTCATCCAAAGGTATTTCACTCATCTCTTTAATTTTCTCTCTTTTATATGTAAAGACCCAAAAGCCCAGAAATACAAAAAAGACGAAGAATATCAGCAAAGAAAGAATCGGGTAAATTTCGATACCCGCTATATTCTCCATATTGTGTTTTATTTGTTCGAACATACTACTATTATTTAGTCTCCTTTACTTTTATATCAGTTCCAAGTCTTTGTATATATGCAATTAAAGCGACAATTTCTCTTTCATTCATCGGAACAAATTTCTCTCCTCTCGCAACAGCATTTTTCTTGCTTTCTTCGTAACTTTTCACAAAATCAGGATCGTTTTCAAGGTTTTTCTCTATCGATATGGCCTGAGTTCTTAATGTTTGCTGTGCATTTGAAATTTCTGATTCAGTGTATGGAACACCTAGCGAAACCATTGCCCTCATTTTCTTTTGTATTAAGGAAATGTCCATTGGCTTATTATCAAACAGCCATTTATAACCCGGCATTATAGAACCAGCAGAAATACTTTGAGGATTCCAGAAATGGTTAAAATGCCAGTTATCATTATATTTCCCTCCCACTCTCAACAAATCCGGACCTGTTCGTTTTGATCCCCAAAGGAATGGGTGATCGTAAACAAATTCACCTGCTTTTGATTGTGGCCCATAGCGTTCAACTTCACTTCTAAAAGGTCGGACAGATTGTGAGTGACAACCTACGCATCCTTCTCTAATATACAAATCACGTCCTTCAAGTTCTAAAGGCGAATATGGTTTTACACTTGAAATAGTAGGAATGTTTGACTTAACCATAATTGTGGGCACAATCTGAATTACACCTCCAATTAAAATAGCAATTGTAGCCAAAATGGTTAACTGAATTGGTTTTCTTTCCAGCCATGAGTGGAATTTCTCTCCGCTTACTCTGCCACTGCTAATTCTTTGTAAAGCAGGAGCCTGAGCCAATTCATCTTCTACAGTTTCGCCTGCTTTAACAGTCATTATAATATTGTAAACCAATGTTAACATACCTATCAAATATAATGTACCACCAATTGCTCTCATCCAATACATGGGCATAATCTGAGTAACAGTTTCAAGGAAATTTCCATAAGTTAGAGTACCATCAGGATTAAACTGTTTCCACATAGAGGCTTGAAGAAATCCTGCTACATACATTGGAACAGCATATAGAATAATACCTAATGTACCAATCCAGAAATGGAAATTTGCCAATTTATTAGAAAACAATTTGCTTTTTGTCATTCTTGGAACTAACCAATAAATGATACCAAATGACATGAAACCATTCCAGGCTAAAGCTCCTACGTGTACGTGGGCAATAATCCAGTCAGTATAATGGGCAATAGCGTTTACATTTTTTAATGAAAGCATTGGACCTTCAAAAGTTGCCATTCCGTATCCTGTAATTGCTACAACAAAAAACTTTAAAACCGGTTCTTCACGTACTTTGTCCCAAGCACCTCTTAAAGTTAGAAGTCCGTTTATCATTCCTCCCCAGGATGGCGCAATTAACATTATAGAAAATGCAACTCCTAAATTTTGCGCCCAGTTTGGTAACGCAGAATATAATAAGTGGTGTGGTCCGGCCCATATGTAAATAAAGATTAAAGACCAAAAATGTATAATAGATAAACGATAAGAGTAGATAGGTCGATTAGCTACTTTTGGAACAAAATAATACATCATTCCTAAAAATGGTGTTGTTAAGAAAAATGCGACTGCATTATGCCCGTACCACCATTGTACAAGTGCATCCTGGACTCCGGCATAAACGGAATAGCTTTTAAACGCTGAAACAGGAAGTTCGATATTATTAAAAATGTGTAAAACAGCAACTGTTACAAAAGTGGCAAGGTAAAACCAAATAGCTACATATAGATGACGCTCTCTACGGCGTATCATTGTACCTATCATATTTATTCCCATTACTACCCAAATTAACGCTATGGCAATATCAATTGGCCACTCAAGCTCAGCGTACTCCTTTGAAGATGTATACCCTAATGGCAAAGTAATAGCAGCAGCGACGATTATAAGCTGCCATCCCCAAAAATGCACATTGCTCAGAAAATCACTAAACATTCTGGCCTTTAACAATCTTTGCAGCGAGTAATACATACCTGCAAAAAATGCATTACCAACAAATGCAAAAATAACAGCGTTGGTGTGCAAAGGCCTTAAACGGCCGTAACTAAGCCAGGAAATCCCGTCTGTAATGTTGGGAAAAAGGTACATAACCGCCAGGGTTAGCCCCACTAACATACCCACAACTCCAAAAAGGATGGTGGCGTAAATGAATTTTTTTACAATTTTGTTGTCGTAATAAAACTGTTCCATTTCCATAATTATACTTGTTTTTCTTCGGTTGGTGTAGTATTATTTTTCGAAGTAATTTTTGTCTCGTCATCAAAAAGAATTCTGACAGAGGGTGTGTAATCATCATCATATTGTCCTGATTTTACAGCGACAATAAAAGCAATAAAGAAACAAATTGCGACAAAAATACTTACTGAAATTAATAGATAAATGACACTCATACCCTAAATTTATGTTAACAAAATTAATAGGTTACAGGCAGGTAAAATATGATAATTATCATAGTTGAAAGATATATCAAATGTAAGAAAAATAATAATTAGATTATTTATAATCTATTTAAATTACTATTAATGAAGTAGTTAGACATTAAAGTAACAAAGCTTACAATCGTAATTGTACTCAGTGGCATTATAATAGCGGCAATCAAAGGAAGTAAATTACCTGTAACAGCAAAAGATAATCCAATAATATTATAAAGCAGCGACAATCCAAAACTCAACTTGATGATTAAAATAGATTTATGGGATAATTTAATAAAATAGTCAAGTCTTGAAAATTCGCAGGCATCTAAAATTGCATCGCAGGCAGGAGAAAAAACATTTACGTTTTCTGAGATTGAAATTCCAACATTACTTTGTGCCAAAGCACCAGCATCGTTTAAGCCATCACCAACCATCATTACATTATGCCCTTTTTTCTGAAGTTCCTTTATAAACTCTAATTTCTGCTCTGGTTTTTGATTAAAAATCAGTTGTGTGTTTTTTGGTAAGATCGTTTCTAAACTTTCCCTTTCACCGTCATTATCGCCAGACAATACTTTGATCGTAAAAGTTTTATTAAGCCTTAAAAAAAGTTCTTGTAAACCTTCTCGATATTGGTTTTTAAATATAAACCTGCCGTAATAAATATTATCAATTTTAATATGAAGTGATGTCTTCTCTATCTCAGACAAATCGGTAGCTGAATTTCTGACAAATTCTGCAGAACCAATCTGAATTTGCTTCTGATCAATAGTAGCCTGAATTCCTTTTCCAGTTATTTCCTTAAAATCATCGATTTTTATTTTTTTTGTTTCTGGCAAAAATTCATATAACATGCGACTTAGAGGATGATTTGAGGCACGAAGCACATTTTTGATAAAAATAGTATTTTCATCAGAAATCAAATCTCCTTCATACGCGATGTTTGCTTTTTTATTAGTTGTAATTGTTCCGGTTTTGTCAAAAACGATTGTATCAACTTTTGCTAATTGCTCAATAACCAATGCGTTTTTAAGATACATTTTTTGTTTACCTAAAATCCTCAAAATATTACCAAAAGTAAAAGGTGCAGTAAGCGCAAGTGCACATGGACAAGCAACAATAAGTACAGCAGTAAAAACATTAAAAGCTGTATTAGCATCAATAAATATCCAGTAGCTAAAACCGGCAAAAGCAATTAATAATAATATTGGAGTAAAGTAACGGCTAATGGCATCAGTAATTGTTTTATGCTTTTGATTAACATTTTTTTGAAAAATTTCATTACTCCACAGTTGTGTCAGGTAACTTTGTGAAACTGAATGTAAAACTTCAATTTCGACAATTTTACCTATTAGCTTTCCTCCTGCAAATATCTTATCTCCTGATTTTTTAGTTATGGGAACGGCTTCTCCAGTTACAAAACTATAATCTATTTCAGCCTTCTCACCTATTAAAATACCATCAACCGGGATTAATTCCTGATTACGAATTAATAAGCGGTTACCTTTTAAAATATCATACACAGGTACACTTTCTTCGGTTGTATCTTCATTAATTCTCGTAACTGCAATAGGAAAATAAGATTTAAAATCTCTTTCAAAACTTAAAAAACTATAGGTTTTAATCTGAAACATTTTGCCCAGCAACATAAAGAAAACCAAGCCCGTTAAACTATCAAAAAAACCTGGACCGTAATCCATAATCATATCAAATGTACTTCGTATAAACATAACTATAATTCCTAATGCTATAGGAATATCGATACTTAACATCTTAGACTTTAAGCTTTTGTATGCCGAAACATAATAACCACTTGCAGAATATAAGAAACTGGGCAAAGAGAGAATAAAAATTAAAGCTCTGAAAAATGGCTTATAATTATCTAGCCAAAACTCTTTAATTTCAAAATATTCAGGAAAGGAGAGCAACATAATGTTTCCGAAACAAAAAAAGGCAACTCCTAATTTGTAGGTAAGAGTTCTGTCTACGCTACTATTTCCTGTTTCATAATTTTCAAGGCTTATATAAGGTTCATATCCTATTGAACTAAGCATGTAAACGATTTCTTTGAGAGAAACAACATCTGAATTGTAAGTAATTCTTACCTTTTTATCTGAAAAATTAACCTGAGAAATATTTATTCCTGGTAGTAATCGGTTTAGGTTTTCAAGAATCCAGATACAAGAACTGCAATGAATATGTGGTATATTTAATGAAATTATCGAAGTGTTTCCTTCCTGAAACTCCAAAATTTTTGAAAGAATAACTTCGTTATCAAGAAAGTCATATTTGCCTTTAATGTCTTGTGGAGTAGCACCAGGGGATTTTTCAAAATCGTAATAACAAGTTAAATCATTGAGACTGAAAATTTCATAAACGGTTTTACATCCATTGCAGCAAAACTTTTTTCCATCAAAATGGATTTCTTCATTTTCAGCTACAATCAGGCCACAATGATAACAACCTTGCTCGTTCATAATTTGTTTTTTAAACTTATGCAAAGTTTACAAATCGCAAAAGACTATAAATATGATATTTATCATATTTTATTAAATTATCATCCTAATTTAATAAATTTAAAAAAGCAAATTACAATTGTATATTTTTTATTATTTTTTTATTCCTTTATTATACTTTTAAACGTCAATATTGGTTAATTTTGCATAAAAATTTTGTAATGAATAAATGTGACCAATGTATCGTACGCCAGCTTACTTCACTACAAGCCCTGAATAAAGAGGAAGTTATAAAACTAGCCAATAGCAAAACTACTTATACGATTAAAAAAGGAGATGCTATCTTTGAAGAAGGGGAAGTAACTAATGGTGTTTTTTGTATAAAAGACGGAATTGGAAAACTTTCAAAATTGAGTGCCAACGGAAAAGACCAGATTGTAAAATTAGTTAAATCAGGGGAACTTTTAGGGCAACGTTCTATGATTAGTAATGAACCTGCCAACTTAACTGCAAAAGCTATTGCTGATATGGAAGTATGCTTTATTCCTAAATCTGAAATTATTGGTTTTTTTAATGAAAACAATCAGTTTTCTATGAAGTTGATGCAATCAGTTTGTGAAGATCTTAAGGAATCTGAAAATGATAAAATTGCTTTAGTACAAAAAACCGTGAAACAGCGTTTGGCAGAAACATTGCTTTATTTACATGATTTCTTTGGAGAAAATGAAGATAAAACCCTAAAAGTTCAGCTTACAAGGGAAGAGCTGGCAGGAATGATAGGAACTGCCACAGAAAGCTGTATTCGCTTATTATCTGATTTTAATAAATTAGATTTGATTGAATTGGTTGGTAAAAAAATATTGCTTAAAAATGTAAAAGCACTTAAAAAAATGGCTGAATAAATTACATTTTTTTAGCCTCATTCCAGAACACATCCATTTCTGCAAGTGTCATATCCATTAAGGGTTTTCCTAATTCACCAGCTTTACTTTCAAGATATTGAAAACGTTTAATAAACTTCTTATTCGTCCGTTCTAAAGCATCTTCGGGGTTTACATTTAAAAATCGGGCATAATTAATCATTGAAAATAATACATCACCAAATTCAGCTTCTATTTTATCCTGATCGCCTGCAGCAACTTCAACCTGCAATTCCTGCAATTCTTCCTGAACTTTATCCCAAACCTGATGGGATTCTTCCCAATCAAAACCAACACCTTTTACCTTATCCTGAATTCGGCTTGCTTTGACTAATGCAGGCAAACTTCTTGGAACTCCCTCTAAAACGGATTTTTTACCTTCTTTCAGTTTTAGTTTTTCCCAATTTTGTTTTACTTCTTCTTCATCTTTTACCACCGTGTCATTATAAATATGAGGATGGCGGTGAATTAGCTTTTCGCAAATTTCATTGCATACATCAGCTATATCAAAATCATTGGTTTCTGAACCTATTTTAGCATAGAATACAATATGAAGTAATAAATCTCCTAATTCCTTTTTCACTTCATTTAAGTCATTATCTAAAATCGCATCTCCTAATTCGTATGTTTCTTCGATTGTAAGATGTCTCAGTGTTTGCAGCGTTTGCTTTTTATCCCATGGACACTTTTCACGCAACTCATCCATAATAATTAATAATCGCTCGAATGCCTGAAGTTGAAGTTCTTTACTCATTTTATGTTTTTTTTGGATTTGATCCACAATATTGTAAAAGTAAAAAATCCTGTCAAGAAAATCTTAACAGGATTGCATATTTAATAAAAGAAAATTACTATTCTTCTTTTTTAGCTTTTGCTTTTTTGGCAGCTGCAGCTTTTTTAGGTTTTTCTTCAGTAACTGGAGCTTTTTCTTCTGTTTCTGTAACAGCAGGAGCTAAATCAGTAACTAAACCTTTTTGCTGAAGTGTGTTGTACCAGTTTAGTACTTTTTTAATATCCGAAGGATAAACTCTTTCATCGTCAAAATCAGGTAAAATTTCTTTAAAGTAAGCTGATAATGTAGCATTATCTTCTTTATGAGAAATAGCAGGACCGTTACTCTCTTTTTTTGCGATAAGCTGCATTACTTCTGTTAATGGTTTTTCACCATCATAAGTGTAAATTGAA
>Ga0247806_10000462_pt1 | contig 25623 bp, 20 predicted proteins | sample UWRJL059202B1_FD_179935 | JGI IMG/M metagenome (GOLD analysis project Ga0247806, IMG submission 179935) | Plant litter microbial communities from Arlington Agricultural Research Station in Wisconsin, United States - UWRJ-L059-202B-1 | ecosystem: Environmental > Terrestrial > Plant litter >... | reverse complement strand
CCTCTGGCAGGCGGGCCTCGGCCACACCGCGCTCGAGTCCGGCCTGGTGTCCATCCCGTTCGCGATCGGCTCGATCATCGCGTCGTCGCAGAGCAACCGGCTCACCAAGCGCCTGGGCCGCACCGTGCTCGTCGCCGGTGTGGGCCTGGTCACCATCGGCCTGGTCTGGATCTGGCTGGTGCTGCTGGTCACCGAGCCGGCCAACCTCACCAACTGGATCCTGCTGCCGCCGCTGTTCATCGCGGGCCTCGGCAGCGGCTGCTTCATCGCCCCGAACGTGTCGTTCATCGTCGCCACCGTCGACCCCACCGAGGCCGGCGCGGCCAGCGGTGTTGTCGGCGTGATGCAGCGGGTGGGCAGCGCCGCGGGTATCGCCGTGGTGGGCAGCGTCTTCTTCGGCACCCTCGTCGTGGCCGGCCCCGGCCCGGATGCCCTCGCGGCGGGCTTCACCGACAGCGCGACCCTGGCCATGGCGGTCAGCGCGGCGCTGAGTGTGGTGGCCCTGCTGTTGGTGTTCCTACTGCCCAAGCGCGTCGACGTTCCCGGCGGCCGCTGAGCGCACACCTGTTGCTCCCAGCCGGGCCTCGCTACGCTGGGAGCTTGGTCCGTTGACGGTGATGTCCTCCCGCGATGCACCCTGCCGGAGGCCGTGACCCGCAGCTTCTGGGAGGTCGCGTGAACGCTCTGGCTCAGCGCCGCCATGCCAGCCTCCGCACGGCCGCCCGTTGGCTCGCCGCCGCATACCTGCTCACCCTCACGCTGATCGCGTTCTGGCCCACCCCGGTGGACCGCGCTGCGCACGGCACCATCGTGACGGTGCTGGCCCGCCTGCACGCCCACGGCGTGCCGAACTGGTTCAACTACACCCTGGTCGAATTCACCGCGAACATCGCCCTGTTCCTGCCTGTGGGGCTGCTGGGCGTGGTTCTGCTGGGCTCGGCCCGCTGGTGGCTGGCCGTTCTGGCCGGTTTCACCGCCAGCGGCCTGATCGAGCTCGGCCAGCTGATCTTCCTGCCGGCCCGGTACGCCACCGTCATGGACGTGCTCGCCAACACCGCGGGCGCCGCCCTCGGCGCGGTGCTGGCCCTTCTGCTGCTCTCCGCTGTCACCGCCCGCTCCCCCGCCCGGCCCGCCGTCTGAGCCCGTCGTCTGAGCCCGTCGTCTGAGCCCGTCGCGAGACGCCCTACAAAACCCTCACCCGGCGGCCTGCAACGCCGGCACCACCCCGCTGAGAGAATCGCTCCGATAGGCCTCCTGCAGGGCCGGCAGGGCCGCCCAGTCCAGGTTCACGATCGACTGCCCGTCGGCGGAGGTGCCCGTGCCCGTGGTGGGGATGGTGAAGAAGCTCACGTCACCCTCCCGCACCTCACCAAGCTCCACCCCCAGGCTCACCAGGTCGGGGGCCGAGAGCTCCTCGTCGATTGCCAGGTTCGGGCTGATCGCCTCGACCACTCCGCCCAACGTGGCCGGGCTCGCCAGCACCGACTTCTGCATCAGCCCGCTGAGCAGCGCCCGAATCAACAGTTGCTGGTTGCGCACCCGCTGAAAGTCGCCGTCGGTGAACGCGTAGCGCTCCCGCGCGAACGCCAGCGCCTCGGTGCCGTCCAGGTGCTGGGGCCCCTGCGGGAACATCCGACCCGCCAGGTGATACGACTCGAACGCGATCGGGTTGTCGATGTCCACCCCGCCGAGCGCATCCGTGAGCGCGGCGAACCCGGCGAAGTCCACCACCGCCACATGGTCGATGCGCGAGCCCAGCAGCCCCTCCACCGTCTGCACCGCCAGCGGCACCCCGCCGAACGACAGTGCCGCGTTGATCTTCGCCTCGCCGTGGCCGGGGATCTCCAGCCAGGTGTCCCGAGGAATGGACATCACCGACAGGGTCTTGCGGTCGGCCGGCACGTGCACGATCACGATGGTGTCGGAGCGTTGCCCGCTGAGGTTGGCGATCGACCCGGTGCTGGCACCCCGGCTGTCGGAGCCCAGCAGCAGAAAGTTCATCGAGGCCGCCGCCGCGCCGGTGGCCACCGGCGGCCGCACCGACTCATCGGCGGGGAACGCCTCGGGGATCTTCTCCACCGATTCGAACGTGCGCGACAGGTTCCACACCGTCACCGCTGCCGCCCCCAACACCACAATCGCAAAGACGCCGAACACGACAAAGACGATCCGCCAAGCCCGCCGCCCGGGCGGAGGCGGAGCCAGATGGCGCGTTGGAGCATTCTGCACTTCGGGCATCGGGTTGCCTCCTGCGGACCGGTCGGGTTGCGGTGCGCACACCATAGACCGCCGGTTCAGGCCCGGATAGTGTCCTCGTTTGTGCCGACACCCGAATTGGGGGTCAAAACTTTTGGGTGCAAAATGCCGGTTCCTCTATTAGATTCACTGCATGGGAATCCGACGACGAACTCGTCGGATTCGCCGTTGGTACCGACGACATGAGCACAGCAACGGGATGCTCGCCGCCCGCGTGGGCGCAATCGCCATCGCCGCCGCGGGCGTGGCCGTTCTCGCAGCCACCGCAATCCAAACCATGTGACGATGCCACACACGGCCCTTCAACATCCTGGGATGGGTAAGCTCACCAAATGCGTCTTCTAGCCCCGGCCACCGTTCTCCTCGGCGTCATCCTGCTCGCAGGCTGCGCCGCCCCTGCTCCAACGCCGACTGCCACGTCCACGCCAAAGCCGACTGCCACGGCACTGACGGAACCGCAGCTGCTCGATAAGCAGACGAAGACCATGGTGAATCTCTACAGCCAGGTGGTGTGCACCAACCTCGCGGAGCGTCCTGACCTTGACCTCAACGCCGCCGTCGAAAAGGTACTGGCGACCTACGCCACCGAGGGACTCTCCGAGGAATCCCGGGTGGAGCTGGCGCACCGCGTGCTTGAGCAGTCCGCCGCTAAGAGCTGCCCCGATCAAAGCGAGCGCATAACCGCCGACCTCAACGAGTAGCGTTTCAGCGTCGTTTTTCTGCTCCCGCGAAACAGCCCGGGACCCAATCCGGCGCACTATTGCACCAATGTAACGCTTGACGGGCGCACTGACTGGATCGAATGGAGAGGGTCTCAGACATCGCTCCCGGCCATAGCACAGACCTGCCAACAAGGTGGCAGTCTTCAGTCTTCGCACTTGCATCAACTGCGCGGGATGGTCCTGCCACATTTCTATCTAGCGTTGGGCCCAGGACCACCTCGGCCCTGCGCCGGCGAACTACTAGTTCAGCGGCGCAGGCTCAGGCTCGCGTACCAGTGAATTCGGTTTCTTTCCACGCGTAAGCAACTTGCGGGCCGGTTCTTCAATGAAATGGTAGCCGACAGCCCCAACTGCAACCGCAGCAAGCAGGTAAAACAGGACAATCGAAATTCTCATCGCGAGCGAGCTCTCCTCGAAGCGGGCAGGTGACAGTAGCTCGCCAAGCACCATAAGGACTATGAAGTGCGTCATATACACGGAGTAAGAAATCCGGCCGCCCCACATCATTAGTCGCGATGAAAGCAGTCGACCGACAGGTCCCGTTGCCCCTGCACAACTCAGAACGAACAAGGCGATAACCGGTACGGTGATGAGCGCCCCCGCGCCCTCACCACCCGTCAGGCCCAGAACGAGGACAAGTGCGATAACAGCACCGCCTGCCACCCAGTCCCAATGAATGCCAAATTGCTTCGCTTTCAGGTGTTGCCAACCCGCAAAGAGAAGACAGCCAACGGTGAACTCTGTCGCAATGCGCAGCCAGATCATGGCCTCCCCTGTCGGGGAATCATCGACGGAAGCCGCAACAATCATCATTGACGCGACCCCAGCCACGGAAAGCAACGCGGCAGCAACGAATCCCTTGTTTGACGTAGTGACCCTCACGAGCCCAAGTGCAATCAATGGGAAGAATAGGTATGCGGCGAACTCCACGGAAATCGACCATGCTGGATTGTTGAACGATGCTATCCCTGGCAACGCCTGCAAATTAAAGAGATTTCCAACGAAATTGCCGACCGTGTAGTTGGCTTCCCCGCTAAGACTGATCCCCATCCCTACCGCAACCAGCACGATCAGCCCGAGTCCTACCAGAGTCACGAACTGCATTGGGTAAATACGAGCAAAGCGTTTATAGATGAACGTCCGGTACTGGGCCCCCGTGAAAATCGCGAATCGATCGGCCCACTGGTACGAAATGATGAATCCGCTGAGGATAAAAAACACCTCCACACCAAGGAATCCAGATCGAATCCAAGGCGCAAGCGCTTCGACCGGAGGAAGCAGCGCAAAGATAATGAGCCGAAAGTGTTCGATCAGCACCCACCCCGCGGCTATGGCCCGAATGCCCGTCAGCCCATCGAGCGTCGGACGTTGGTATCGTGATGTTCCCCCTGGCATCTTGCGAGGTTAGCGCACCCTCGCTCACCGGAGGTTTCCAGGACATGACGCTTGTGCACGAGGGACGTGGCTTACCACCGGAAACGACGCTTCATTGGTGAACGTTCCCATGGGGTAGCGAGCCGAAAGATCGGTGGGGTTGGCACCGTGTAATGACCACGCACTCACCGGAGTACACAAACGACGGAGATTCTGGACCCGCGGCTAGCATGCCGCGACGGGTGGCCCTTCCAAGGACACCGGGGTATCTTGTCAGCAATTGCGGCGCTTACCCCGCCAAGGTCGCGTCGGATCCTCCGACGCGGGAACAACATGCTCCCCGAAGAGGATGTAGCCATGCCGTCAAACCGATTCATCCCGCTGCGGTGGATCGAGCGCGTAGTCGACACGCCCCTGACTGCGATGTATGCCCAGATCGACGAACACCTGTTTGAGGGTTCAGTCGAGCAGGGTCCGCTCCCAACCGCGCCTAAGACCCTACCGCCGTCAAGGTCGGAATAAGCTCGTCAAGAAACGCAGCGGTATCTTCCCAGTTCTCCACCGCCACGCAGTCAACTCCGAGTGCCTTGACGGGGTAGTCGTTACCGTTCTCGTCAAGCCTGTCCCCCACAAAGAGCATGTCGGCGAGGGGCACACCGGTGAGTTCAGCCAATCGATTCATACCATAGGCCTTGTCGATCCCTCGCCGGGTGATGTCGACCGAGGTAGATCCTCCCGAGCGCACTTCGAGGTCGGGCAGCAGCGCTTGAACGGCCTCGCGCAGCGCAGTCTTCTTTGCACCGTCGGTGTCCCACCCGGTTTTCGCCGCCACAGGCGCCGCCTGGCCGAGGGCCGAGAAGGTGATTTGCGAGCCCCGGTCCTCCAGAATCGGGCCCCAGGTCTCGCGCTCCCAATAACCGAGCTTGCGGGCGGTCGATTCCAAGGCCGCGAGGGCGCGCTGCTTCTGATCGTCTGTCAGGTTCTCGGCATAGACCTGCTGCCACTCCCCCGCACTGTGGCGGTAGTACTGAGTGCCACAGGTTGGCATGAGGTGCAGACGCTCAAGTGCAGAGTCATCGACGGCGGCCAAGTTATCCACGACCTGCATGGTGAACTGAGCGAACTGGCCACCCGAGATCACGCACACCTCCGCAACGTCCAACAGTCGCACGAGAAGTGCGGCCATGCGCGGATCGATCGGGGATTTCGACGCCGCAAGGGTGTCGTCCAGGTCGAAGGCGACCAAACGAGGGTTCTGCAATGCCATTTAGGGACGGCCCAATCCGTAGTAGGTCCAGCCGGCGGCCCGCCAGACTGCTGCATCAAGGGTGTTCCTACCGTCGATGATCGTGCGGGTGTTCACGAGGCCAGCGGCCCATTCCGGGTCGATCGACTTAAACTCTGGCCATTCGGTGACGAGCACTACGGCGTCTGCACCGCGAAGGGTCTCTTCGAGGTCGGTGGAGTAGGTGATCTGAGGGTGACGTGACCGTGAGTTCTCGATGGCCTGTGGGTCGGTGGCAACCACGTCGGCACCCAGTCCTCGCAATTGCACGGCAACGTCGAGGGCAGGTGAGTCACGCACGTCGTCGGAGTGGGGTTTGAAGCTAAGCCCGAGTACCGCGACCTTGGCATTGTAGACAGGGCGGTCGAGGGCCGAGACAGTGAGGTCGACGACCCGCTGCCGGCGGCGCAGATTGATGGCGTCCACCTCCTTGAGGAAAGCGACTGATTCGCCGCGCCCCAGTTCCTCTGCCCGTGCGGTAAATGCTCGGATGTCCTTGGGAAGGCAACCTCCGCCGAAGCCGACGCCGGCGTTGAGGAACCGCCGCCCGATGCGGGTGTCGTAACCGATGGCGTCGGCGAGCTGGGTGACGTCCGCGCCAGAGACCTCGGCGATCTCGGCCATGGCGTTGATGAAGCTGATCTTGGTGGCCAGGAATGCGTTCGCTGCAACCTTGACGAGTTCAGCCGTTGCGTAGTCCGTCACGACGAGTGGCGTCTGAGTGTCAATTGCGGACGCGTAGATCTCGTTGAGCTGGGCGACGGCACGTTCCCCAGCCTCGCCCTCAGACACGCCGTAGACAAGACGGTCAGGAGCGATTGTGTCCTGCACCGCAAAACCCTCGCGCAGGAACTCGGGATTCCAGGCCAACGCAGCGCCCGATCCGGATGCCTCGATGACAGCGGCGAGACGGGCGGCGGTCCCCACGGGAACCGTACTCTTGCCCACGACGAGGTCGCCAACGTTCAGGTGCGGCAGAAGCGCTTCAACGGCTGCATTGACATAAGTCAGATCGGCGGCATAGCTGCCTTTCTTCTGCGGGGTTCCGACTGCGACGAAGTGCACCTCGGCGCCAGCCGCAGCAGCGATGTCGGTGCTGAAATGCAGGCGGCCGGACGCCATGGCGGAGGCGAGAACCTCGGGCAGCCCAGGCTCGAAGAAAGGGGTTTTACCTGCTGACAATGAGTCGATCTTGGACTGATCCACGTCGATGCCGACAACATCATGACCAAGCTCAGCCATAGCGGATGCGTGAACGGCTCCGAGGTATCCACAGCCGATGACAGAAATTTTCATTGTTGAATCCCCATGATACAAGCCTACCGGCAGCGCCTGAGGTGCCCGGCTGGCGACGAGTGGTGGTCATAAACGAGGTGCGTTTCGCCTTTTGTGCGTTTCGTACTTAAGAAAAGGCCCCGGACAGTGTCCGGGGCCTTTTTAGAGCGTTACATCTCGGGCTAGCAACTTCACGCAGTGTCGGAAGATGTTGCCTTTAGCGTGACTCGGGATGTGGGTTAGACGGTTGCGCGCTGGCGGCGAACTACACCGAGCACGACGACCAGTGCAACACCGAGGAGCAGCGCACCGGCTGCAGCCCAGATGGCAAGCATCGGAGCGTTGTAGCCGGTGCTGGCGAGGCCGCCCTTGACGGCGGCTGCGGCACCTGCGTCTGCAGCGCCAACGGTGAGGGATGCGGTGCCCACGGTGCCGGACGTAAGGCCCGTAGCGGTGGTCGTGTAGGTGCCGGATGCGTCAGTGGGTAGCGTTACGTTCAGCGCGACGGCTCCGGTGCCGGTGGCCGTCTTGACGAGGCTCTGCGAGTTCACAACCGACTTGAAGGTCGCGAGAGTCGCTCCAGCTGCATTTTCGCCGGTGAGCGTGAAGGAGACGCTTTCACCCGGGGTGAAGGAACCCTCGGTGAAGGCCACTGTGACAGTGCTGCCCGGAGTGATTTCACCCGAAACGGTGATGTTGCCTTCCGGGACGTAGCCGGCGGCGTTGGCCGCAGCCGGGACTGCGAAGACTGCGAGAACCGCGAGTGCGGCTGCCGCTAAGGACTTTTTGAACATGGAGGTACCCCCTGCTGATGTGCAATGAATGTGCCGACACTGGCGGTGCTTCGATTGAAGCTCACCCCCGAGAGGGGATACCCCCTACATTAGGGGATGTTAACAGCCGATATCCAGTTTCTTTGTTTCATTTCTGTGAATTACGGGTGTCATTTGCAACTCAATCTCTCCGTTGAAGTGCACAGGGCCGAGCCAGTTGTATCTCAGGATCGCACTCTGACCGGGCGAAAGCTCGACCGTGAGCGCGCTCACTTGGTATCCGTCGTCGTTTGCGGGCAGATACGGCACAGGTTGGCCATCCTGGGTCACGCCCAGGTTCTGCATATCGGGTGCTGCGTAGACGGAGACAATGGACTTCACGCTTCCGAGTGCGACCCCGAACGCTCCTCCACCCGTGACGTAACGCGGAAGCGCTGTCGCGGCGTCGGCTGGCGCGGTGTTCGTGAGCGTGACCTCCACCGTGTAATTCGGACGCCCGTCCTTACGGCAGGTGACTTGCCCGACACCAGAAGCCACGTCAAGATAAGTTCCCATCTTGGCGCCCGTCGCATCATTGAGGTAAAGCCCGAACCGTTGCGCCGCCTCGTCGCTGACGGGGAGCGATCCCGCCAATGACGTGTCCGCCAGAACTGCTTGTTCGGACTCCGCCGCGCTCCACACCAGCACGCGGTTCTCAGACCCAGCCTTGCCCAATGCCGTTATCAGTTTGACCGGATCGACATCACCGCCGGCGACCGCGGAGAATACTGAGGCTGCCGCCGCTGAGAAGAATGCGTCTTGATCGGACGGCTCGGTGTAGCGCGCGTACACGTCGGTGAGCAGAAGACGTACAGCGTTTTCCGAGCTGAGCACGTCTCCAGTTGGGAGCGCAATGGGGCCGGTCGCCGCGAGAATGTACCCCAAGGCCACGGGGTCGATTGACAGGACGCCGTCCACCTGCACGCCGTATTCCAGACGCCACATCTCCTGCGCCAGTCTGGCGGAGAGGGGGAAGTTGGGCGTAAGGCCGACGTTCAGCATGTACTGTCCGGCTCTCTGGCTGTACAGGTTGGTGGTGTCAGGAGGAAGATCAAGCACGGATTCAGCGTGACGGGGGAAGCTTGCACCGGGTGCCTGCTGAGTGAGTTGAATTTCCCCGTTCTCGGTGTGGATCAATGCAACGGCACCAACAATCCCACCGGTGGAGCGAAGTTCGGCTGGATTCTGGAAAAGCACCGCGTAGTTGCGCGGGCCGTTGGCGCCCAGCATGGCTGGAATAATCCGTACTGCTCTATCGACGGCATTAATGGACAAAGCAGCCGCGTCGACCGCTGAGCTCAGCCTTCCCGCGGCGCCCGATACTTCGTCGAGGGTGCCGTTCGTGTCGAGCGCGCCAATCTTTGTCTGGGCCGCGACTATCGCTGCCGCGGCCGAACCTATAGCTGGCTGAGCCTCAATGAGCGGCTGAACGTCAATCGCACCATCAACGGGACGGAAGCCGTCGACCGAAATGGCCCCTGCCACTGCGGCGAGCGGTGCGATCCCATCTTGGGCCAGATCGTCGACGACGGCCGCCAGTTGGCGCACGACCACAAGGTTGGGCCCGAGCGCTGGGATCCCCTCAAATGCACGCCACACGGGATCGCTGGTGAGAGCCGCCGCCGATGCAGCGCGCTGGGTCAGCTCCTCGCCAGTGAGTCGTGCACCGGTGCCGTCCCCTTCCATAACCTGCCGCTGCATGACGCTGGCCAGGGGAATCGCACCCTCAAGCTCTCCCCGCGCGAGAACGGCGCGAACGCCAACCCATGCGCCCGAGCCGAGAATGAGGAGGACCATTGCGAACAGGACCAGCAACACGACCTTCTTGCGACCGCGCTTGGCAAGCCTCCGATTGAGTCGACGCGGCCGAGCCGAGGAGATAGGCTCCACCACCACCTACTCGCGCAGCGTGTCTGAGTGGGCCCGGTACCACTCGACGGTTGAGCGGAGTCCGTCTTCAAGGCCGATTTTCGCGGTCCAACCGGCCTGGGCGAGTTTGCTCACGTCGAGCAGTTTCTGCGGGGTGCCGTCGGGCTTGTCGGTGTCCCACTCGGTGGTGCCGGTGAAGCCGACGACGCGGGCGATGGTTTCGGCGATCTCCCGGATAGTGACGTCGCTGCCGGTGCCGACGTTGACCTGGTCGGGTCCGTCGTAGTGCTCGAGCAGGTGCAGGCAGGCTTCTGCCATGTCGTCCACGTGCAGGAACTCCCGCCGCGGCGCGCCGGTGCCCCAGTTGGTGACACTCTCCGCGCCGGACTGGGCGGCTTCGTCGTAGCGGCGGATCAGCGCGGGCAGCACATGGGAGCCCTGGGGCGAGAAGTTGTCGCCGGGCCCATACAGGTTGGTCGGCATCGCTGAGATCCACGGCAGGCCGTACTGGCGGCGGATGGCTTGGATCTGCAGGATCCCGGCGATCTTCGCGATCGCGTACGCGTCGTTGGTGGGCTCGAGGTGGCCGGTGAGGAGGGTGGCTTCTCTAATCGGCTGCGGCGCCAAGCGAGGGTAAATGCAGGACGACCCTAGGAATAGCAGGCGTTCGACACCGTATTTGAGGGCGGCGTCGAGGACGTTGACCTGGATGCGGAGGTTGTCGCTGAGGAAGTCCACCGGGTAGGTGCTGTTCGCCAGGATGCCGCCGACCTTCGCGGCGGCCAGCACCACGTAGCGGGGGGTGGTTTCGGCGAAGAACGCGAACACCGCGTCGCGGTCCTTCAAGTCCAGCTCGGCTGAGCTGCGGCCGACGAGGTCGGTGAAACCTTCCGCTTCCAGGCGCCGCCAGATCGCGGAGCCGACCAGGCCGCGGTGGCCGGCCACGTAGAACCGTCCGTCCCGGTCCAGGGCGGCCGGGGTGAAGTCGACCTGGTCGCGGGTGTCCGTCGCTGTATTGGTCATGGCTACTTCGTGCCCCAGCTGGTCAGCTTGACCTCATCGATCCACGGCCGACCCGAGTGCTCCAATGCGGCGATGTCGGCGTCGACCATGATCCGGGCCAGCTCGGCGGTATCGACCTCGGCCTTCCAGCCGAGCTTGTCCTGGGCCTTGGACGCGTCGCCGACGAGGGCGTCGACCTCGGTCGGGCGCAGGTAGCGTTCGTCGAACTTGACGTGGTCTTCCCAGTTCAGGCCGGCGTGGCTGAAGGAGGTTTCCACGAAGTCGCGCACGGTGAAGTTGCCGCCGGTGGCCAGGACGAAGTCGTCGGGCTCGTCGGCCTGCAGCATCCGCCACATGCCTTCGACGTATTCGGCGGCGTAGCCCCAGTCCCGGATCGAGTCCAGGTTGCCCAGGTACACGTGATCCTGGGTGCCGGCTTTGATCGCCGCGACCGCACGTGTGATCTTGCGAGTCACGAACGTCTCGCCGCGGCGGGGGGACTCGTGGTTGAACAAGATCCCGTTCACGGCGAACATGTCGTACGCCTCACGGTAGTTCTTGGTCACCCAGTACGAGTACACCTTGGCGGCACCGTACGGGGAACGCGGGTAGAACGGGGTGTCCTCGTTCTGCGGCGGCGGCGTCGCACCGAACATTTCCGAGCTGGACGCCTGGTAGAACCGGGGGTGAATACCGGCCATCCGCACCGCTTCGAGCAGCCGGATCGTGCCCATCCCGGTGGTGTCTCCGGTGTGCTCGGGCTCGTCGAATGACACGCGCACGTGCGACTGCGCGGCCAGGTTGTAGACCTCGTCGGGCTGGATATCTGCGAGCAAGGTCACCAAGCGGGAGCCGTCACTGAGGTCGCCGTAGTGCAAGAACAGCTTGGCAGTCGGGTCATGCGGGTCGACGTACAGGTGATCAATGCGAGATGTGTTGAACGTCGACGCGCGACGGATCAAACCGTGCACCTCGTACCCTTTGGCGAGCAGAAGCTCAGCCAGATATGAACCATCCTGACCGGTGATACCTGTGATGAGCGCGCGCTTAGTCAATTCATCCCCCAAGGGTGTCGGGCAACAGCGATCGGACATGACGTCCGTCGTCGATGCCGGGCTGTTTCGCTACAAGGCTGAGCATATGGATTCGGATGCGGCGACGCAAACGGGGGGTACGCGACCGCATCATCGGCCGTTGTCGGCACGGGTCACGAGCCCGCGCAACCAGCTAGCGAACTTGTCGATCGCCGCCCCCTCGCCAAGCACGTTGGTGCGATAACGGAACCCGTTTTCGCCCAAACTGCGGGCAAGAACAGGGTCAGAACCAAGCGCCAAGGCGGAGTCCAGGAGCGCTTGCGGGTCGCCGGCCAAGACGATTCGTCCACCGCCGGCGGCTTCGATCTCGCTGGCGGTGAGACCTTCGGGATCGGTTGCGCCGATGACGGGGCGGGCCGCATTAAAATAGGAGGTGAGCTTGCTGGGCACGGCCATCTCAGACACACCCGGCTTTTCGTTGACGAGGAGAACATCGGCTGACGCAAGCGCGTCTTGGAAACCGGCGTCGTCCAACGCCCCTATGAACTGCAAGCGGGTGACGCTCGCGCCGAGGGCCTGGAGCTCGTCACGTTGGCTGCCGTTGCCCAGCAACACGAACCGCACCGCACGCCCCTGCTCGTCGGCCAGACGGGCCGCATCCACGACGTTCTCGAGGCCCTGTTTGACGCCCATGTTTCCCGCATGTAACACGACGGTCTCACCCTCCTCCCAGCCGTGACGGGCCCTAGTTGCGGCAACGTCAGTCGGCGCAGCAGCGTCGAGGTGAGTCCAGTTGCGCACCACTTCAATCCGCTCGGCGGCGACTCCGAGCCGCCGACTGAGATGCTTGCCGAATCGGTCGTGAATCACTACGACGCCTGAGGCCGCTCTGAGGGTGGTCTTCTCGACCCAGGTGACAAGTTTCGCAACCGGGCCGTCCCCCATCCCGGTTTCAGTGATACCGAGGCTGTAGATGTCTTGCACCCAGACGTTCACGAGCGGTCGTTTCGGGCTCAATCGGGCGCGCACCATCGCCAGCGCCGTGGAGAACAGTGCGGGCGACACCATCACGATGACATCAGGGTTTCCCCAGCGGGCGAACACCAGGCGCAATCCAAATGTGAGCTCCGAAACAAGTCGATTCAGGCCGCCCGGGTTGGCAGGCACGTAGTGCCGCAACCGGGTGACCGACACCGCATCGATGATCTCGGAGCTGCTCCAGCGGCCGTACCCGTCGCGGATCTTCCACTCCGGGTAGTGCGGATGCGCCGTTAGCGCCCGCACTGAGAGTCCGCGTTTCGCGAGGCCACGAGCGAACGCGCTTGTGTAGGGCGAAATGCCCGTGGTCTCCGGCGTGTAGTTCAGTCCGATGATGAGAACCTTCAGGGGCAGGGTTCCGTTGTCAATGGCCGTCGGAGGCTGAATCTCGACACGGGTCACAGTTGCTCTACTACTTTCGTCGCGGAGATGCGCGCAGAGATCGAAACCCTCATCGGCAAGTCTTTTTTCACGCATTCCCCCAGTGGATCAATCTCGTCCAGCCGCGCCGCCCGTTTGGGACACACCCATTCGGGTGCCAGTGGTGGTGTGGCGTCCAGCCTAGCTAAGCAGACACTTCGGGTCCGACCCGGCGAGGTCCGAGCGGTAAATTGCCGGTTTCGAGCAAGTAAAAATACGATTCGAATGGACTCGATGACCCCGGACGGGGCATAGAGACGACACAATATGGGGAGAGTGCAAATGTGGGAGGGGCTCCGTGGGACTCAGAGAAACTAATCAACCTGCCAAAGTGCGGGTCATCAACTTGGCCGAAGCTCCGGGTGAGAAGGCAGCCTGGGACAAGCCGAAGGTGCAGGTTTACCTCTGGGCGATCGTCGAGCTGCTGATTGTAACTAACGCCTGGCAGATCAGCTCTTCACTGCGCATCCGCGCCCTGCGCCTCTTTGGCGCGGAAATTGGCGAGGGCGTCATCTTCCGGCCTCGGACTCGGGTGAAATTTCCGTGGAAGCTGCACATTGGTGACCGTTCCTGGATCGGCGAGGGCGTCTGGTTCCACAACCAGGACCACGTCTTCATCGGCAATGACGTCGTGCTTTCTCAGGAGACATTCTTGACCACCGGCAGCCACGCCCACCGGCGTGACATGGCACTGATCACCCGACCAATTACGATCGAAGACGGCGCATGGGTCACCTCTCGCGCCATTGTCCTCGGTGGAGCGCACATCGGCCGTTCTGCGCTGGTGCGACCGTTGACCGTGGTCGCGGGTCGAGTGGCGGCCAACTCCATTGTGAGTGGACCCGACGCTGAAGTCGTGGGCACGCGTTTTCCCGATCCCGCTTAACCCGAGCTAACGGGACCGCCGTTCTTGATGGTTCGGCACCTCAATTCACTCGGCTTCAAACAAGATCGGACCTCGCGAGCCCCGTGCAGACATCTCCCCTGATCACTGTGATCATCCCCATTCACAACGCGGCTAAGTACCTGACTCATGCCGTCGAGAACCTCAAGCAGCTGGAATCCCCGACGGTGGAGTTTGTCGTCGTTAATGACCACTCCACTGACGGCTCGGCCGAGTTGGTGCACGAGTGGCCCCGGTTGATTTCAAATGTCACGGTGATCGACTCCGTCGGGGTAGGCGTTGCGGCCGCCAGGAACGAGGCAGTCGCGATTGCTCGCGGTGAGTACCTCTGGTTCACGGACTGCGACGACGATTGGGACCCTGCGATCCTGACCCGATTGCTCGCCGTCGCTACCGCAGAATCGGCCGATATCGTCGTCTGCAACGCACGTAAAGTCGTCGCCGGCAGTGGCGAAGAGTCGCGCATCATAGATGCGCCCGACGCGACAACCTTGTCCGGGAGTGAGGCTCTTGGCAACCTGCTGAATGGCGCTGTGCAGGGACACCTCTGGAACAAAATCTTCCGAAGAGCGCTCTTCAAGGGGATCACGTTTCCCGCAACGCGCGCCCACTCAGATCTTGGTGCGATGTTCGAGCTTCTGGCGAGTGCCGAAACGGTCGCCCTACTGCCAGAGACTCTCTACACGTACTACATCCATAGTGGTTCGATCCTTAATCAAAGGGCCTACCGCTGGGACGACCTCTGGGATTGCCTTAACATCGCGCAGTCATCGGTAGAGGCCTCACCCCCCAGTGCCGACTTGCGTCACGACCTTGTGACCTTCAAATACCGCAATGTCATCATCCCGATCACAAACGAATCGGTTCGTCGAGATTCCTGGGAACCTGTCGAGACGATCAGGAATGTGCGCGCCAGGGCGAGACGGCAGGTGCGCTTAGGGGAGATTGTGACCCTGGCTCGCAGTGGGCAGTCGGATGCGGCCGTCCGGGCGATGCTGATCCTCGCGTTGCCCCCGGTGTACCTGGCCGTCTATCGCCGCCATCGCCGGCGAGCGATGACGTCAGTCGATGGCGGCTGACGACGCCATGGCCGGGTTAGACCGACAGCCGTTTCGAGCAGATATTCAAGGGCTTCGCGCCATCGCAGTTGGATTCGTCGTTCTCTATCACGCGGGCCTTCCCGGGCTTTCTGGTGGATACGTCGGCGTTGACATCTTCTTCGTCATCTCCGGATTTTTAATCACCAACCACCTGTTGGCCAACCTCTTGAGGGACGGTCGAATTGACTTCGCGTTGTTCTACGCGAAACGGGCACGTCGGATTCTCCCAGCATCCTTGGTCGTCCTCGTACTGACGCTGGCAGCTGCAGCAATGTGGATTGCCCCCCTTGACCTCAAAAGAACATTTCAGGATGCGATAGCCACAGTTGCCTATATTCCCAACATCCTCTTCGCCTATCAGAACACCGACTATTTAGCAGACCAGACACCATCTCTGTTCCAGCACTATTGGTCGTTGGGTGTGGAAGAACAGTTCTATATCGTCTGGCCGGCGATTATTGCGCTTGGTTTTCTCGCATTCGGCAAGTCCCGGGGTCGATTGCTGTGCGGTCTGATGGTGCTAGTCGTTTTGTCCTTCATCGGCGGGCTGATGTTGACTACCGTGGCTCAGCCATGGGCTTTCTTCTCGCTTCCCACACGCGCTTGGGAGCTCGGAATCGGCGGCCTTATAGCCTTCGCCGTTTCGTCGCCGAGGTGGAGACCGTCCAATACCTTGGCACGAGTGGGCGGGTGGGCCGGAATTGTGGCGCTCGCTGCGTTTGGCCTCATTTACAACGATGCGACTGTATTCCCTGGCCTTGCGGCGGCGGGTCCGGTTCTGGCCACCGCGGCCGTAATATATTTTGGCCACTGGAGCACCAGGGGCGACCCCGGCGTAATTCTCAACCGACGCGGATTTGTGTTCGTCGGCACGATCTCATACTCGCTCTACTTGCTCCACTGGCCGGCGCTCGTTATTCCGGCTCAAGCTGGCGGGCTGGAAAATGAACTCACGCTCTGGACCAGTCTGGCCATTGCAGTCATCTGCGTCCCATTGGCATGGGTCCTCTACCGGTGTGTGGAGCGTCCTGCTCAGAACTGGCGCCCGTTGGCGACCGCTCGACCACGATTTACGCTGCTCGCCACCGCTGGAGCGTCAGCGGTGATTGTTGCGATCTGCGGAACTGGGATCTACGCGAGCTCTCATCTCCCGCTCAGCATCGAACGGTCAGCAGCGGCAGCATCGTATTCGGATCCCCCAGTCTTCACCTCATTTGTGCCAGAGAATCTCACGCCGTCGCTCGAGGACGCCGCGGCCAGCAACCCGGCGATCTATGCAACGGGGTGTCATTTGAATGAGGCCGCCGATAGCGCCAAAGGTTGCGAGTTCGGGGACGACCCAACGGCGCCAGAAGTTCAGTTGTTCGGTGATTCCCACGCGGCACAGTGGTTCCCCGCGTTGTACGATTTGGCGGCTGCTGGCGACATCCAGCTCCGTGTCGACACCAAGAGTTCCTGCCCGTCCGTCGACATACCCAAACTCGAAGACGGGGTGCCCTATGTCGCGTGCGAGACCTGGCGCGAAAACGTCCAAGACCAGATCGACCGCACCCTGCCCGACATCATTGTGCTGGCCAATTATGCGAGGAGCGCCGGATTCTCGGATGGGCCGGAGCATGCCTCTGAGTGGGAACGTGGGCTGATTTCCACAATGTCCGAATTCCCCGAGGAGGCGGACGTGTACGTAATCGCTGACTCGCCGAATCTGGCCGCGACTCCAGCTGTGTGCCTTTCTGCACATCTCTCTCGGGCACAAGCGTGCGGCCTTTCGCGTGATGAAGCCATTGATGAGGAAATCAACGCCGCCGAACTGGAAGCCGTAACGATAGCTGGCGAGACTTTCGTCGACCTCACCAACTTCATCTGCTCCGCCGAGAGGTGCGATCCGATCACTGGGAATCTTCTCATCTTCCGCGACGGTAACCACCTAACACCGCAGTTCAGCGCGGGGCTTGCCGACGAGCTAGCCGACGAGCTCCATCTGCAGCTCCGCTAGCGGCGACAAGGGCCCCCGGTTAACCGAGGGCCCTTGATCGAGGTCTACCGCTGATTACGCCGTTAGCTGGAGGCGGATTCTGCTGACCTCGCGGCCAAGCCGTGCTGCAGCACTGGCCAGGTCCCTGTTCAGCTGGTCTTCGCGCCCGAGCTGAAGGGTCAGGAACTCCACGATTGCGGGGCCGGTTGCCTTCGCGGTGTCCAAAGACATCCCGGTCAAGCCGATCACGGCGAAATGCTCCTCCGCCTTCGGGACTGGCTTGTCAACGGCCTCGATCGGCTGGGCCCCGGCGAGCGACGCCAGGATCAACACGTGCAGTCGGTCGCTGATCACTGCTGCGGCCCTGGTGTACAGGTCGCGCACCATGAGTTCCTGCTCCAGGTCGGACCGTGTTCCCCACGGAATGTAGTCCGCAATCGAGCCCAACTTGGCCGCAACCTCCTCGGAGCGCACCTCGTCTTCGTCTACCTGGCTGGCAACCTTGACCCGGAGGTTGTTGTCCTCGGCGAACTTTCGCACCGACTCGAACCACAGTGGGGAAGGAAAGGGGCGCTTACCACGGAGGCTCACGATGACGTAGTCGCGCTCGGTTCGGGCGATGCCCGCCACCAGAGGTTCGCTGTATGCGGTGTCGGGAACCAGTTTGCCCGTCTTCATGAGCGTGTAGCTGGCCTTGTTGCGCCACAGTACCTCCTGGGAGAGCAACGCTGAGAGGCGGTAGATTCCTCCGACGAGGGCCGAGTACTCGCCGACCGCACGCGGAGGACGGATGACCTTCGCACCCCGCAGTCGAAGCACAACGGCGACGGCAAGGAACATGAGTTCCGACTTTAGGTGTGGTGTGCCGAGCGGCACTTCGCCCGGGTCGAATACGAGTGCGCGCTTGCCCCGACCGAAGAGCAGATTCTTCAGCCACGCGCGGCGCTGTGAGGCGCCATACGATGTTTCGTCTGCGGTCAGCGCGAGCTGTTCATTCCAGCCCGGTGTAGTGCGGCCAACGTAAGCGTGAATGTCGCCGGTTCCACGAACCCACTCCAGCACGCGGCGGCGGATTACGGCATCGCCAAGGTTGCCACTCACCCCCGTAAGGATAATGAAAATCTGGCGTTTAGAGGTGGATACCATGCTTCTCCATTGTCGAGGTCAATATAGGTAAGAGGTCGGCCAGTTGCAACTGCGTGTGGGGCGGGTCTGGCGGCTAAGAGCGTTGGAGCTTCCGGATGATTTTCCACATTTCACGTTGCGCCTTGTTCCGGACTCTTGTGGTGAACGCCATTTTCGTCACGGCTTGGTAGGACTCAAGCATCGGTCGAATCGCATCGAGGTAGACGTTCAGGTCGTTCTTTTGCTTCGCCTCTATGAAGATTTCATGGCTCTTCTCAGAGAGAACCCGACGTCTACGAACAATCCCGATGCGCTCCTCCGTGGTGTTCTCGTAGCTCGGCTGGACCCGCTTCTTCGGCGACCATCGGCCAGCAGCCTGGTCGTCGGCGAGCCGAACGGCCAAGCCCTCGCGGCGGTGGCGGAAGTTACCGCCCTGAGTGCGCGCCACGGAGTCGGTGTCGAGGTTGTCAAGACCGACCTCGCCGCCGGCAACGCCGTCGGCCAGGATGCTGTCGATGACGTCGTTGCGGGTGACAACAACGTTTGTGCCACGCCAGTCGATCTCATACTTGGACAGCCAAGCGTCGCCGATGACGACATCGGCGGTCTCAGCGAAAATATCATCGCAGTAGTTGCAGGCGTCCAGCTGGAAGACGGCATGTCCCCAGTTTCCGCCCACCAACCCCAGGGTGGGGGCTTCCTTCATCACGTCTGTGCCCTTTTCCAGGGCACCGAAACGGTACTGACGCGATGTGAGGGCGGGGTCCTTTATCCGAAAATCGACTCGCTCCAACTTTTCGGGCGGCACTCCAACTTGCCAGGCGAAGGATTCAGCGTACGCCGTCGACTTCAAGTGTCCGCAGACGATCCCCACGAAGAACTTGATTTGCTGGGCGAGTTCACCATCTTCGGCCGCTGCTAACCGGGCGCTCTTGATGGCGCAGGGTACACCCACCAGTGCGTACCGCTTCCCGTCGCCCCTGATCTGCGCGAGGGCTTTCGCGAAGCTGGCCGGGTGGTACTGGGATTTCCGTCGACCCATAACGTCGTCGATGGAGTGGGACACAACGTAACCGAACATGGGCGTCTCAGTGAACCCGACGTGCACGACACCGTCGATCTCACCGCGCTCCAGAAGCTGACACACCAACCAACTGGTGATGCCGCCCGAGCTGCTCCCCGGGATCAACTTGTCGTCGGTGACGCGCCCGGCATACATGTTGAGATAACGCCCCAGCCGCGGGTCATACTGCAGTTTCGCATCGAAGACCTCCGCCGCGATCTGGTCCTCATCCTTGGACTCGTCCGTGAACGGACACACCCGGGAAGCGATCTCCTTGTCTGCGTCTGTCGCATTCGAGATATCGGCCTGGTAAATGCCCCGAGTGCTCAATCGGATCGGGATGCGCCCCTTCGTGGCCGTCCCGCAGCCTCCGCAACCCACGCAGATCCCGTTTTCAATTACCTTATCGATTGTTGCCATGCGTGCCCCCTTGGGGTGTCTTTTTCGCTGTCAGGGTCGTACCTAGTGTGTGGAGACGAAGTGGCTGACGCTCTCCGCGTTTCGTGTCAGTCACTGAGCGACCTGTCAACCGACCGGGGTGCATCCTTGGCTGCGATTGTCTTCACAACAGGTTGAATGCCCAGGCCTCGGAGGATTCCGTCGACGAAGTTGTCGGCGCTCTTTTCGGCCGAGTACTCGTCGCCGTCGTGCGCTGCAGTCGCTTTGAGAGAGGCGAGGCGTTCCGGATCGCTGAACATCTGCAGGATGCTGGCGGCGTAGCTCTCGACATCATCGTCGGTCCACACCGAGTTTTGGTCGTTGAGGTAGTCGGCCTCCGGTGCGTGGAACGGAAACCGGGTCGTAATGATTGGGACGCCAAGGGCTAGCGAGTCCACGGCAACCAGTCCCACGCGCCCGGGAATCAGGATGGTGTCCACCATGTTAGATGCTACGGCGAGTTCATCGAGCTCGAGGCGACCGGCGAGCCTGACGTAGTCGCGGCGGGCGGTTTCCTCCGCCACGTAGGCATCAAGTGGACCCGCGCCGGCCAGCACCAATTCGAAGTCGGGCAGGCTGCGGCGAACGATGTCACAGGCTTCGAAGAGGAACGGCAGCCGCTTGGGTACGTCGAAGGCCCCAACGAAGAGGGCCACGGGCCCACTTCCGATGCCCAGCCGGGTGCGCATGGCGGCCAAAGCGGTGGTGTCGGCCCCGTTTTTCGACTGGCGCAGTCTGGCGGTGTCGGTGGTGTTCACGACCGTTGAGATCAGTCCCGACGGTACCCCGCTTTCGGAGAGGTGCGCCGCCCCCTGAGCGGTGTAGGTGAACACCTGGCTTGCACGAGAGCAGAGCCAACTCTCGAGTCGAGCGTCGACACCGTTGTTTCCAGCAGTGTAGTTGCGGCCGTGACCCCAGAGCATCATGTTGACGTGCGGGTCTGCAGCGAGCAGGTACGTTTCCAGGCTGGAACTCGCCAGCCCCGTAACCACTGCGCGCACGTGCCGGGCCTTGCGATGGATCGCACGGAACGTCACATTGCGTCGAGCAACGGTGACCCGGTGCTGAACGATGGGAACGCTCCATGGACCGCTGGAGGAGTTGCGGCGGGCGGCGACGATACCCTTCGGCTCTGCGTGCCAAACCTCGAGCTTGAGTCCCTCGCGGTCCAGCCGAGCTGCGATGGCATCAAAGAGTCCGACCCGATAGGACGGTACGAACGGTTGGATGAAGGCGATCGTGGTGCTCGTATTCCTGGTGCGTGTCACAGTTTGTCCTTCACTCTCGGGTGCGCCGGCACGGCGGCCTCGGCGTAGATTGTTTCAAGTTGGGCGGCGACGGCAGCGATCGAGTACTCGTCGCGAATAAGACTCCTGGCGGTATCCCCGATTTGTGCCCGCAGCTGGGCACTTTGTAGAAGTTCCCGGGTACCGGCCAAGAGTCCTGCCAGCGATTCGTCGACGACGATGCCGGCACCAGCACGCTTCAACGGTTCAGCGAGGCCGTTGCTCTCGGTGATAACGACAGGAATCCCCAGAGACATCGCTTCCAAGACCGACATAGGGAAGACCTCCTCCACCGAAGGCAGGACGTATATCGCCGCTGACCGCATACGTTCAAGAGTGGCCTCTGGCGACAGGGGTCCCTCCCACGTGAGGCGCTCACCGAATCCGTACTTCGCGATAAGCTCCCGCACCAGACCACCCTCGCCTTCGTCTGGTCCCACCAATGTGAAGGTGGCGTCGGTTCCCTCATCGAGCAATATCCGCGCCATCTCTACGAAAAGACCGGCGCGCTTCCGTGGGTGGAGACGTGCGAGGAAGAGAACCTCGAGGTTGTCCGTCTTTGCCTTGGAAAGCGGCAGGAAGGCGATCCCATTGCCGATTGCGCTAACGGGCAAGTTCGTGCGCGCCACCGCCAGAAGGCTTTCGCTTTCTTTGTCGGTCAATGACAAGATCCGCTTGCTTGTGCGGAGGATGCGCCGCGTATAGACGGCATCAATGAGCGCTGCCAGGCGGCGCTCCGATTCATCGATCATGCCGTGCGTCTGGACCACGAGAGGCACGCGGGACCGCGCAACCGCCGCCGCCGCCGGCAGGGTGATGAGATCCCGCGCAAGATGCACGTGTACTACATCGACGGCTTTGAGCTGCGCACGAAGGTATTTCTGCAGTCCGGGTGCGGCGAGACCGGCGAAACCGGTTGCAGGCACGAGCGAGTGCACTGGGAAGAGACGAACCGGCACCCCTTGGATCGAAGTCGGCGAATCCCTTTCGAACCCGCGGGCTCCGGCAATGAGTTCTACGGCGTGGCCCAGCCTAGCGAGCTCGCTGAGCTGATTGAGCGCCACGCGAATAGGTCCGCCGTAGGCGCCCTCGGGAGTAACAAGGGTGGCCACGTGGAGAATTCTCATACCGCAAACCCCGCCGCGGTTCGACGCTCATTGGGCCAGGCCTCACGGGCAAGAGCGGGCTTCAATTTCTTACCTCAGTTGCTCTCTTGATTGGAGAATTCAAAAGGCGCACAAACTGACCTTCAACTTTGGCCAGTGCAATTCTCGCGCGTTCCGATTCGGTAGCTACTCCGTCGGCGAGCCCGACAACTTCGGTACTCATCCAAGCCAGTCCGTCCACGCTGTCGAAGTCGGGTGAGGTGGTGCGCAGCGTCACCCATGGGCGCAAGGTGGAAGCCAGCTTGTCGGACCCCTTGTCGAGCACCGCAATTGGCGCTGCCCCATGCTGGATTCCGAAGATCAGGGCATGCAACCGGTTGCTGACAACCGCGCCAGCGTTGGCGTAGGCGCTGCGAGCTCGCGTGAGTTGATCCGAGTGCGAATGGTTTTCCCACAGGACCGCCGAAACGCCAAACTGTTCAGCCAACGAGCGATGCTGCTCGTCGTCCCGTTTCACCTGCGTGACGAACAGCGGACGCAATCCCTTTGACCTGATCACGTCGACGACGGCGCTCAATCCGTCGACACTGATAGGCCGGTCACCGCGCAGCGAGATGACCACGTCGGTCCGCGTGCCGCCACTGGCCGACTGGCCGAAGTCGTGCGCAAAAGCCAGGTCTGGGGCGTTCACCAGAACTCGCTCGAGCACGGCAGCGGACCGTGTGTCTCGCACCACGTAGAGCTGGAACATGGCGACCACAGCCACCTCAATGCGGCGAGCCAGCCGGCCTCGACCTCGAAGGGAACGACCCACCGCAAGTACGGAGCCGCCGGACGCTCGAACCGCCGTGACGTTAAGGAGGTTTACGAGCGACTTGCCCATCGCTTTCACGCTCGGCCCGAACACCTGCGGGCCTGGTGCGAAGACCATCGACGCTCGCCTGCGGAGTAGAAAATACCACAGGAGAGCCTGGTATTGGACAGCGTTTTCCACAAACCGCACTTGCTCGTCCGTGTCAAATGCTGCGACATACGCTTCCGGCATCGAGCCTGAGTAAGCAATAACGTCACTCCCGGTCCCACGAATCCACTCGAGTGCTGCATTGCGGATCTCTATGTCGCCAAGGTTGTCCCACTGGGCGGCAACACTGTAAAAGACCGTTCGGCGAGGCGGCCGGGAAGGCCGAGGCTGGGAAAGTGTCATCGGTTCGGCTCCTTTCTAAGGATGAAAGTGGTCAAGCGAGTCACTAAGACTGAGCTCTGGACGACGTATGAGAACGCCAGGCCCGACGCCGCTCCAATCGCCCCCCAGAGAGATCCGCCGATTCCGACGCCCAGTAGGCAAACGAAAGTAGTCAGGACGGCAGTGCCCGCAACATAGTGTTTGAGCCCGACTCCCTGCAGCAAAGAACCCAGCAGGGACGCCGACGCAGCGAAGACCAGACCGGCCACAGTGATCTGCAATGCAGGGACAGCCCCCGAATAGGCCTCGCCGAGCAGAACGGGAACCGCAAACGGCACCAATATCCCGAGAAGGAGGTAGAACACTCCAAGTCCGCCGACGACGTAGCTGACAAGCCTAAGGAGCCCGCCCATGTTGCTAGACGTGCGCGACGCAGACGCGGGCAGAAGCACTGTTGCGAGCGATGTCGGCAGGATCCGGAGCGGGCTCGTTAGTCGTGCTGCCGCCGCATAGAATCCAGCCTGGGCAGTCCCTGCGACGAGTCCGATGATCGTGGCGTCTAGGTTGCGCGCTTGGGTCGCCACGGAGTTGATCCAGTACGGATATGACATACGGAATAGCTGGCGAGCTGGAAGTTGCTCCCTCGGCGCGAGTCGCTTGTGAACATATGAATGCGCGAATATCCAGGAGGCGCACGCTGCAGTCGCCGAAGAGAGCCCGAACGCGAGTACTGGGTCGATGCTTGTCCAGAGCGTGAGCCCCGCAAATAGCACTAGGTTGCCGACGCGACGACTCACGAGATTCGTTGTGTTTACGCGAGCGTCCCCATCAGCGAAGACCACACCAAGCCAAGCATCCGCGTTGCGTTCTGCTGCCGCCCACAGTCCCAGGGGCAAGAGAAGGAAGAACTGAGAGTTAGCCAGAAACCCGAGGAGACCGACCACAACGATCAGCGAAATCCCCATTGCAAGCGAAAGCGCGTTATTTAGGTACAGAGCGGCTGTAACGACTGTGGGGTTCGTGCGTTTCGCTCGTTCCCGAACTACCAAGGTGGGCAGGCCAAAGTCGAAGAATGTCTGCACGACAGTCAGCACGCCATAGACACCGGCAAAGAATCCAAACTCGGCCGGCGAAACTGCGCGTACGAGCAGCAGCATAATCAACGCTTGGATGAGTGCTGCCAAGATGCGACCGCTGGAGACCCAGGCAAATTGGCGACCAACTCTGTACCTACGCACTGTGCTCAAGTCGTTGTCCTTCGCTTGAATCTGTATCCCACTTGCTGGCTGACGGCCGGCGACCCGCGTATCCGCATCAGTCTTGTTGCCGATCATCCGGCGTCTCGATCCGCCGCAAACTCAGGTCTACCGACCGCCGCGGGTCGCGACTCCATCGCCGAGCCATCGAGAACCCGTTGCCTGGGCGACTCAGGACGGTTGCCAACAAGTAGGTCGGGTTTCCTTTCGAAGACTGCTCGTCGCACCAGCCAGTCGACGATGAGAAGGACGACGAGGCACTGCGCAGCAATCCACAGTTGCGAGACCGGATTCCCTCGCACGATCACAGTCGCAAACCCAGCAACGAGCAGGAGAACAGCTGTTGAGTTGCCTCGTGATGCAAGGAGTTTCGCTTCGAATTTTGAGCATAAAATCCCGATAAGGAGCATTCCGATGATTACGCCGGGGAGAGCGAGATCGTAGTAGAGAGTTCCAACCACGCTCGGGACCGGGCAAACGTTCTGGGCGCACGTCCCACCGAATGCTTGGATCAGGAGTTGATTGCTCCACGTCGGGAACGGCAGTAACCCGGCGGGAACCGGTGCCAGGAGCGCTTCACCAATGGTCCCGCGCCCGAAACCGTACGGGAGGGTGTTACCCAGGCGCGGAGCAAGGTATGAGACGTAATTAAACATCTCAGTGTCATAGGAGAGAAAGAAACTGTTGAGAATTCCTTGCACACCTTCTGAATCGAAGTACTCTCTCATTGCACCGAGGAGACTCGCGTCGCCGGTTCTGGAACCTGCGCTTCTGACGAACGGCATAATCGCCAAGGCAAGGAACCCCGCGACCGCACCAGCAAACCAGCGCAATTTGAGCTTCCTCATCCAGCCGGGACCACAAGCGCCTAACAACGCGGCCACAACGGACGGAATCAAGAACCGCCGCGTCCCCAATGCTGACGGAGGAATTACGCAGAGGGCAATCACGCCCCAGTAGACAATTGACTGTCGCCACGAATACGCACGCACTCGTTCTACGCGGAAACGAGTCAATGCGACGACCAACGCCGCGACCACGGGCAGCGCGGGAACCAGGGCCGGAACGTTGAGGAACGTCTCTGAATTCTCCTGCGACCG
>Ga0247806_10000461_pt1 | contig 25641 bp, 22 predicted proteins | sample UWRJL059202B1_FD_179935 | JGI IMG/M metagenome (GOLD analysis project Ga0247806, IMG submission 179935) | Plant litter microbial communities from Arlington Agricultural Research Station in Wisconsin, United States - UWRJ-L059-202B-1 | ecosystem: Environmental > Terrestrial > Plant litter >... | reverse complement strand
CGGGCATAAATGAAGGAGTTTGCCCCAAAATCGCGTCTGGGATCCATTTTTCTGACAGCTTAGCCAGCATTTTCCTGCATTGCGCTGCAATCTCCCCAGCACCGGGGTTATCCTGTCGAGGCCCGTGCCCTGAGGGTTTTTTCAGCCCGCCGGGAACTTGTCGGGGCCGGCTGATTACTGATGAAAAAGCCGGCCAATTTGCGACACCGGTCACCCCACGCCCTTTTCGAGAACAGTCACTATGTCCAGCACCACTGCCACCATCCTCGTAGTCGAAGACGACGCCATCGTGCGCATGCTGATCGTTGATGTGCTCGAAGAACTGCAATTCAAGGTGCTGGAGGCGGACGGCGGCACCGCGGCCCTGGCCCTGCTGAAAAACCACGATACGCTCATTGACCTGCTGATGACCGACGTGGGCCTGCCGGAGATGGATGGCCGGGAGCTGGCTGCACGCGCGCGCGCGCTGCGCCCGAGCCTGCCGATCCTGTTTGCCAGCGGTTATGCCGAAAGCCTGGAAGTGCCTGCCGGGATGCACGTGATCGGCAAGCCCTTCTCCATCGATCAGTTGCGCGACAAGGTCAAGGGCCTGCTGGCTGACCGCCCTGTGGTTTAATAACGCCGCTCGCGCCCTCCCCCTGCCGCTTCAAGGAAATACCGCTCATGAGTCAGTCCCGCGCAACCAAAGTCCTGGTTATTGGTTACGTCTGGCCCGAACCCCGCTCATCCGCCGCCAGTGGGCACGTGATGCAGATCCTCGAGACGTTCCTGGAACAGGGTTGGGACATTACCTTCAGCAGCCCGGCAGGCCCCGGCGAGCACAAGGCCGACCTGACGGCCATGGGTATCGCAGAGTGCAGCATCGAGCTCAACAGCAGCAGCTTTGATGCTTTCGTCAGTGAACTGGCCCCGGATATCGTGCTGTTCGACCAGTTCATGATGGAAGAACAGTTTGGCTGGCGCGTGGAAAAACACTGCCCTAACGCTTTGCGGGTCCTGGAGACTTCAGATTTGCAAAGCCTGCGCCATGCTCGCCACCAGCGGCTCAAGGACCATCTCAAGGCCAGCGACGACCACGATGACGGCACCGCGCTGTTCGGCCAGACGCTGGCCCAGGAGTTCACTGCGATGGCCGACACCGATCTGGCTCGGCGGGAAATTGCCGCACTGTTTCGCTGCGACCTCAACCTGATGATCTCCGAGGTGGAGATCCGCTTGCTGGTCGAGCACTTCAGCCTGCCACCCAGTGCCCTGCATTGGTGTCCACTGATGCTCGAACCCACGGCACAGGCGCTGGCTCCGTACGCCGACCGTGCGCATTTTCTTAGCATCGGCAATTTCCGCCACGCGCCGAACTGGGATGCGGTGCTCTGGATGAAAAATGCCGTCTGGCCGCTGATCCGCCAACAACTGCCTGGCGCGCAACTGCACATCTATGGTGCCTACACGCCGCCCAAGGCGAGCGCCTTGCACAACCCGGCGCAGGGGTTTCACATCATGAACTGGGCAGAGGATGCGTTGCAGGTGATGACGGCCGCGCGTATCTGCCTGGCACCCTTGCGTTTCGGGGCCGGGATCAAGGGCAAGATTGTCGACGCGATGCTCTGCGGCACGCCCAACGTCACCACTCCCATCGGCGCCGAAGGTATGGCCGGGGACATGCCCTGGGCCGGCGCCATTGGCGAAAGCGCCTCGGCCATTGCCGCAGCCGCCGTGCGCCTGTACCAGGATGAACAGCTCTGGAACCAGGCCCAGGATGCCGGCGTAAAGCTGCTGCACGGCCGTTACCGGCAAAGCGTGCATGGCCCGGCGCTAATTGCACGCCTGGAACATTGCCGCGAACATCTACTTGAATTACGCCAGGCCAACTTTATTGGCGGCATGTTGCGTCATCACCAACACAAGAGCACCCAGTACATGTCGCAGTGGATTGAAGAAAAGAACCGCAACAACGCGTAAGCGGTAATCTGGCCAAGGGGCAGTGCCGGGCTGCAGGTTGTTTCGGCATGCTGCCTTATTCCTGCACGACCTCCTCCAATTCCCACGGCCCTTAGCGAAATCTGCAACTACCGAGCACTGCAACTTGAGCCTAGTTTAGGAACTTCCCTCTTCGCATCTCGTTCATTGGCAAATTACTCATGACAGCCACCAAACGGTCCGGCGTGCATAGATGAAGAGTGGAAACCTTGTTGACCCACAGTGCAACTTCATCAGCCGTCCTTAAATAGCCTGGTGCGACAGGACGGAATCATGACTACTCAAGGAAGTGTAGATATGAACATCACCCACACCGCAAAAATCTCATTCCGGCATGAATGGATGAGCAAGACCCCGAGCATGGACGGCTTGACCCTTAACCAACTGGTTTGGCCAGGAGCTCACAACTCGGGAATGGATTTATATACCGCCAACCACAACACAATCAGCAGCGTGCTAGCCTCCCACACCATGTGCCAGAACGGCCCTTATATCCAACAGCTCAATAGCGGTGCACGGGCACTGGACCTGAGGGTTTTCTCCAACTCCAGAAAAACAGATATTTATCAGTTCGAGACCTTTCACGGCCCCGCAACCGGCAGCCCGCTCAGCGACCTGGTCAAGGCCCTGGACTTTTTCCTCGATAAAAACCCCGATGAATTCATCCTGCTCGACGTGCATCAAACCGAGGGCAGCCAAGGTAACGGTTTTGCCTTCAAGGAGTTCAACGATGCGATCAACCGTCGCCTGGGCGAGCGCCTGATTCCTTTCGAGAATCGCCATCTGACATTGGCTGAACTCAAAGCCATCAGCCGTACACAACGGGTGGTGATTGCCGCTTCGGGGCACCCCGAATTCGACGCACGGGTATTCTGGCCGAAGATCCTGCACTGCTGGAGCGGCAAGGACCTGACTTCTCCCAGTGAGCTGAAACAACACATCGCCCGCACACTCGACAATCCGCCAGACGGTTCGCTGCCGTGGTCGCTGTCAGCAACCAGTTATATCTTGTTCGATGCGTCGGGCATTTCCCTTATTGACCCGTTATACGGGGCTAACAACGCTTTCGTAAGGGTCAATAAGATCACCGATGAACTGAATGAATGGTTCAGCCCCAGTCCAACCGGCGAATGGCTGCTCAAGTGCAGCATTATCAATGTCGACTTTATCGACGAAACCTTGCTGGTCGAGTACTGCCGGGAAGCCAACATGTACAAGGCACGTAAAAAGTAGTCGTTGACCTTGGTCGGATCTTGCGGCTTGCCCGCGATGGTCTCAAGAACGCTGCGTTCATCCTGGATCTGCGCGTTATCGTTGACGTCCATCGCGAGCAAGCCGCAAGCGGGTACCCGCTCCAACAGGGGCGGTGTTGCCGATGGTCCTATAACACTGAAAAGTTGTAGCTGAGGATCAGCCGCGTTTCATCTACATCCCTGGCGACCGCCTCGTAGTTGGTACGGTAGGTCGCGCTGCGCAGGCGCAGGCTCAGGTCCTTGAATGTGCCGCCCTGGATCACGTACTTGAGCTCGCTGTCGCGCTCCCATTCCTTGCCCTCTTGCTCGCTGCCCGCCACCTTGATCTGGTCACCGCTGACGTAACGGGTCAGGAAGCTCAAGCCATTGATGCCCACGGCCTTGAAGTCATAGTCGTAGCGTACCTGCCAGGAACGCTCCTGGGCCGCGGCGAAATCGTTGACCTGGACGTAGTTGACCAGATAAGGGTTGCTGCCATCCAGGTAGGGCATCGAGGTGTCGCCGATCATCCGCTGCCAGCCGGCACTGAAGGTGTGGCCGCTGATGGCATAGCCGAGCATCCCGCTCAAGGCGCGGTTATCGATGTTGCCGGCGCGCGCGGCGCCGGTGTCGGCGCTGCTGAGCAACCGCAGGTCAGCCTTGAGCAGCCCTGGGCCCATGGGTTGGTTACCGAGCACGCCAACGAAGTGCTGACGGTAGATCTCATCGAGCTCCGCGTACTGGTACTGCGCACTCAAGCGCTCGTTGAATTTATAGTCCAGGCCATACAGGTCGAAGTGATCGGCGGTGATATTGCACGCGTAGCGCTTGTTCTTGCAGTGCACGCGGATGTCTTGCTGGTCGGTGGAATCCCGGGCGGTGTACTGGTCCAGGCGGGCGGCGGTGAAGGTCAGGTCCTTGAGTTCCCTGGACCTCAGCAAGGCGCCATTGAACTGGGTCGGCAGCAGGCGCCCGTCGTTGTATTTGAGCAGCGGCAGATCCGGCAACAAGGAGCCGTACTTCAATACACTGCGCGAGATGCGCATCTTGGCCGTCAGGCCGAGCTTGGCGTATTGGTCTTCCGAGCCACGCGGGTTGCTGCCGGAGGACGGCAGTAGGCCGCTGTTGCTGCTGTCGGCACTGGAGTCGAGCTTGAGCCCGAGCATGCCCAGCGCATCCAGGCCAAAACCCACGGTGCCTTCGGTGTAACCCGACTGCAGGTTGAGGATAAAACCCTGGGCGGATTCTTCGCGCTTGGAAGCACCTTGCGGGTTGCTGCTGTGGCCATCGCGAAAATCGCGGTTGAAATACACCGTACGCGACTCGACGCTGGCGCGACTGTCGTCGATGAAACCACTGGCCTGAGCGCCAGTGCTAAAACCTGCGCACAGGGCCAGGACGCCGAGGCCCAGAGCCGGGCGCGGTGTGATGAGGGAATACGGGGGACGCATGAAAAAAGCTCCAGCAGTGCATCTGTGCGACGGGTCAATCAAGCAACACAAATAACGCGCACCCCATGCCGGACAAGGCTCGGGAATGCAGGGGGAAGTAATAACGGGTGATCGCCAATGATGGCATAAGGCTTGTTTGCTCGGCAGGCGACTTTAGTCGGAAATCCGCCGGCGAAAAATCAGCGCAAATCGACTTAACCTCCGGTTAATCCTGTGGTCCAACAGTGACTGGACCGCGTTCGCGCAGAGCTCTCTGACGCCCCACGCGGCAGGGCCGGCATCCGAAATGCCGCGCCGACTTCAAGCCCGCTGTGGAGACTATCCATGAACCTGCGAATCCTCCTGCTTGCCACTTCCCTCGCCTGCACCGGGGCCTCCGGCCTGGCGCTGGCCGACAACACCAACACCGCGCTACCCGTGCCCTATCACTACGGCATGGAGCTGCACGTCAAACACGTGATCTCGATGACCGAACCCAGCACCCAGGAATGCAAAGTGGTCACTGCGCAGATGACGTTCATCGACAACCAGGACAAACAGGAGAACATCAGCTATCAGAAGCTCTCGGACGCCTGTAGCTATCAGAACTGAACCAAGGGCTGAAATGCCCCGGGCCTGGCTGCAAGACCAGGCCCGGGGCATCTGGGGTCGAACTTTTCGAGCGTGGGCTTAGAATGCCCGCAGTTTCGGCTCGATCGCATGAGTGCCAGGTTTGTATGCCAGGTCATGGCGCAACTCGGCAATCAGCTCGTTGATTTCGCGGCAACCATTGAGGGTGCTGGCATCGATCCCGGTGACTACGAGGTCGATCTGATCGGTCTGGTGATCGCCGAAGATCTTGATGGTCATCGACAAGTCCGGTGACAGCGTGCATTGGCAGCGTTTTGGCAAAAAACTGCTTTCAATGATATTGCGCAGTTCCAGGGCAGACAGAAACATAAGCAGGCTCTCCTTTTTATCGACCGAATGATGTTTGTTTGGTCAACCTCTGCCGGCCGGGCCGGATCTTTCCTTCGCGATGGTTCCCGGTTTCTGCCAGGACGCAGCCCGAGATTTATTTTTACATGATGCTCTTCATATTCCTTTCACAAGAATGGAGCATTAAACATGCCTAAAACCGCTCGCAGCAGTTCGTAGGCCAATCAGCAGCTTAGGTCAAGCATCAACATTTGGGCTCATGCAAAACGCAAGATTGGCGGTAAATCGTCCTGCAATTTGCCAGCTCCACCATTGCGGTTTGCATTAGGCGAGCGGCACGGTAAGAATGCTCCCGTTCACCGAATCCACCCTATGCAAGGAGGCATCATGCGCTCTTCTCACTTAAGCGTCATGGCCGTGCTGCTGGCCGGTCTGTCGACCCAGGCCTTGGCCACAAAACTTGAAGACGTCGCGCCCTTTCCGAAGGCGGACAAGGGTTTTACCCGGCAGGTCATTAACCTCGCCCCGCTGACCGCTGAAAACAACTACCAGGTCGAGATCCTCGCCGGCAAGACCCTGACCGTGGACTGCAACAACCCACGCCTGGGCGGCATTCTCGAAGAAAAGAACCTCGAAGGCTGGGGCTATCCGTTCTACCGGATGGACAAAGTCATCGGCCCCATGAGCACCCTGATGGCGTGCCCTGACGGCAAGCGCACGGAAGCCTTCGTGCCCGTGGTCGGAGATGGCTTCATGCTGCGTTACAACAGCAAGCTGCCCATCGTGCTCTACGTACCCAAGGACATCGAAGTGCGCTACCGCATCTGGTCGGCGTCCGACAAGGTCGAGAAAGCCGTCCAGCAATAACCCTGCCGACCCACGCTCAAGCCGACGCGCCCCACAAGGCGGCGCGCTCGGCGACATGGCGCAAGCTGTCGAAGTTGATGTTGGCACCTGAGTCGATGGCCACCAACGTCTGCCCCTGGATCGCGTTGCGTGCCACATACTGCTTGATTCCCGCCACGGCCAAGGCTCCAGAAGGCTCGGTGATCGAGCGGCTATCGTCGTAGATATCCTTGATTGCTGCGCATAACTCATCGTTACTGACGGTCAGCACCTGATCCACATAATCGCGGCATATGGCAAAACCGTGGGCGCCGATCTGTGCCACGGCGACCCCATCGGCGAAACTCCCCACGCTCGGCAACATTACCGGTTCCCCCGCCGCCATCGCTGCCTGCAGACAGGCCGAATGCTCGGACTCGACGCCGATGATACGGATAGTCGGCCGCAGGTATTTGACGTAGGCGGCGATGCCCGCGATCAGCCCGCCCCCACCGACCGGAACGAAGATCGCATCCAGGCGCCCCGGATGCTGGCGCAGGATTTCCATGGCCACGGTGCCCTGCCCAGCAATCACATCCGGGTCGTCGAACGGCGAGACGAAGGTGCGAGCGCTGTCGCGCGCCAGTTGCAAGGCATGCTCCAGGGCAAACGGGAAACTGGCACCGTGCAGCAGGGCCTGCGCGCCACGGCTGCGCACGCCGACCACCTTCAACTCCGGCGTCGACTCGGGCATGACGATACAGGCGTCGATCCCCAACTCCCGTGCGGCCAACGCCACACCCTGGGCGTGGTTGCCGGCGGACGCGGTGATCACGCCGCGGGCTTTCTGTGCCTCACTCAGGTGGGCCAGCTTGTTGTAGGCGCCGCGAATCTTGAAGGAGAAGGTCGGCTGCAGGTCTTCGCGCTTGAGCAGGATCTGGTTGTCCAGCCGCTGAGACAACGCGGGGGCTGCCTGCAGTGGCGTACGCACCGCCAGTTGATAGACCGGTGCGGCGAGGATTTTCTTCACATAGTGCGCCAGTAGCGGCTGGCCGGCGGTGGGAGTGTCCATTGATGTCTCCTGGAGTACGTCAGGCCCTGGAGACAGAAAAATAAAACCCGCCTCAAGGGCGGGTTGGGTGCAGCCGTCAGCTAGCCCGCCAAATTCGCAATGGCGGTAATAATAATGCTTGGCTGGCGGCGCGATACGGTGAAAGTCATGCCCGGAAATTAGCCTCGGGGCGCCAGCAAGTCAATCCCCGGTTTGCAGGCCGATCTTGTAGAGCGCACCGTTCCGGTCGTCCGTCAGCACATAGAGGTAGCCATCCGGCCCCTGGCGTACATCGCGGATCCGCGCCTTGAGCTCACCCAATAAACGCTCCTCATGCACCACCTTGTCACCATCGAGCTGCAGGCGAATCAGTTCCTGGGTCGCCAGCGCGCCGATGAATACACTGTGCTGCCAAGCCTTGAACCGGTCGCTGTCGTAGAACGCCATGCCGCTGATGCCCGGTGACTGCTGCCAGACGTGATGCGGACCGACTGTCCCTTCGGCGGTCTGGCCGCGAGCTTCGGGGATTGGCAGACCGGAGTAGTTGATACCGTGGGTCGCATAGGGCCAACCGTAGTTTTTACCGCGCGAGATGATGTTCAGCTCATCGCCGCCCTTGGGTCCGTGCTCGTTCTCCCATAGCTCACCGCTCCAGGGGTTGAGGGCTGCACCTTGCGGATTGCGCTGGCCGTAGGACCAGATTTGCGGTTGGACCCCGGCCTGGCCGACAAAGGGGTTGTCCTTGGGGACCTGGCCGTCCGGATAGATCCTCACCACTTTGCCTTGCAGCTTATCGAGGTCCTGCGCCGTTTCGCGCACGTTGTTCTCGCCCAGGGTGATGAATAGATAGCCGTCATGGTCAAACACCAGGCGCGAGCCGAAATGGTTGCTGGTGGACAGCTTGGGCTCCTGGCGGAAGATCACCTGGAAATCCTCCAGTGCCCTGAGGTCCCTGGACAAGCGGCCACGACCGACCGCCGTGCCGGCCTTATCCCCGGCACCACCGCCCTCAGCGTAGGACAGGTACACCAGGCGGTCACTCTTGAACTGCGGTGACAGCGCCACGTCAAGCAGGCCGCCCTGGCCCTTGGACCAGACACTGGGCACCCCGCTCAATGGCGCCGAAAGTTTGCCATCGAGGTCGACGATACGCAGGTTGCCCGGCCGTTCGGTCACCAACATCCCCTGCTGGCCGGGGAGAAACGCCAGGGCCCAGGGGTGTTCCAGACCTTCGGTGAGCTGGGTCACCGTCAGGCTGCCCAGCTCGCTCGGCAACTGTTGGCTGGACGCCGCCGACACCGGCAGCGCGATCATCAGGGCGCTGCCCAACAGGGTCGCCAAAAGAGTTTTACCTGACATGCACACTTCCTTTATTGCTGATCATTACCCCCTGGCCCCTCAGCGGTTGCTGGTGTCCGGGTCTCTGGGCGGGGGTGCGGGTGAGACATAGGGCCTGACTGTGCCGGGGGTGGCATTAGGGCGCGGATAACCGTTGCCAATGCCGCCGTTATCCAGGGTCGGTGGGCGTGGCACTGGCACGGTGTTGGGCGCGCGAATTACCGGCGCTGCCGGTCGGGTGCCCTGCATGCTGTTGGGGTTGGCCCGGCGAATCGGGTTGTTGTAGGGATTGTTGTTGCTGGCGCCCGGCAGATTCTGCGCAACCACCAGGCCTGGCCCTGCGAGTGCGGCAATCCGGTCCGGATCGTCCTGCGCCTGCGCCATCGACCCCAGCAAGGTCGACGCCAGCAGCGTTACAGCCAACACGTACCTGCTCATGATGGAGCTCCTCCACTGTCATGCCGATAAGGTCTTCGATACCACGCTACGCCCAGGGTTCGCCGCTGTGAAGGAAATACTCCCAGACAAGATGTTGCAAGGCTGCCTGCTACCGCGCTCCACCGGGCACCCGCCGGAAACTTTCGCCAACCAGCGCAGGTCACCTGATCATCACAGCGCGAGGCAACGGCGATGGCACGGGCAATCTGGAAAGGCGCAATCAGTTTCGGACTGGTCCACATCCCGGTGTCCCTGGTCTCGGCCACGGCCTCCCATGGGGTGGATTTCGATTGGCTGGACAACCGCAGCATGGACCCGGTCGGCTACAAGCGGGTCAACAAGGTCACCGGCAAGGAGGTGACCAAGGAGCACATCGTCAAAGGCGTGCTCTACGAAAAAGGTCGTTATGTGGTGCTCAGCGAGGAAGAAATCCGTTCCGCTCACCCCACCTCGACCCAGACCATCGACATCTTTTCCTTCGTCGACGCCGAGCAGATTCCCCTGCAGAACATTGACACCCCCTACTTCCTGGCCCCCGACAAACGCGGTGGCAAGGTCTACGCCCTGCTGCGCGAGACCCTGGCCAACACCCGTAAGGTCGCCCTGACCCACGTGGTGCTGCATACCCGCCAGCACCTGGCCGCCTTGATGCCGCTGGATTCGGCTCTGGTGCTGGTGATGCTGCGCTGGCCTGCCGAGGTCCGCAGCCTGGACGAACTGGCCCTGGGCAGCGACGTCACCGCCCCGACCCTGGCCAAGGGCGAACGGGACATGGCCAAGCGCCTGGTCGAAGACATGAGCGGCGATTGGCAACCGGCCGACTACCGCGACAGCTTTGAGGACAAGATCATGGCCCTGGTGGAGAAAAAGGCCCGGGCCGGCAAGATCGAGGACGTCGAAAGCGTGCCTGGTGCCGAACCGCGCAAGTCCGCCGACGTCATCGACTTGACCGAGCTGCTCAAACGCAGCCTGGGTGGCAAGTCTGCCGCCACGCCCGCAAAAAAAACCGCGCGCAAAGCCGCCCCAGCGAAAAAACCGCGTAAGGCTGCCGGCGATTGATCGCCAGGGATCGTGCTAATGACCAAGGCCGTCAGTGAATACACGCGTAAACGCAACTTCGCGATGACTTCCGAGCCGCCAGAAGCGTCCGCGCGCAAGCCCGGTAAAAAAGCCGTTGCGGCCTTGCGCTTCGTGATCCAGAAACATGCCGCGCGCAACCTTCACTACGACTTTCGCCTGGAACTGGCCGGCACCCTGAAAAGCTGGGCAGTGCCCAAGGGCCCAAGCCTGGACCCGAGCCAGAAACGCCTGGCGGTGCATGTCGAGGACCATCCTCTGGATTACGCCAGCTTCGAGGGCACCATTCCCCCCGGGCAGTACGGTGCTGGCGAGGTGATCGTCTGGGACCACGGCGTGTGGCAGCCCCACGATGATCCGGAAGCGGCGTACCAAGCCGGCAAACTCAAGTTCACCCTGATCGGCGAGAAGCTCGCGGGCGACTGGACCCTGGTGAAAACCCGCCTGCGCGGCAGCAGTGACAAGGAACAATGGTTGCTGATCAAGGAGCGCGATGCCCAGGCCCGCGCCAGTGCCGACTATGACGTGCTCACGCAACAGCCCGACAGCGTGCTGAGCGAGGCACGCATCGCGGTTAAAAAACCGTCGAGAAAAAACCCGATAAAAGCCGGCAAATCCGCCCCAGCCATCCAGGCGCTGCCCGCCCACCTCACCCCGCAACTGGCGACCCTGGTGGATCAGGCCCCAAGCGGCGATTGGCAGTATGAAATCAAATTCGACGGCTACCGCATCCTGGCGCGGATCGCCGACGGCGAGGTGCGCCTGATCACCCGCAACGGCCACGACTGGACCGCTCGCCTGCCCCGCCAGGCCAAGGCACTGGCCGCACTCAAGCTCGACGGCAGTTGGCTGGATGGCGAGATGGTGGTGCTCGACGACCAGGGTCTACCGGACTTTCAGGCGCTGCAAAACGCTTTTGAACTCGGGCGGACCCTGGAGATGGTCTATTTCCTGTTCGATGCACCGTTTCTGCAGGGTAGCGATCAACGCCAGATGCCCCTCGAACAGCGTCGTGCCGCCTTGAAAAAGGCCCTGGCGCGCCACCGCGGCCAGCTGCTGCGTTTTTCCGAGGCGTTTGTCGCCAAGCAACAGGACATCCTCGCCAGCGCCTGTGCCCTGTCCCTCGAAGGACTGATCGGCAAGCGGCTCGGCAGCCCTTATCAAAGCCGGCGCAGCGCTGACTGGATCAAGCTCAAATGCCGGCGACGCCAGGAATTCGTCATCGTCGGCTACACCCAACCGCAAGGCTCGCGCAGTGGTTTTGGTGCCTTGTTGCTCGCGGTGCATGACGCTGGCGACCTGGTCTACGCCGGCCGCGTGGGGAGCGGTTTCGACCAGCAGACCCTGGGCCACCTGCACCAACGGATGTCGGGCCTGGCCCGCGACACCTCACCCTTGGCCAATGCGCTGAGCAGCGCCCAGGCTCGTGGCGTGCACTGGATCAAACCGCAGCTGGTGTGCGAAGTCCAGTTCGCCGAGTGGACCCGCGCCGGCCTGATCCGCCAGGGCGCTTTTATCGCCTTGCGCAGCGACAAACCGGCCAGCCAGATCAGCCGCGAACAAGCCCAGCCCGTCAGCGCCCCGGTGCCAGAAAAGAGCAAGAAAAACGAGGTGTTGGCGGGGGTTCGGGTCAGCCATCCCGAACGGGTGATCGATACGGCCAGCGGCACGCAAAAGCTGCAATTGGCGCAGTTCTACGCAGGTATCGGCGACTGGATCCTGCCTCATCTACGGCAGCGCCCGGTGTCGTTACTGAGGGCGCCGGAAGGTGTGGGCGGCGAGCAGTTCTTCCAGAAACACGCAGAGCGATTGGCGATTCCCAACATCCGCCACCTGGCTCCCGGACTGGACCCTGGACATGCACGGCTGATGGCCATCGACAGTGTCGAGGCCCTGGTGGGCGCAGTGCAGATGGGCGCGATCGAGCTGCATACCTGGGGGGCCACCGCCGATCACATCGAGACGCCGGACCAGTTCGTGCTCGACCTCGACCCCGACCCGGCGCTGCCCTGGAAAAGCATGCTGGAGGCCACCCAACTGACCCTGTCGGTGCTCGATGAACTGGGCCTGGAGGCGTACCTGAAAACCAGTGGCGGCCAGGGCATGCACCTGATCGTGCCGCTGGCCCGCACGGAAACCTGGGACCGGGTCAAGGCCTTCGCCAAAGCCATCGCCCAGTTCATGGCGAGCGAGCTGCCGGAGCGTTTCAGCGCCAAAATGGGACCGCAGAATCGCATCGGCAAAATCTTCATCGACTACCTGCGCAATGCGCGCGGGGCCAGCACAGTCGCGCCCTACTCGGTGCGGGCCCGGGAGGGCCTGCCGGTGTCGGTGCCGGTGCGCCGCGATGAACTGCCGGGGTTACGCAGCGCACAGCAATGGACGGTGGCCAACCTTGGCGAGCGCTTACGCGCACTCAAGGCCGACCCTTGGGCCGACCTCACTCATCGCCAGCGCCTGAGCGCAAGGATGTGGCAACGCCTGGGGGCGAAAAAACCCTAGATCCAGAGGATCACGGCCAGCAGGCCGCCGAAGATCGCCCACTTTTCCAGGTAGTAGAGCTTGCGATTGCGCTTCTTCAGTTCCTTGCCGCGCAGACGGATCTTGTACAGCCTGGCGAACGCGCGGTTGATCCCGCCGGTTTTATCGCCGGCATCGTTGGGCGCGCCGGCGGCGGACATCACGGTGCGACTGAACCAGGCATTGAACGCAGCTGCCCAGCGGTACTTCAACGGCCGCTCGACGTCGCAGAACAGGATGATGCGATTCTCCTGGGTGGTGTTTTCGGCGTAGTGGATATAGGTCTCGTCAAACATCACCGCCTCGCCATCGCGCCAGTGATAGCGCTCGCCGTCGACCTCGATGTAGCAACCGGGGTCATTGGGAGTGTCCAGGCCCAGGTGATAACGATAGGAGCCGGCGTAGGGGTCACGGTGGCGCACCAGTTTTGAACCCGGTGGCAACTCGGCAAACATGGCTGCCTTGATCGAGCCGATGCTCTGGACCAGCTCGGTGGTGCGCGGGCACAGCTTGGTCGCCGAAGGATGGCTTTCGCCGTACCACTTCAGGTAGAAACGCTTCCAGCCGGTCTTGAAGAACGAGTTGAAACCCACGTCGTTGTACTGGTCCGAGCGTTTGATCTCCCCCGCCCGCAGCAGGTTCTGGCCTTCTGCGCGAATTTCCTGCCAGTGAGCCTGCAACGGACTCAGGTCGGGGAAGTCACGGGGGTCCAGGTACGGTCGGTTCGGCAGTTTGGAAAACAGGTAGAGGAAGCAGTTGATCGGCGCCAGGAAGCTCGAATGATCGCTTAACTGGCGACCCAGCTTGTGCCGGACACGACCGCGCAGGTGTACGTACGCGATGGAGAGCAGGTAGAGGGAAACAATGATCAGCTTCACGAAAAATAATCACAGGTCAGAAAAAATACACGCTGCGCGCCACGGGACCTGGCTTAACGCAACATCGGGCATCTCTGGCAGGGGCTGAGCACAACGCCAGCACCTGACCATTGGCGCGCATTTTAGTCACAGTTTGTAACCTAGGGAAAACCAACAAATGTGAAAAACTTTAGGCTGGATGTACTGCCGACAATCCGGCACCCTGGCCACTCAGGCAAAATCTCCAGCTACCCGCCCCCTGTTCATGGAAGATCCAAATAATGAAGCCAGCTGCGCGCTTGACCGCTCTTTCGCTGTTCGCCGGCGTGTTCAGCGCCCTGACCAGCGCGTCCGCCTGCGCCATTGATTACCCCGATGCCGCTGCCAGCGACCCGATAAAGCTCGGCTGGATGGTCGGTTCGCCACCGCCACCTGCGCGCATCATTCGGTTCGCCGATGGCAGCTACTACCAATTTCCGGCGCTGCGCTGGAGCTTCTCCAACTTCCGCCAGTTGATGCCGACACTGAACGTCTCGCGCGGCCTGGCAGCGCCATCGGTGCTGGCACAGGCACCCGACAACGCCATCGACGCCCTGTCATTCAACACCACGGACAACCAGTCTCTTACCTGGTCGCAATCGTTGGCCGCCACCTACACCGACGGGATTGTCGTGCTGCATCGCGGCAAGGTGGTGTATGAACGCTACTTTGGCGTACTGACACCCCAAGGCCAGCACGCGGCCATGTCGGTGAGCAAATCCATGGTCGGCATCCTGGGGGCAACCCTGGTCGCCGAAGGCAAGCTCGACCCGGCACAGCGCGTCGACCACTACGTGCCGGAACTGGCGAGTTCGGCCTTTGGCGATGCGACGCTGCGCCAGGTGCTGGACATGACCACTGGCCTTGAGTACAGCGAAGACTATGCCAACCCCGACGCACAAATCTGGGCCCATGCCAATGCCGGCAACCCCCTGCCCAAGCCCAAGGATTACCGTGGGCCACGCAGCTACTATGAGTTTTTGCAAAGCGTGCAAGCCCAGGGCCGTCACGGCGAGGCCTTTGCCTACAAAACTGTCAACACCGACGTACTGGGCTGGGTGATCGCCCGGGCCACCGGGCAAAACGTCGCCCAACTCCTCTCGCAACGCATCTGGAGTCGCCTGGGCATGGAACAGGACGCCTATTTCAGCGTGGACAGCATCGGCACGCCCTTTGCCGGTGGCGGTTTCAACGCCGGGTTGCGGGACATGGCCCGGGTCGCGGAAATGTTGCGCAATGACGGGCAAGCCAACGGCGAGCAGATCGTGCCCAAGGCGGTCGTCGACGAGATCCGTGGCGGTGGCGACAAGGCCGCCTTCGCCAAGGCCGGTTATGGCCTGCTGCAGGGCTGGAGCTACCGCAACATGTGGTGGGTCAGCCACAACCCGAACGGCGCCTTCATGGCCCGCGGCGTTCACGGGCAAAGCCTGTACATCGATCCGCAGGCGCAGATGGTCATCGCCCGTTTCGCCTCGCACCCGGTGGCGGGCAATGCCGCCAATGACCCGGTGACCCTGCCGGCCTTCGCCGCCCTCGCGCAGCATCTGCTCCAGCAGCCTTGAGGCACGGCGACCCGTCCTGGCGGTGCCCACACCGACACCGCCAGGCTGTCCAAGCAGATTAATGAGCATTATTGATTGGTATTAGCTGCGCGCCAGGGCTCCACTGCCGCCCCCCCGGCTGCTCCGGCGGTGAGCTGGTGGATGAAAATCATCGATTCGACATCCCTATCATTTCCAATTGAGCGTCTATGCTGGATTTACCCTTCTCATGCCGTTGCTGTCCGCCCCCGGAGGCTCTCCATGCTACCCACCCCTGTGACCGAGAAATCCTTCTCCCGGGATATGCTTGATGTGCTGATCCGTGCGGGACTGCTCGCGGTCCTCCTGATGTTCTGCTTCCGCATTTTCAGCCCGTTCCTGGACTTGATGCTGTGGTCGGTGATTCTGGCGATCACCCTGTACCCGTTGCACGGCAAACTCAGCCGCAAGCTGGGCACCAGTGGCGGGCACACCGCGACCGTGATGGTGCTGATCGCCGTGGCGATCCTGTTGGTGCCGGTCTATCTGTTGGGCACCTCGATCGTCAGCTCGGTGGAAAGCGCCATGACCATTGTCCGGGCCGACACCGTGCATATCCCGGTTCCGCCTGATTCGGTAGCCACCTGGCCACTGGTGGGCGAAAAACTCCATAGCCTGTGGATGCAAGCCGTCACCGACCTGCCGGTGCTGGTGCAAAAGTACATCCCCGAGATCAAGCACTTCAGCCTCGCCCTGCTGAGCAAGTTGGCCGGCGCCGGTGCGGGTTTCCTGATCTTCATCTTTGCCCTGATCATCGCCGGGATCTTCATGGCCTACGGTGAAAGCGGCAGCCGCAGCGCGGTGCATATTGTTTCGCGGGTCTGCGGCCCGGACCGTGGCCCGTCCATCACCGAGCTGTGCACCGCGACCATTCGCGCGGTAGCCCTGGGCGTGATCGGCATTGCCTTCATTCAAATGCTGCTGGTGGGTGCCGGGTTCGTCCTGATGGGCGTACCTGCTGCCGGCCTGCTGGCCCTGGCGGTGCTACTGCTGGGCATCATGCAACTACCGGCCACGTTGATCACGTTGCCGGTGATCATCTTCGTGCTGGCCAGCCAAGGGGCGACGACCGCCACCATCATCTTCTCCATCTATGTATTCATCGCCGGCCTGGTGGATAACGTGCTCAAGCCCCTGCTACTGGGGCGCGGCGTCGACGTGCCGATGCCAGTGGTACTGATCGGTGCCCTGGGCGGCATGGTCACCAACGGCATCATCGGCCTGTTCATTGGCCCGGTGGTCCTGGCCGTGGCCTACCAGTTGTTCTGGCAATGGGTACAGGACCAGCCACCCGCTTCCCGACCCGACAAACTGGGGCAGTCCTGACACGAGCGGGTGCACTGCATGATTAAATCCTGCCATCCAGGGCACCTGTTGCTGGTTGCGCTGCTCGGTCTCGGCGGCTGCGTGCGCCTGGGCCCCGACTTCCAGAGTCCGGCGCAGCCCTGGACACGGCAGTGGAACAGCGCCGCCCTCGAACAGGCCAGCCAACGCGGCGACAATCCGGACCTGCGTCAATGGTGGCGGGTGTTCAACGACCCGCTGCTCGACCGCTTGATTGCCGCTGCCGATGCCCACAACTCAAGCCTGCAGATCGCCGGCTTGCGGGTCATGGAGGCCCGCGCGCAACTGGGCATCGCGCAAGCCGGGCTCTATCCGCAAGTGCAGCAGGCCAGCGCCGATAGCCTCTACGTGAACCGTAGCCAGGCCGGCGGCAAAAACCCGCAGAGCAGTAACTTCTGGCAGTACAGTGCTGGCTTCGATGTCGGCTGGGAGTTGGACTTCTGGGGCCGTTTCAGTCGCGCCATCGAGTCCTCGGATGCCAGCTACTTCGCCGCCCAGGCCAACTATGAGGATGTCCTGGTGCTGCTGCGCGCCCAGGTCGCCGATACCTACTTCGCCCTGCGCACCACCGAAGCACGGCTACGCGTGGCACGGGAAAACAGCACCCAGCAGAAGCGCAGTTTCGAGATCACCGAAAAGCTCTTCAACAGCGGCCAGACCGCCGAGCTTGACGTGCAACAAGCCAAGACCCAGTACCTGGGAACCCTGAGCAACATTCCCAGCCTGGAAGATCAGGCGGCACGCACCCGCAACGCCCTGGCCGTGTTGATCGGGCAACCGCCGGGGGCGCTGCCGCAACTGAGCCTGAATACTGGCCTGATACCGCTGGTGGACCGCGCCGTGCTGCAGGACGTGCCCGCCGAACTGCTGCTGCGCCGCCCCGACGTGCGGGCCGCGGAGCTGAATGTCGCGGCGCAGTCGGCACTGATCGGCGTGGCCGAATCCGACCTGTATCCGTCCCTGAGCCTGCTGGGCAGCATCGTCTGGTCAGCCAATTCTCTGGGCGGCACCTCCAATAACCTGGACCTGGTCGGCGGCCCCAGCTTGCGCTGGAACATCTTCGATTACGGGCAGATCCACAACAACGTGCGGGTGCAGGATGCTCGCTTGCAGCAACTGATCGAAGCCTACCGCGACAAGGTCCGCCAGGCGGCGCGCGAAGCCGACGATGCCGCCACCGGATTGACCAAGGCCCTGGAGCGCGAGCGCATCCTGCGCGAGGCGGCATTTGCCGCCGAACGTTCGCTGGTGCTGGCCAACGCCCAATACCGCGAGGGCTACTCGGACTTCCAGCGGGTCCTCGATGCGCAGAGCGCGCTGCTGGCGCAACAGGACAATTACCTGCTCAGCCGCAGCACCGCCGTCAGCAACCTGATTGCCCTGTACCGGGCCCTGGGAGGTGGCTGGTACAGCGCCCAGGCGAAAATCGATGCAGCTACGCGCCAGCAAATGGAACAACGCACCGACTGGGGCGACCTGCTGCAGGAACCCGCCAGCCCGCCACCCGCCCCAGTCCCGGCTCCCGCTCCCCAAGGTGATCAACGATGAGTGACGTCCCGCCGCCCGCCGCCAAGGCCCCCGAACCTGCCGCCGAACCGGTGAACAAAAGCCTCAAGTGGGTTGTGCTGCTGATCGTCCTGAGCCTGGCCTGGTACCTGCTGGCGGACCGCTTCACGCCCTACACCCAGCAGGCGCGCGTGGGCGCCTTTGTCATCCCGGTGGCGTCCGAGGTAGCGGGTCGGGTGATCAAGGTCAATGTGCGCAACAACCAGGACGTCAAGGCCGGGGACGTGCTGTTCGAAGTCGATCCGCAGCCCTACCAGATCGCCGTCGACCGGGCCCGTGCCGACCTTGAGTCGACCCGCCGGCAGATCGGCGCCAGCACCGCCGGGATTGCCGCAGCGCAAGCCAACCTGCGCGCGGCCCAGGCCAACGAACTCAAGACCCGTCAGGACAACCAGCGCCTGGAAGGCTTGTACCGGGAAGACCGCGGGACCATTTCCGTGCGCTTGCTGGAAGTCTCGCGCGCCAACCACGCCCAGGCGGTCAGCCAGGTAGCGGCCGCCCGCGCCGAAGTCCAACGCGCTCGTGAGCAGGAAGGCGGTAGCGAACAGGACAACGCCTTGTTGCGCAGCGCCGCCACCGCGCTGTCGAAAGCCGAACTGGACCTGGCCAATACCCAGGTGCATGCGCGCTCGGCGGGCCTGATCACCGACTTGCGTACCGACACCGGGCAGTTTGCGGCTACCGGTACCCCGGTCATGACCCTGATTGCCATCCACGATGTGTGGATCAGTGCCGACATGACCGAGAACAACCTCGGCCTGGTCAAGACCGACACCGAGGTATCCATCGTCCTCGACGCCCTGCCCGGCGAGGTTTTCAGCGGCCACGTGCGCAGCGTCGGCTACGGCGTCAGCGTCGGCCAACCGACCTCCCCCGGCGCCCTGCCTACTGTGCAGAACAGCCGCGACTGGCTACGCCCGGCGCAACGTTTCCCGGTGATCATCGAGTTTTCCGCCGAGTCCCTGGCCAGCCTGCGCGACGGCCGTGGAATACGCGCCGGTGGCCAGGCGGAAGTCATGGCGTTCCCCACCGCCGGCAACCCCCTCAATCCCCTTGGCCGCTTGTTCCTCGGGCTGATGAGCTGGCTGTCCTATGCCTACTGAGCGCTCGCCCCAGGCCCAGCGCGCGTTGCGCCTGGCCTGCGGCACGGCGCTGTGCCTGACGGTCAGCTTCGGCCTGGCGCTGCCGATTCCCTTCATGGCACCGGTGCTGGCGCTGATGCTGCTGGTGTCACTCAACCAACCGCTGTCGTTCAAGGCCGGCCTGGGCCTGATCCTGGTCGCCCTGTTCACCACCGGTATCGGCCTGTTGCTGATCCCCATGCTGCGCTACTACCCGGCCAGCGGCGTACTGCTGATCGCGTTGGCGCTGTTTGTGGTGTTTCGCATGGGTTTGCGTGGCGCCAATGGCCTGGTGGTGACCTTTCTGATTATCGGCCTGACCCTGATCTCCGCTGCCGGCGTCGCCGACTTCGGCCTGGCGGTGACGGTGATCGAGGCGCTGGGCAAGGGCCTGTTCCTCGCGATGCTGTCGGTAGGCGTGAGCCACTGGCTGTTTCCCGACCCTGGTAACGCGCCCTCCCCCCCGCCGGCCCCGGCCCTCAGCCCAGCAGAGATTACCCGGGTCGCCCTGCGCGCCACGTTGATCGTGCTGCCGACTTTTATCCTGGTGCTGCTTGACCCGGCCAGCTACTTGCCGATCGTCCTCAAGGCCGTCAGCCTGGGGCAACAGAGCTCCACCACCGGAACCCGCCACGCCGGGCGCGAACTGATCGGCTCGACCCTGCTCGGCGGCCTGCTGGCGATATTGTTCTGGTGTGGACTGAGCCTGTTTGTCCACCTTTGGATGTTTTTCCTGTGGACCCTGCTGTTCACCTTGCTGGTGGCGCGCAAGCTCTACCGCCTGCGCCCGACCGCACAAAGCCCGGGCTTCTGGCTAAACACCCTGGTGACCATGATCATCCTGCTCGGTCAATCGGTACAAGACAGCGCCGCCGGCAAGGACGTCTACACCGCATTCGCGATCCGCATGGGGCTGTTTATCCTGGTGACCCTCTATGCCTGCCTGATGGTCCACCTGCTGGATCAACGCCGACGCAACGCCCCGCTCAACCCTCCTGCTCTTGCAAAATAGAGGCGTTGTCGCTGATCGCACTGCAACTGCCCGCCTCCAGGCAATGGGTGATGTAGATGACTTGTTTGCCGCAACCGCGCACACCAATGGTGTACTCCGTGCGTTGACTGGAATAGGGAATAAAGCTGATCTTGCTGGTGATCACCGCCGAAGTGACGTTTTCACAATTGATTTCGTACTGCGCGCGTTTGGTCGCGGTCAGGAGGGCCGACTCTTTACTGGTAGCCAGCGCCTCTTTATCACTCATGCACCCACCCAGGCTGACCATTAGGAACGAGGCAAGCAAACACGCAGCGGGGGCGACTCGACGCTTCATGGAAATACCTTCCAGCTCAGTTGACGGTATTCGCCCGTTCCCTGGCTCCAACCTTGAGCCTGTAAACCCTTACCGGGCGAATGAGCACAGCTTAGGGCTGCGCACTGAACAGTTCTTTAGGAGGATTCTTAATTTGCCGGTTGCTTACAAAGCTGTGCGCAATCCAGGTGCTTATCGATCAACCCGGCCACTGCAGGTGAGTGGGTAAACCCAAGTCATGACCCGCGTCGGGGAACACCTGCAGTTGCGCGTGCGTTATTCAGTTGCGCAAGGCCCCGGGCAAAAACGGCAACTGCTCAGGTGCGGTGATCATTGGCTCGTTCCTTGAGGTGGGTGTGGCCCAGCAGTATGCCGCTGGGCAGCACGTGTTGCTTGATGGATCTGGGGGTTCTAACAGCTTCTTAGAAGCTATAGCGGGCGGTCAGCTTCACATTGCGTGGGTCGCCGTAGATGTCGTACGGGCTATAGCCACCATTGGCCACGCTGCTGTAGTAGGTGCGGTCGAACAGGTTGTTGACGTTGAGCTGCAGATCCAGTTGCTCGGTGGCCTGGTAGCCTCCCACCAGACCGACCACGGTGTAGGAGCCCTGCTGGTTTTTCCATGCGCTGGCACCGGTTCCCCCCGAAGTGCGAATCCGGCTCTGCTGATAGACATCACCACCAATGCGCCAGCGCTGCAGCTCATCGGGCAGAGTGTAGATCGTCGCCAGCTTGAATAGCTGGCGCGGTTTCTTGCGGTCGAAGTCTTCGCCTTCTTTGGCTGCGTTGGCGTCGTTGACGTATTGGGTCTGGGTGTAGGTGTAACCGCCAGCCAATTGCCAGTTGTCGGTCAGGGCGCCCTGGATTTCCAGGTCAATACCCTTGCTGCGCACCAGGCCAGCGGCCTCATAGCAGGCACTGGCGGCGCCTGAACCGCAACCTTTGATATCAGGCAACTCCTGGGCGCGATTCTTCTGATCGATCTGGAACACTGCCATGTTGGTATTCAGCGCGCCATCAAAGTACTCGCCCTTGATGCCCACTTCGTAGTTCTCACCCACTACGGGCTCAATCACGTTGCCGCCTATGCCTTTTTCGCTCTGCGGCTTGAAGATATCGGTGTAGCTGACATAGACCGAGTGATTGGCGTTGAGGTCGTAGACCAGGCCGGCATAGCGGGTCAGGTTACGAGTGACCTTGTAGTTGCTTTGACTGTTTGCGCTGTCATCGAATTCGTACCAGTCCAGACGGCCACCGAGAATCAGCGACAGTGGCTCGCTCAAACGCAGGCGGGTACTGGCATAGAAGCTGTCCTGGGTGGTGGTCTCGGGAAGGCCATCAGGCCCCCTGACGTAATCCGGCTTGTCATGACCCCGTGGATCCCACTCGAAAAGATTGCTGCCTGCGTCGATGAAATCGCTCCAGGCCTTACCGGAACGATAATCCAGCTTGCGCTTGCTTACGCCCAGGCTCAGGTCATGTTCTTGACCGAGCAACTGGAAAGGGCCGCCCAGCGCCAGGTCGTAGCCGGTTTCCTTCTGCTCCATGGCTTCGGTCCATAGGTAGTGGCGATCGTATTCCCATATCGAAGAGGCCAGCACGTCGGTGTCGGTCTTCGATTGCCTGGCTGCCAGGCGTAATGTCCAGTCGTTGGCCAAGCCTTGCTCAAGAGTGGCGAAATAGCCGGTAGTGCGATTGTCGGAATACTCCCAGTCATTACCGAGGAAGGTGTCACGTGGCAGCCCGAGATGACCGCCACCACGGGCCATCGGCAACCCGCCCCAGATGTAGTTGGTGTAGTTCTTCTGCCGGTAGCCACCGAATGTCAGGGTGGTGCTTTCACTCAGGTCGGCGTCGACCACGCCGTAGTACAGATCCGCATCACTTTCCACCGAGTCGCGGAAGCTTTTGGCATCCTCGCGCGAGATCACGGTACGGGCACGCAGGGTACCGTTGTCATTGAGCGGGCCGCCGACATCCAGGGTGCCGGCGTAATCGTCCCAACTCCCGGCACTGCCGGTGAGCGTGCCCTGGAATTGATGGGTCGGGCGCTTGCGTATCAGGTTGATGGCGCCAGCAGGATTGCCGGCGCCCTGGGCCAGCCCGGTGGCGCCGCGCACGATTTCGACCCGGTCATACATGGCCAGGTTGGCCTCTCCACTGGGCAGGTAGGTCAGGAAGCTGGTGGGAAAACCGTCGTACATGATGTTGTCGATGTCGAAACCGCGAGCGCTGAATGTCGGCCGCCCCGCCCCGCCGGAGTTGTTCAGAAAAACCCCCGGTGCACTTTGAGCGACATCGCTGATGCTGGTCATGGCCTTGTCGTCCATACGCTTGCGCGTGACCACGCTGACCGTCTGCGGTGTTTCGCGCAAGGTCAGGGGCAGCTTGGTGGCAGTCTGCATAACCCCGGTGGTATAGGAACCGCTATTCTCAGTGGTCGCCGCCAGGTGCTGTCCGGTAATGCTGGTAGCGCCCAGTTCCAGACTGGTGCCGGTGTCCTGCGGTGTCAGCAGGTACAGCCCGCGACCCTGCGGTGAAGCTTGCAGGCCGGTACCCTGCAACAGTTGCTGCAGGCCGCCTTCCACGCTGGTGGCGGCATTCAGGCCAGGGCTGCGCAACCCCTCCACCAGGCCCGGTTCGATGGGCAGGGTGATATCCGCCTGGCTGGCGAACTCGGCGAGCGAACTGCTCAGGTTGCCGGCTGGCACCTGATAGGCACGCTTAAGCTGCGCGCCTTGCTCGACGGCCTGCAGCGTTGCGGTGGCCAGGCTGCCGCCCGCAATGATCAGACCCAGTGCGGCAGCGTGTACTGCCCGCGCCAATGGTTGCATGCCCTGCTTCGTCGCCATGTGTTCGTCCCAGCCCTGTAAAATTGATGTGGTTACAGAAGGGACACGCGACCTGAAGAAAACACGACAATGATTCTTATTAACTTTACGCGCGGGCCGTGAGAGTGACCCAGTAGGGCGTGCGGTAGTGGACGCTCACCGGCAGAGTCTGGCTCAGTGCATGAAGAATCTGGTCGGTATCACGCAACTGGAAGGTGCCGGAGATCAGCAGTCCGGCGACCGCTGGATCGCAACGCAGCAGGCCAGTTCGATAGCGATCCAGTTCGCGGATGAAGGCATCGAGGCGCATCTTTTCTACGCGCAGCACGCCGCTGATCCAGTCCAGACGATTCTGCGCCAATGCCAGTGATGGCTCCGCAGCCAGGGGGGTGACATGGGTCTGCCGGCCGGCCGTCAGGCGCATCAGGCCGTCATCACCCCGTGACAGTCGCGGACGCACCAGGACAGCGCCCTCCAGAGCGGCGAGGTAAGTGCTGTGCGGGTACTGACGCACCACAAAGCGGCTGCCGAGCAAAGTGAGTTGTGCTTCGGCGGTATCGACAATGAATGGCCGCCTGGCATGCTCGCGAGGCACCTCGACGAGCATCTCTCCGCTGATCAGGCGCACACGACGAATGCTCTCGTCGTAGGCGATATCGACGGCGCTGCCAGTGTTCAGGCGAATCTGTCCGCCATCCGGCAGATGCAGCGTGCGTTGTTCCCCGGTGGCGGTACGCTCGTCCGCCTGCCACTCGCGCCACGGCAGGCGTTGCTGTGCTGCGAACCCGAGCGGGGCGGCGGCGATCAGCAACGCCAGGGTCTTGAGCGTCTGGCGCCGATCCAGGCCGCGCGGGCGTTCCAACGCTGCACGTCCGGCATCACCGGCAAGCTGCTGGGTGCGTTCGCTGAAGCGCTCGGCCAGTTGCCAGGCGCGTTCGTGATCAGCGTGCCGCGCCCGCCACTCCGCGCCGGCGGCATGCTCGGCGGCACCGGCGCCGCTGTTCTGCAAGCGCACGAACCAGCCCGCCGCTTCCCGGGCAATGCGCCGGTCGATGGGCGTATCACTCATGCAACGCGTCCTGGCTGGCGAGCATGATGCACTCTTCAAAAGCCCGCGCCAGATAGCGTTGTACTGAACGCACACTGAGATTGAGGCGGCTGGCGATCTCTTCCTGCGTGTAACCCTCCAACTGCGCCATCAGGAATGCCTGCCGGCTTTTGGCTGGCAATAGGGCCAGTACCTGGTCGATCTCGTCGAGGGCCTCGAGCACCAGCGCCTGATGTTCCGCAGACGGCGCCAGGTCTTCCGGGGTTTGCGCCAGGGTGGCCAGGTAGGCCTGCTCCAGTGAGCGACGGCGGTAGAGATTGATGGAAAGGCGATTGGCGATGGTCGCCAGATAGGCGCGCGGCGTCGTGAAGTTCAGCGGCTCGCCAGGCGCACTGCTGAGCAGCCGCACGAACGTATCCTGGGCCAGGTCCCCCGCATCGGCGGCATTGCCCAGGCGTTTGTGCAGCCAGCGTTGCAGCCAACCGTGGTGGTGGCTGTAGAGCTGATCGATGGCCTGGTTAGGGTGGCGGTTTGCCGATGAAGTGGACTGCACGGTATAGGAGATACATGAATGAGAATGCATCGCATTCTAGCAGTGTCAGACCGTGCTCGTACAAGCAAAGGGTTCAGGTCCTACGGTAACCCCCCATTGGCGGGTACCGGGCTGCGGTATTTCGTCGCGGGGCTCAACACGGATATGGCGCTTATTGGGTTACAGCCCCTCCTCCGTGCTGAGGTAGGATCAGGTTTTTTCACGATATAGGTGAGCCATGGCCGTCCCGCAAAACAAAGAGCAATTGCTGGCTGCCATAGAGACTCGCTATGAAAAACTTCTCTGCACCCTCAACAGTGTGCCAACGCAATGGCTCGACGAATGCACCCTGGAGGGACACGCCAAAGGGACTCAGATGAGCGTTGCCAACCTCGTCGCCTACCTCGTGGGCTGGAACGAATTGGTGTTGAAGTGGCTGGAAATGGATGCTCGCGGGCAAGTTATCGACTTCCCGGAAACCGGCTTCAAGTGGAACCAGTTGGGCGAGTTGGCGCAGAAGTTCTACCGCGACTACGAGGGCATTGCTTTTGCGCAGTTGCTCGAGCGACTCGACATGGCGAAACAGCGG
>Ga0247806_10000458_pt1 | contig 25740 bp, 21 predicted proteins | sample UWRJL059202B1_FD_179935 | JGI IMG/M metagenome (GOLD analysis project Ga0247806, IMG submission 179935) | Plant litter microbial communities from Arlington Agricultural Research Station in Wisconsin, United States - UWRJ-L059-202B-1 | ecosystem: Environmental > Terrestrial > Plant litter >... | reverse complement strand
AAGACCTGCAAAAATTGCAATGCACAAATTCATTTTGATAACGCAAAATATTGTTATGATTGCGGAACGGAATTGCCTAATTAATTTTAGAAGCAATTCCAGCTGTACATTACAAGTCCTCCTTATCTTTGTTGTTTTTTTAAGGCATAAAAGGAGCTTCTAAAGTCGCTCTTTTATACCAAAAAAACAAACAAACATAAGTCCGGGGTTTCCATTTCCATCTGGGCTAAAAAATATGAAAAACTTAATTACCATTGTCGGACCAACAGCTATAGGCAAAACTGCCTTGAGTATTGCTCTGGCAAATCATTTCAATTGCCAAATAATATCTTGCGACAGCCGACAGTTTTTTAAAGAAATGACTATTGGCACTGCCGTTCCAAATCAGGAAGAACTGAACTCAGCAACACATCATTTCATTCAAAATAAATCAATATTCGAAAATTATACAGTTGGAGATTATGAAAAAGAAGCACTTTTAAAACTAGAAGAGTTATTTCAAAAAAATGATTTTGCTATTTTAATTGGAGGTTCTGGCTTATATGTCGACGCTATTTTAAAAGGCTTTGATGAATTTCCGGACATTGATCCTTCTATACGATTTGAAGTAAATGCAAATTATGAAAAACTAGGTATCAATCATTTACAACAACAATTACAACTTTTAGATCCTGAATATTTTCAGAAGTTAACTGTAGAAAACCCACAGACTTTACAAAATCCGCAACGAATGATGCGTTTTGTAGAAGTTTGTATTGGAACACAAAAACCCTACTCTTCTTTTTTAAATCAAAAGAAAAACAATAGAAACTTTAATCCTATCCTAATAGGTTTAGAAGCCGACAGACAAGTAATTTACGATCGTATTAACCAACGTGTGGATATTATGATGAAAGAAGGGTTATTAGAAGAAGCAAAAGCTCTTTATACAAATAAGATATTAAATGCTCTGCAAACCGTTGGTTACAGAGAGTTATTTAGTTATTTAGAGGGAGATTTCACTTTGCCGTTTGCAATCGAAGAAATCAAAAAAAATACACGAAGATTTTCTAAAAGACAATTAACCTGGTTCAAAAGAAATGAAGCTACAAAATGGTTTGACTATGCAACAGATAGAAAAGAAATCATAAATTACATAGAAAATTTTCTAAAGTAAAATCAAAAGTCTTTTTTCTATGCTCTTTATCTATTCTCTAAAAAAATAAATCTAAAATTTAAAAATGCCAATATCACCAAATTTCACTTCAGTTTTAAGTAAAGACTGGGAAATCAATTTCACTCAATGTACTCCAAACGGTTTTTTAAAATATACCGATTTGTGTAATATTCTGCAATTAACCGCAGCAGCACATTCTGAAGTTGGCGGAATCAGTTTTTTTGATATGCAGGAATTTCACCAGGCTTGGGTTTTAAGCCGAATGCGTGTTGAAATTAGCACTTTACCAAAATGGCAGGATGTTGTTACTGTAAAAACATGGATTAATAGTTTAGAAAATTCACGTTCTGTGCGTGCGCTTGAAATGCATGTAAATGGCAAAAAAATAATAGGATGCGAAACGTATTGGGCCGTTTTTAATACACAGGCACGTCGTCCCGAAGCTTTGGCCCTGCCGTATGAACATTTTGAATTGTTTCCTGAAAACAGAGCTACAACGGAAGGGTTTTCGAAAATAAACATTAATCACGAAAAAGAGGCCATTTTTGAAAAAACAGTTTATTTGTCTGATTTAGACATAGTAAATCACGTAAATAATGTAAAATACTTAGAATGGTGTCTCGATCACGTTGATGAAAAAAGAATTCTTAAGCAGGAAGTCAAAAGTTTTGAGATGAACTTTATGAAAGAGCTTTCGCTAAAAGATAACGTTATAATCCACGAAAGTGAAAATGATGATCACAGTACAGCAACATTTAGCATTACAAAAGATGAAAAGACGTGTTTCGCTTTAGAATTGCATTGGAAATAATATTGCTAAAATAATATATGATAAAAATGATACACGTTGTAACAAATTCGTTTGTTGAAACTTGAGATGATATTTTAAGCACTAAGATCATTAATTAATTTATAACATAAAAAAAGCCCTGATTTCTCAGGGCTTCTATTTTTTTGGATGAACTAGTTTGTTATTTTATAACTATTCAGAGACTTTGCTTTTTACAACTAATCTGAAACCTTCTCCGTGAATGTTAAGAATTTCAACATCTTCATCAGATTTTAGGTATTTTCTCAATTTAGCGATGTAAACGTCCATACTTCTTGAAGTAAAGTAATTGTCATCTCTCCAGATTTTAGTTAAGGCTAATTCTCTTGGCATTAAATCATTTTCATGAAGAATTAGCATTTTAAGCAATTCGTTTTCCTTTGGAGATAATTTTATTGGTTCATCGTTTTCAAAAGTCAAAAATCTAAGTTTAGAATTTAAATGGAATTTTCCAATATTAAACTCAAACTGAACCTGCTCTGCCTTAGTATCCGCTGATTTTCTTTGAATAATAGCTTTGATTTTCATTAATAAAACTTCTGAATCAAAAGGTTTATTTAAGTAATCATCTGCACCGGCTTTGTATCCTTTTAACACATCTTCTTTCATCGATTTTGCAGTTAAAAATATAATTGGCACTTCACTATTTTTCTCTCTAATCTCTTTTGCTAAAGTATAGCCATCTTTATAAGGCATCATTACATCAAGAATACATAAATCATACACATCTTTCTTGAATTTCTCAAAACCTTCCATACCGTTTTTAGCTAAAGTAACTTCAAAGTCATTTAACATTAGATAATCTTTAAGAACAGCCCCAAAATTAAGGTCATCTTCTACTAAAAGTATTCTTTTGTTATTATTTTCCATATTTTAATTTATTAATGGTATTTTTATTATAAAGGTGCTACCTTTTCCTTTTTCGCTTTCAACATATACTTGACCATTGTGATCCTCTACTATTCTTTTTACATAAGCCAGACCTAATCCATGTCCTTTTACGTTATGTAAATCTCCGGTATGTTCTCTGTAAAACTTTTCAAAAACTCTTTTTTGAGCTATTTTACTCATACCAAGTCCATTGTCTTTAACTTTTATGAGAATCATATCTTTAATATTTTCGGTAAAAATTTCAATTTCAGGAACATCAGGAGAATATTTTATTGCATTTTCTAAAATATTCACTAACACATTTGTGAAGTGAACTTCATTTACTAAACAGGTTGTTCTGGCAGCATTCAGATGTTTTTTAACTGTACCATGTCTGTCTTCAAGAATTAGATTTACATGCTCAATTGCATCATCAATTATATCATGAATTGCAGTTGGTTCTTTTGTAATATCGAGTTCTCTTTTTTCTAATTTAGAAATACGAAGAACATTCTCTACCTGAGCGTGCATTCTCTTATTTTCATCCCTGATCATTTGTAGATATCGAAATACCTTCTCTTTATCTTCAATAATTTTTGGATTTCTTATCGCGTCAAGTGCTAAATTTATAGTTGCAATTGGCGTTTTAAACTCGTGCGTCATATTATTTATAAAATCGGTTTTGATTTCAGAAATATGCTTTTGACGAAGCAATTGATTTAAAGCGCTCGTATAAGCTACTATTATGATAAGTGTAAAAATTATTGATAATATGGTTATACTTAATAACTCTGACAATAAAAATTTCTTCTTATGAGGAAATGTTATAAATAGATCATATTTACTATTTCCTTCATTATCAGTATATATTGGTATATGATAACTGGCTTCTTTGTCGTAATGAAAACCATCAGATTTTATTTTTGTTGCTATACCACCATTTAGAACTCCAAACTCGAATTTGGTTTTAACACCATATTCTTCTAATTCTTTTTTTAATAGTTTCTGTAACTTGTCTTTTGTAATTCGTCCTTCAATCGGAGTAAGAGAAGCAATATCCTTATATTGAATCTGTTGCTGAACTTTGTTTAAAATATCTAAACTTCCGGATTTTTCAATTTTCAAATCTGGTATAATACTTTGTCCCAAAGTATTATTGTCGATATTATTATTGTTATTATAAACTTCAGTTACTCGTTTAGAGCTAAAATTTTTAAATCTTTCGCTGCTGAATTTTTTATTAAAAAGCGACCCGCTTATATCATAATCTTCTGACGTAAGGGTGTTAGAATAAACAATAGTTTTATTTGTTTTTGTATTTCTTTGTACATATAAAACTTCAAGCAAATCTTCTTTCTTAGGAATTTTACCTGTACTGTCTTTTATGCGGTTGTATTTGTCATAAAAACTATATTCTTCCTGCTGTTCAAGTTTATCAGCAACATTCCCAATCACTTGGGTTACGTGGTATTTAAATTGCTCGTCATTGTTTTTAAACGAAGAATTAAACCAAAATACCTGAACAAGAATTATCCCAATTAAGGACAAACTCATCAATAAAACAAGTATTCTAAAAAATAATTTATTCATCGAAACAAAATTAATATTTTAACAATATACTAAATAATACATTAACCAAATATTAACATTTAAGACTGATTTTGTTTTATATCTAAAATTTTAAGAATTTTAACAACTTCTTCTTTAGCATTTTTAAGATTATCGTTATTAATTACAAAATTGCTTCCAGAAATTCGTTTTTCATCATTCCACTGCATCTCCATTCGGCTTAAAACGTGCTCTCTGGAAGTATTATCGCGTTTTAAAACTCTTTCAATTCTCACTTCTTTTGGAGCAGTAACCGTTATTACGATATCGCAATCTTTGTAACTTCCGCTTTCAAACAAAATTGCAGCTTCATAAATTACATACTCATAGTTTTTATGTTGCAATAACCATAGGTCAAAATCATTTTTTACAGCGGGGTGTACAATATTATTCAATTGTTCTAATTTACTTTTATCAGTAAAAACAATTTCAGCAAGTTTAGTGCGATTTAAAATACTATTTTCAAATAGGTCTTCACCAAATGTTGTTTTTATCTGCTTAACAATGTTTTCGGATTGCATTACAAATTTTGCGCCTTCATCTGCAATGTACACCGGAACTCCCTTTTCTTGAAAATAATTTGCAATAGTAGTTTTTCCACTGCCTATTCCGCCTGTTAAACCAATAACTTTTGTCATACTATACTTTAAAAAACATACGAGGAAAAGCTTCTTGTGGTTTTTTCTTTAAAAGGATAATTTTTATGAAAGATTCTAAAAACCCTATTCCGTAACCATAAAATTGTTTCCAAACAGCAATAACAGATAAATATCCAATTTTAATGCTTTTATTTTGAATGCTTGCTGTAAAAAATATCATAACGAAATATACGAAATATATTTGTAATAAAATATCAATATTAAATATTAATAGTAAAAAAGCTAATAATAACCCTGATAAAAATACCGTAGGAAAGAAGAATGTGAGTTTATTATGTTCTGGATACCAACTATTTAATATCGGCCTTGCCTTACCAAATTTATTTACCTGCACAGAGAATTTTTCCCAGTCAATTCTACGTTTGTGATATACAAAAGCTTCTTGAAACAGTCTGGTTTCAAAACCGAGATTCCACAAACGGATAGATAAATCGGGATCTTCGCCAGGATGAATGTTACCAAATCCTTTTGAAGCCTCAAATGCTTTCTTAGAAATTCCCATATTAAAACTTCGAGGTTGAAATTTATTGATTTTTTCAGATCCACCACGAATTCCACCAGTGGTAAGAAATGATGTCATTGCAAAATTAATCGCTTTTTGAATATCCGAAAAACTGGCTAATGCTTTATCGGGTCCACCAAAGCAATCTACATAATTCTTGTCTAATTCTTTACGAACTTCTGTTAAATAATTTGGCGGAATAATACAATCTGAGTCAAAAATAATAAAATAATCACCTCTTGCTTTTTGCATACCAAAATTTCTTGAATCTCCAGGTCCCGAATTCTCTTTGAAATAATATGAAATATTTAGTTTCCCCTGATAGGTCATCACAACATCTTTGCAGGGAATTGACGAGCCATCTTCTATAAGGACAATTTCAAAAGCTTCATTATAATCAGATTTAGTTAGGCTTTCTAAAAGTTCATCAACTTCATCCGGACGATTATACACGGGTATAATTAAAGAAAAAATCATAATGGAATTTGCGTTATTGAGTAGTGATTGTTTTAAATTTCAAAATTTGAGCAAAGATATGTTATATTAACAAAAAAACCATTCGCCGTGACGAATGGTTTTTATTTGTAGCACAAATTTTGTACTTATTTTATACTTTCAATTTCTACAACTTCATTTGCTTCAGCCTTATAATCAACACCAGCAAATTCAAATCCGAATAAATTTAAAAAATCATTTCTGTAACCGGCTAAATCGCCTATAGCAGGTAAAGTTTCAGTGGTTGCTTCTAGCCAAAGTTTAGCTACTTTTGCCTGAACATCATCACGCATTTCCCAATCGTCAATTCGTATTCTTCCTTTATCATCTACAGGAACTTCTGATCCTGAATATAATCTATCCTTAAACAAACGCTGAATCTGCTCGATACAGCCTTCATGAATTCCTTCTTCTTTCATAATTTTATATAAAAGTGAAATATATAATGGAATAACAGGAATTGCAGAACTAGCCTGAGTAACTAGCGCTTTGTTTACAGAAACATAAGCCTTACCTCCTATTGCTTTTAAACTATCTGTAATGGTGAACGCAGTAGCTTCTAAATGATCTTTTGCACGACCAATTGTACCTTTTCTGTAAACTGCCTCAGTTAATGAGGGTCCGATATAAGAATAAGCAACTGTTGTTGCACCTTCAGCTAATAAACCTTCAGCTTTTAGAGCATCAATCCACATTGCCCAATCTTCACCACCCATTACGGCTACTGTATTTTCAATATCGTCTTCATTTGCAGGAGCGATAGAAACTTCGGTAACGTTTCCTGTGTGAAAATCAACTGTTTTATTTGTAAATGTCTGACCAATTGGTTTTAGAACAGAACGGTGTGTAACTCCTGTAGTTGGGTGCACACGAACTGGCGAAGCCAAACTATAAATGATAAGGTCAATTTGTCCTAAATCTGCTTTTATTAAATCTAAAGTTTGTCTTTTTATTTCATTTGAAAAAGCGTCACCATTTATACTTTTGGCGTATAGACCTGCTTTGTGAGCTTCAGTTTCAAAAGCTGCTGAATTATACCAACCCGGAGAAGCTGTTTTTCCTTCAACTGGCGGTTTTTCAAAAAACACTCCAATTGTAGCTGCATCAGACCCGAAAGCGCTTGTAATTCTCGAAGCCAATCCAAAACCTGTAGAAGCACCAATAACCAGTACTTTTTTTGCTCCGTCAATTGGACCTTTTGATTTTATATATTCTATTTGATTTTTTACGTTTTGCTCGCTTCCTTTTGGGTGTGCAGTCAAACAAATAAATCCTCGCATTCTAGGTTCTATAATCATCTTGTAATTATTTATTGTATTAATTCAGTTTCAGTTTTAATTTTTCAAAAATAGACATTTTATCCTTAACCCTTTTCATGTTGGCGTTCATATTGTCTATAAAATTTGGGTTTAAAGCATTTTTCTTCGCCAGCTTGTAGAAATTGTAAGCCTCTGTATAATGATTTTCATATTCTGCCATTCTTCCTAATTCACTGTTAAATGAAGAATAATCTACATTTTCAAGATTCTTAAATGTAAAATCAACGTGCTCTTTTGCTTCGTCATATCTTCCAATGTCAATTAGTAAATATGTATAATTCAAATAAGGTGCAGGATATTTCGGTTCGAATTTCATCGCCAGCTTATAATGATAAATTCCTTTATCATAATTACTTAGTTTATTGTAGTAAATCCAGCCTAAGTGATTGTGGGCTTTTCCAAAATCAGGATATTGAGACAGTATTTCTTCCAGCATTTCTTTTCCGTCGGCAATATTTCCTTCAGATATTAATGAATCTGCTTTAATAAATTGATTTTCGTAGAAGCTTAAACTTTCCATACCTATTCCTTAATTTAATAATTGCTTTGCGTGATTTAATGCAGAATCAGAAATATTAGCTCCTGAAAGCATTTGTGCTATCTCGATAATACGTTCCTCCTGCGATAAAAGTTTTAGTTCTGATTGCGTATCGTCAGCAACCGTAGATTTGAAAACTTTAAAGTGCGAATCGCCTTTTGCAGCAATTTGCGGTAAATGTGTAATTGCAAATATTTGCATTTTAGCACTCATTTCTTTCATGATTTCACCCATTCTAATGGCTATTTCTCCAGAAACTCCTGTATCGATTTCATCAAAAATCAAGGTTGGTAATTTCGAATATTGTGCTAAAATAGCTTTTACGGCGAGCATTATACGAGACATTTCTCCTCCTGAAGCCACTTTTTTCAATAAGCCAAAATCGGTTCCTTTGTTTGCTGAAAATAAAAACTGTAATTCGTCTTTTCCATTTTGAAAATACGTTTCAGATGGCATAAGTTCCATTTTGAAGCGAACATTTGGCATTCCTAAAGTTTCTAAAATCGAAATTAACTGACTTGATAAAACCGGAATAGCAGTTAATCTGTTTTGGTGAATTGTTCCGGCAAAGGCGTCTAATTCTATAACTTTTTCTTCAAGTGATTTTGTTAGTAATGCTATTTCTTCTTCGATATTACCCAATTCAAGAACAGCATCTTCAAGGTTTACCTGAATCTGGATTAGTTCATCTACAGAAGTTACCTGATGCTTTTTCTGCAAATTATAAATCAACTGCAACTTTTGATTTGTTAATTCTAATTTTTCAGGATCATTTAATAATTTCTCAGATGAATTTTGCAATTCACTCGAAACGTCATCAAACTCGATTGCAACACTTGTAATTCTATCAAATAAATTTTGATATTCAGGAGAGAAAGCGGCTATTTTTTGTAGAGAAGTTTTGATTTCATTTAAATTATGAAAAACGCCAAATTGCTCTTCATTTGCAATAACTAATGATTTGTCGATTGATTCCTTGATTATTTCAACATTATTAAGCTTTTCAAAATCAGCTTCCAATTCTTCCTGCTCGCCTGATTTTAGTTTGGCCGCAATTAATTCATTTAACAAAAAAGTATTATATTCCTGCTCTTTTCCGGAATCACTTTGCTTTTTTAGTAATGCATTTAATTTTGACTTATCTGATTTGTATGTTCTTAATAATTGTTGGTAAGCCAGGATGGTATCAAAATTATTAGCAATAGCATCAATAATTTTAAATTGAACTCCCTCATCTGATAACTCCTGAGTTTGCTGCTGCGAATGTATATCGATCAAAAACAAACTTAAATCCTGTAATTCCTGAAGATTTACAGGGCTATCGTTGATAAAGGCACGAGATTTTCCAGAAGGCAAAATTTCGCGTCTAATTATAGTATCATCTTCATAATCGAGATCGTTTGTCTGAAAAAATTCTTTCAAATTGTACTTCGAAATTTCAAAATGTGCTTCAATTATACATTTTTCTTCTTTATTTTTTAATGAAGTCAAATCAGCTCTTTTACCTAAAACTAATCCTAAAGCACCTAAAATAATTGACTTACCAGCACCTGTTTCACCTGTAATTATAGAAAAACCTTTTGAAAAATCAATCGATAATTTTTCAATCAGGGCATAGTTTTTAATCGACAGCGAAGTTATCATAAGATAATTTTGTAAATAAAATTAATGAGGAAAGTTATAATTGAAAAATCAATTAAAATTTAATTTGTGACCATTTGGTAGAATTCAGAGGAGAAACTTTATTCAAAACCTCCGTTAAATCGTTGATAGGGATACTTGGTCCACCTGAAAAAATAGATACAATTTCATCTGATTTCGCATCAAAAAATACCCGTGTTAAAAAGGCATTTGGTTTAACCGAGTTTAATTTCCCGATTAACGCTATTGAAGTTTTGACCTTTTCTTTGGATGTTTTTAAATCTACAGTCATATTATCCAAACCTGTATGGTATAAAAATAAAGTTTGACGTAAATCAGTATATGTTGGCGAAACCAAATCGTTTATCAAAAAATAACGATTTTGAAGCCCATCAGACTGGCTCCATCCTTTTGATCCGCCTTGTTGCGCGACGCTTGCAATATTTTGGGCAGTTTCAAAATAAGGACTTCCGGCACCCATTTGAAAAGTATCAGCATCTAATCCTAAAATTATGTAACTGTAGAACGAAATCACAGAAACTAAATTTGATTCAAAAGTTGTTGGATTAAACAGTAATGGTTGATATTCTGTATAATTAAAATTGAAATCTTTGTCATTATAATTAAATACCGGAGAAGAATAGGTCGAGTTGTAGACCAATCGTGACGATTGCACCTGAATTGTTCCCGTAAACTGATCTGAACTATTTGATGAAAGAGTAATATACATCGAACAATTAATGCGTTCGTTTTGTTTTAAAACCGTTCCTGTCCAGTCTGTTTTGTTTACAAATTCAGCTAACGAGGTCTGCAGTGTTTTAAAAACCTGCTGATTTGGATTCGTGAGTCTTTCAGTATTTATAGTTACAGTACAATTTAGCTGTTGTGCCTGCGCAAAGCCAAATATTAAAAATACTAAAAGAGTAACTATCTTATTGTTCATACTAATGTAATATTTGCTTTGCCGCAATGTGACTAAGCTATTTTTTATTCCGTTTGATTAAAATCTGTGGTGTTTAAGAAAAATGTAAAATTACTTTATTTAAAATATCAACTGCAACAGATTCTTTTGTTTTTAATTCCATTGGTTCAATTTTAAAATTTTTATCAATAAAAGTAATTTTATTGGTTTCTTTTTTAAAACCTGCGCCTTCGTCCTGCAAAGAATTAAGAACTATCAAATCTAAGTTTTTTTTCTGAATTTTCAACTTAGCATTTTCAATTTCATTTTCAGTTTCTAAAGCAAATCCAATTAAAAATTGTTTTTTTTTAATTGCACCTAATGACTGTAAAATGTCTTTAGTCTTTTCAAGTTCTATCGAAAACTCATTTGCGGCTTTTTTAATTTTCTGAACAGCAACAGTTTTAGGGCGGTAATCAGCAACCGCGGCGGCGGCAATTGTTACATCTGTATTATTATAATGCTCGTGACAGGCATCATACATTTCCTGGGAAGAAACTACATTTATAACTTCAATGGAAGTATTTTTTACCTTAAGATGTGTTGGCCCTGAAATCAAAACAACCTGCGCTCCTAAATTGGCAGCAGCATTTGCAATATCAAAACCCATTTTTCCCGAAGAATGATTTCCTATAAAGCGCACAGGATCTATCGCCTCGTATGTAGGGCCTGCAGTAATTAGTATTTTTTTTCCTTTTAAAGGTAATTTGCTTTCTAAATCAGCTTCAAGAAAAGCGATGATATTTTCCGGTTCTGCCATTCTTCCTTCTCCTGACAAACCGCTTGCCAGTTCCCCACTTTCTGCAGGAATCATAACATTTCCAAATTGTTTTAACGCATGAAAACTTGACAATGTTGATGGATGTTTGTACATATCCAAATCCATTGCAGGAGCAAAATAAACATGACATTTGGCCGATAAATAAGTAGCAATTAAAAGATTATCACAGTTTCCTGTCGCCATCTTAGACAGCGTATTTGCAGTTGCGGGAGCAATTATAATTAAATCAGCCCAAAGACCTAATTCAACATGATTGTTCCATACTGCATCCTGATCTTCTTCATTAAAGAACGTAGAATGTACAGGATTTTTTGATAACGTAGATAACGTGAGTGGAGTTACAAAATCCTTAGAAGCAGGTGTCATTATCACCTGGACATGTGCACCTGCTTTTATAAAGAGTCGTACTAATGTGGCTGTTTTATACGCTGCAATTCCACCAGAAACTCCCAGTAAAATTTTTTTTCCGTTTAAAACTGACATTATACTATATTATTTGTTTGAACTTCTATGGTAAGTTTTACCGTCTAACCATTCCTGAACAGCTAATGCGTGTGGTTTAGGTAATTTTTCGTAAAATTTAGAAACTTCAATTTGTTCTTTATTTTCAAAAACTTCTTCAAGACTGTCATTATAAGTAGCAAACTCTTCCAATTTCTCTGTTAATTCTTTTTTAATTTCAGAATTAATTTGGTTTGCTCTTTTAGCCATAATGGTAATTGCTTCATACACATTTCCTGTTGGCTCTTCAATAACTGTTTTATTATAAGTTACTGTATTTACAGGAGCATTCGTCTTTTTTAAATCCATGACTTTATTTTATTTAGTAAATTTTTGTAAATCTGTTTCAACTCTGGCATTCATTTCGTCTGCCTGTTTTTTATATTTTGTAGCGCTGTTAAACTTAATTAAGTTGTTGTAAGCTGCTTTTGCAATATTTAAACGTTCCTGCATTTTTGAAGGTACACTGTTTATTGCCAATTGGTATGCTGAATCGTATTTGTAGAACAATGCATCTTCTTTAAAAGGTGTTCCGGGAAAATCAGCAATAAAATTATCAAACGCAATTAATGCCGATTTATAATCTGAAATCGTATTATATCCTTTTGCATTTTCATATGCTTTTTTCTCTAATTTTCCGTTTAATACCTGTACTGCAGCATTTGCCTGAACAATGTATTCTGAATTTGGATAATTATCAATAAAAGCTTGTAATTTTTCTAATGCCTTAACTGTATCTGTCTGGTCTAAACTATAAATTGGAGATAATTTTGAATAACTAAAAGCTCCTAAAAATGCAGCTTCCTGAACTTTTTCACTTCGTGGATAACCCGAAACAAAACTTTCAAACTGATAGCCGGCTAAATAATATTGTTTTGTCTTATAATAAGACTGAGAAAACATATAAAATAGTTTTTCTGCCTGAGGTTTACCTCTGTAAGTAGGCGCTAATTGCTCAAAAAGACGAATCGCTTTATTGTATTTACCTGCCTCGTACATTTTTGTTGCTATTTCAAATTTTGCAGCAACATCTTCATTTTTTAATGCTTTTTGATAATCACTACACGAACAAAAAAGGACAACAACAATTAATAGAGATACTATTTTTTTCATTTTCTTACTTTTATTATGATTTCTTAGACAATTGTGCCAAAGCAAAATCACACCGAAGTTCCGGTGGCAAATTTAGTTATTAATTTAGCTACTACAAAATATTTTTTGGTATATTAAAATCCCCTTAATCCTGCTCTACTTTAATGCTTTGTTTTACAAAATCGTTTAACCTGTTTCCTAATGAATCGTCGACAGAAACTAATGGCAAACGAACTGTGTTGTCAGCAATACCAAGGGCTTGAAATACTTGTTTGATTCCTGCAGGATTTCCCTGTTCGAAAATCATATCAATACAATCTGATAAAAAATATTGTGTTTTAAACGCTTCGTTTACTTTTTTATTAAGACCTAAACGAATCATTTCTGAAAATTCTTTTGGAAAACCCTGCCCGATTACTGAAATTACACCAGCTCCGCCGGCTAAAACAATCGGTAAAGCAATCATATCGTCTCCGGAAATTACCAGGAAATCCTTAGGTGCATTTTTTATCAGTTGCATTGCCTGAACCACATCGCCTGCAGCTTCTTTTATGGCTACAACATTTTCAAAGTCTTTTGCAAGACGAATTACTGTTGATGGCAGCATATTGCTTGACGTTCTTCCTGGTACGTTATATAATATTACCGGAATTGGAGATGCTTCGGCCACAGCCTTAAAATGCTGGTAAATACCTTCCTGTGTAGGTTTATTATAATAAGGAGAAACAGATAAAATAGCTTCAAAAGCAGAAAAATCTCTTGTTTTCAATTCTTCAACAATCTGCATTGTGTTATTACCTCCAACACCAAGAACCAATGGCAATCTTCCTTTATTAATATCGATTACGGCATTAATAACCTCCTCTTTTTCAGTTTGTGTAAGCGTAGCATTTTCTGCTGTTGTACCCATTACTACAAGATACTCAACTCCTCCGTCAATCGAAAAATTAACTATTCGCTGTAACGCTTCAAAATCAATTGAGAAATCCTTTTTAAATGGTGTTACAAGTGCAACGCCTGTTCCTATTAATGATTGCATATTCTAATTTATATTTTTATTTTATACTTTTTAAATACTTAAACAGTTCCGAAATGAAAAGTTTATAATTCTCTAAATCAGTATTTATCATCCATCGATTTAATTTTTCATCGACTGAAGCAAACCCGACCTTAAACTTCGCTTTTGATTTGCTGGTTATCATCATCAAAATTGGTTTTTCGATTTCATAATAACTAATCAAAAGGTCAAATTCTGTATCGACAAATTCAGTTAAGAAATCTACCATAATTCCGCCTTTCCAATTGATGTGCTTTTTACCAAAAGTTGTGTCTGAATACGTTTTTTTCTTCTTTAGTTTGCCTCTATACGCGGCAATTTTTATATTCTCTGGATTGATTCCGTTTGAGATTAAATCATTAATTATCCCCTTAGACTCTCGAAAATTACTTTCATCAACCAGTAAACCAATTGTTTGTATGTTGCTTGTAAACGCTTCGTTTTTGAACTTATTCAAGTTATTTTTTAATGATTTTTTTACAAAAAATTCCTTTATATAATTTAAAAACATAGTACTTTTACAAATTACAAAATTAATTATTTAAGTCGCATTTAAGATGGTAAAACTAAAAAAGTATAACGGATTTTTAAAACTTTTTGTTATATTCTTAACACTTTTTTTTATAGTTTCTTGCAGCACCAAAAACTACAATTTAACAAAGATAGAAGGAAAACAGCTTCCAGTAACCGAAACCGCTGCTCAAACTCCTGAAATTGAGACCTTCATTAAGCCTTATCGAGATCATATCAATAATGACTTAGACAGTGTTTTAGCCTATTGTCCTGAAACTTTGGATAAGAGTACCGGAAAATGGCAAACAACTATTGGTAATTTAATGGCTGATGTTTGCGTAGAGAGAGGAAATCTGGTTTTTAATGCACGTGAGAAAAAAAATATTGACTTATGTTTGTTGAATCATGGTGGCATAAGAGCGATTTTACCTAAAGGAAATGTTACCAGCAGGACCGCATTTGAAATCATGCCTTTTGAAAACAGTTTAGTTGTGATGGCTTTAAAAGGTGAACAAATTCTGGAAATAGCTTCTTATATAATTAAGGTACAAAAAGCGCAGCCATTATCTGGTATGACGTTTACTATCGGAAAAGACAAAATCGCAAAAAACATTTTGATTCAGGGAAAACCCTTCGATATTAATAAAGTGTATTATGTTGCTACAAATGATTATCTGGCTAATGGCGGCGACAGTATGAATTTTTTCGCTAAAAGCATTCAGAAATTTGATTTGAACTACAAACTTAGAAATGTATTAATTGATTATTTTAAAGAAGTTGATACAATTCCGGTTCCCAGAGATGTGAGAATTACTGAAGAATAATAAACAAATGCATATTCGGATTAAAAAATAATCTTTTCAATGCACGCAAAATTTAGACACAGATTAAAAGATTAGAAAGATTAAAAATATGTATAATTCTTAATCTGTAAAAAAAACTACAAGATTTTCCTGAAAAAATATATAAAATGAAAAGAAGAGAATTTATCGAAAAAACAGCTGCAAGTACTGCCTTATTGAGTTTAGGTTTATCATTAAGCAGTTTTGAAAGTAACGATATCAAACATTTAACTGTTTTGCATACTAATGATGTGCACAGTCATATTGATCCTTTTCCGGCTGATGATCCTCGTAACGCGAATAAGGGCGGTGTATCTCGTCGTGCAGCGTTAATAGAAACGATTCGAAAAGAAAACCCAAATGTACTTTTACTAGATGCAGGAGATATTTTTCAGGGAACTCCTTATTTTAATTATTACGGAGGTGAATTAGAGTTTAAGTTGATGAGCATGATGAAATATGATGCTTCAACTATTGGAAATCATGATTTTGACAACGGTCTGGATGGTTTGTACGCACAAATGCCACATGCATCTTTTGAATTTATAAATTCTAATTACGATTTTAAAAATACTATAATGAACGGTCTTGTAAAGCCTTACAAAATCTTCAATAAAAATGGAATTAGAGTTGGTGTTTTTGGTTTAGGAATAGAACTTGAGGGATTGGTAGATAAACAATTGTACAAAGAAACTGTTTACAACAATCCTATAGAAGCTGCAGAAGATATGACGCAATTGCTCAAAAAACAAGAAAAATGTGATTTGGTAATTTGTCTTTCGCATTTAGGGTATAAATACAAAGAGGAAGAAGGTAGAATAAGTGATCTGAACTTAGCAGAATTAACTCAGGATATCGATTTGATAATTGGCGGACATACACACACTTTTTTAGATAAGCCTACAATTGTAAAAAATAAAGCAGGCGAAAATGTATTGGTAAACCAAGTGGGCTGTTACGGAATTAATTTAGGAAGAATCGACTTTTATTTTGATAAGAACAAAGCACATACAAATCAGGCAAAATCAATTATCGTATAATATTTTTTTATGCGATTTTGCCTTTTCAAGAAAGTAAGCAACCATAAAATAGTAGGCGAGAATTTGCGTAAGATCACGAATTAAAACAAATACAATTGAGTACGAAAAGTATTTGCTGAAGATGTAAAACATGTCTGAAAATATATAGCAAATGGCCATCATACTCATTAAAAACGTGACATAAGTGCCTTTTGTAATATAATTTACAAATGAATAATAACTTAAAAGGCTTAAAATAATTCCATAAAAAGTATTAAGCCAATTGAACTTTTTCAAACTATCTGACTGTAAACTTAGTACAGCAATTAATAGATAGATAATAAAAATTACTACTATTGATATAGGTAAAACATCTCTTTTGCGAAATTTCATTTTTTCATGGTGCACAATAAAAATCCTTATCAGCAGCATATAAACAATTAAAAAACATAGTACACCACCAATCTCTGAAAGTTCTATATCCATTAATTCAAAAACCTGCCCTATAAAGCAAAATACGAAAATCAGTGCTTCTGTTTTTCCTATTTTATAATTGCTGCTTATTAGAAAATAGAAAAAAATAGCGGGCAGCACAATCGATTTGGCATAAACAGCCATTATTTCCTGCTGCATACAATCAAATATAATCGTAAGCAGCAAGGCTGAAAAATATAAAATCAACGACGGTTTATTCGCTTTCATTTAGTTTGGTTATAAAATCCTGCTCAGATAATATGGGTATATTTAGTTTGGTAGCTTTTTCTAATTTAGCTGGTCCCATATTGTCTCCGGCAACTACAAAGTCTGTTTTTGTAGAAATTGAACTTCCCACTTTACCTCCATTGTCTTCGATTGCTTTCTTTAAATCATCTCTTGAAAACTGTTCAAAAACACCAGAAACCACAAATGTCTTTCCAACGAATTTCTCTGTTGCATTAGGATTTATATTTTCGACAATTTCAAATTGAACTCCGTAATTTTTTAATCGTTCTATTATTTTTCTATTTTCTTCATTCTCAAAAAACTCGACTACACTTCTGGCAATTCTCTCGCCTATTTCATCAACTAAAATCAAATCCATTAACGAAGCTTTGCTGAGTGCATCGATATTTTTATAATGTTTGGCTAATTTTTTGGCAACTGTTTCTCCAACAAAACGAATTCCGAGTGCAAACAAGACGTTTTGAAACGGAATTTCTTTTGATTTTTCAACACCGCTTACAAGGTTTTCAGCTGATTTTTTTGCCATTCTTTCAAGATGCAAAATATCATCTACTTTTAATTCGTACAGATCAGCATAACTGTGAACTAAATCATTTTTGAAAAGTAAAGCAACGGTTTCTCCACCCAAACCTTCAATATCCATTGCTTTTCTTGAAATATAATGCTGGATTCGACCAATAATCTGCGGAGGACAACCATAAAAATTGGGACAGTAATGATTGGCTTCTCCAACATTTCTAACCAATTCAGTATGGCATTCCGGGCAATAGGAAATGTATTGCGTTGGTTCTGAATTTTCAGGACGCTTTTCTAAATCTACAGCAATGATTTTTGGAATAATTTCTCCTCCCTTTTCAACAAAAACGGTATCATTTATTCTGATATCTAATTTCTCGATTTGATCTGCATTGTGTAAAGAAGCCCTTTTTACAATGGTTCCTGCCAACTGTACCGGCACTAAATTAGCAACAGGTGTGATTGCTCCGGTACGGCCAACCTGATAAGTTATTGAGTTTAATTTTGTCGAAACCTGTTCTGACTTAAATTTATAAGCCATTGCCCAACGTGGTGATTTTGCAGTATAACCTAATTCGTGCTGATGCTGAATACTGTTTACTTTTACAACCACGCCATCTGTTTCATAAGGTAAATTGTGGCGGTGAACATCCCAATAATCAATAAATTCGAAAACTTCCTGAAGGTTATTAACCAGTTTTGCTTCATTTGGCACTTTAAATCCCCACTTTTTTGCAGATTCCAATCCTTCAAATTGTGTTGAAAATGGTAAATTATTACCCGTTACAAAGTACAGTAAACATTCTAAAGGGCGTTTGGCAACCTCAGCACTGTCTTGTAGTTTCAAACTTCCTGACGCTGTATTCCTCGGGTTTGAATATGGAGCTTCGCCAATCTCGATTAATTCCTGATTCATTTTTTCGAAACCTTTATAGGGCAAAATGATTTCACCGCGAATGTCGAATTTATCCGGAAAATCACCTTTTAATTGTAAAGGAACCGATTTTATGGTTTTGATATTATTTGTAACCTCATCACCCTGAAAACCATCTCCGCGTGTTAACGCCTGAACTAATTTTCCGTTTTCGTATGAAATACTGATTGAAGCGCCATCATATTTTAATTCGCAGGTATATTGCAAATCTACATTTCCCAAAACTCTTTGAATTCGGTTTTCCCAATCGGTTAAATCTTCTTTTGAATAAGAATTATCCAAAGAATACATACGGTATTGATGCGCAATGGTTTTGAAATTTTTCGTGACAGTTCCTCCTACTCTTTGCGTTGGAGAATTTTCATCAAAAAATTCCGGATGTTTGTTTTCTAAATCCTGAAGTTCCTTTAATTTAATATCAAAGTCATAATCTGAAATTGTGGCATTATCAAGTACATAATAATTGTAATTGTGATGGTTAAGTTCGTTTCTTAAAGCCTGAATTGTCTCTTGAATACTCATAAAATATTAAAATGATGCTTGTTGTAATTTAGAATAACGGTAACCTCAAAATTAGGACATTTTTATGTAAAAGAATTGAAAAACCGAAAGTTTTAAAAATCAAAAATCAAGCTGCAAAAAAGATGCAACTTGATTTTCTTCTTGTCCATTATCCTTTAAAAGAAATCAACGATCTTAAAAAGAATCAAACAAAAACCAACTTCCAAATGGTTTTAACATTTATATTCAGGACCGGTCATATAAATATTTTTTATTTTTGGATGATGATAAAATCAGAACGTCTGTTTAATACATGTTCTGCATCGGTACATTTTACTCCATTTTTACATTTATTGATTAATCGGCTTTCGCCATAACCTATTGCACTTTCGATTCTTGAAGCTTCAATGTTTTGCGATATTAAATAATCACGGGTTGATTTTGCTCTGTTATCTGAAAGTTTCAAATTGTATGCATCTTTACCACGAGAGTCCGTATGCGATTCAATTTTGATACGAATATTGGGGAATTTTTTCATGATAAAAACTACTTTGCTTAATTCTTCAATTGCAAGAGGTGTAATATCAGATTTGTCGTAATCAAAATAAATTGGGTTTACGTCTACTTTTTCTACTCCTTTTTTCTTCACTACCAAATCATCGTAGTTGCTTAGTTCAAAATTGATATTCGGAATTTCGCCTTCATTTTCCTTTGTCGTTTCTACGGTTTTTTCGTCACTGCTGTAATTTGGCTTTGCCGCAAGCATTTTAACTGTTTTTCCGCACGGAACTACTAAAGCATATTTGCCTTCAAAATTGGTTTTTGTTTCTCCCAAAATATCACTGAAAGAATTGTAGCCCATAATGGTAACGTCAGTAAGCGGTTTTTTGGTTTTTCTGTCGAATGCCATTCCGGAAATAGTCTGATTGCACACCGGATCGCTTTTTACGAATGAATAGATATCATCATCGCCTTTTCCGCCTTCCCTGTTTGAAGATATATAACCTGCATGGCCTGTTTTATCAATTATGTAAGCAAAATCATCTTTATTACTATTAATGGGAGCGCCAAGATTTTTTGGATCTGAAAAACTTCCATCAGATAAAAATTTGCTTTCATAAACATCCAGATCACCTAAACCATAATGTCCGTCTGAAGAAAAATAAAGCATTCCCTTGCTAAAATAAGGAAAAACATCATTACCAATAGTATTGATTTTCGGCCCAAGATTTTGTGGTGAACTCATTGTTCCGTCAGAAGCAATTTTTACGACATACAAATCACTTTCGCCTATTCCGCCCGGCATATCAGAAGCAAAGAAAAGCCATTGCCCGTCTTCACTTAATGAAGGATGCCCTACTGAATAATCATCGCTGTCAAAGAATACTTTTTGGGGATTTTCGAGTTTGTTTTCATTTAAAGTTCCCTTTATAATTTGAAAATTATTGATCTTAGAATCGTCGACAACTAATTTATTCTTTTTAACAATGTTCGTTGTATAATAGATTGTTTTTCCGCTGGCGTCAAAAGTAGCAGTAGCTTCATGATATTTTGACATTACATTTGGCAAAAATACCGTTTCGTTAAACAAGCTGGCATCTGCCGGATTTCTTTCTGCAACATATAAATTTAGAAAAGGCTGATTGTTCCAGGTATACAATTTTTCACTAAATTTTGTTGTATCTCTAGCCGATGTAAAGACAATTTTATCCTGATAAAAAGTGGCTCCAAAATCAGATTTACTGGTATTTATTGCCAGGTTTTTTACTTCATATAGCGATTTCGATTTAGAGAGACTATCCAATCGAAATTTTTGAACCAGATATCTGTTGATTTCATTTTTATCGCCCTTTTTATCAAGATATTCTTTAGTTACGCGATTTGCTTCTTCATAATCCATTACTGCTTTCATCGACTGAATGTAACGCAGATAGTAAATATCGGTTAAATTATTTCCCTGTGCTTCGTATAATTTTCGATACCATTTTAATGCATTTCTTGAATCGGAAATAAAATAATAAGAGTCGGCGGCATTTTTTAAAGTTTGTGCCGAAGGATTTTTGATATTCGCCAAAATTTCCTCGTATGCTTTTGAAGCATCTGCGTAAGCATAATTTTTAAACAATGCATCGGCCTTTTTTAAATTAGTGGTCTGAGCGAAACAAACCGTGAAGCTCAATACCAAACTTAGGATATATAGTTTTCTCATAGGGTTTGTCTTTTAGAAGAATCTAGGGGATTTAATTTTACTTTCGCCTTTGTTAAATTGATAACGTAATATTATTTCGTGTGAGCCGTCATTGTATTTGTTTAATTCGCTCACCGTATAATCAAAAGCATATCCGATGTAAAAACTTCTGGAGATTTGAAAACCTGCCAGGATACTTACAGAATCATCTGTTCTGTAGGCTCCGCCAATTACAAATTTTTCAGCAATCATAAAATTCGCCGAAACATCTGCTGTAAGCGGTGCTCCGCTTACGGCTTTTACCAAAAATGCCGGTTTAAATTTTAAATTTGGATTCAAATCAAAAACATACCCTCCCATTAAATAATAATGCAAACGATCGTAATCTATCGATTCCTGCACATCATCATAATAGCTGTTTTCTATAAAATTAGGAATTGAGGCTCCTACATACCACTTATCTGTATAATAGTAGATTCCTGCTCCAACCGCTAATTTCATTTGGTTGTTGATATTTTGGTTCAGCAAAACATCGTTATTGTTGTAATATCTACCTTTCGACCAGTCTATATTTAGCATTCTCATACCAGCTTTTAGTCCAAAAGCTAATCTTTTTTCATACCCAAGAGGAACTGAGTATGCAAAATTTCCGTCAAGATATAGTTCATTTGATGGTCCAATTTTATCATTCACCACGCTTAATCCCAAGCCAATATTTTCGTTGGCAAGCGGTCCGTGTATAGAGAAAGATTGTGTTTCGGGCGCGCCATCGATACCAACCCATTGCGAACGGTGCAAAAGTGTTGCTTCTAATGATCCGGTAGACCCTGCATAAGCAGGGTTTACGGCCATTGTATTGTACATATATTGTGTGTACTCCGGATCTTGTTGTGCACTAGCACTAAATGTTATAATAGAACATATTAAGATTAAATATGTTTCTAATGATTTTATATATAGTTTCATAACGATACTTATTTAGTTAAATTAATTAGAGGATTAATAGGTGCTTATCTCATTATCGATAGCCATCCTTTTTTAACCTTTCCGTCTCCCATGTCTATCACATAAAAATAAGTACCTGTAGGCAGCATATCTCCTCTATTTATAACTCCTGATACATTTGCTGTACCGTCCCAATCGTTTTCATAAGCTTTTTTGCTGTATACTAAAGCACCATATCTGTTATACACTTTTAATTCGTTGTTTGGATATGATTCGATACAGTCAATTCTGAAAAGATCGTTTGCTCCGTCATTGTTTGGTGTAAACTCGTTATAAACAGTTAAACAAACTGGCTCTACATAAGCTGTGGCCGTGTTATTTGTTGGATCAACATCAAATGGAGTAGAAATTTCAATCTCTGCTACGTTTGTGTATTCGCCACTTGGCATTACAATAACTCGGATTTGAAGTGTTTCGCTTGCTCCTGCATTTAAGGTAGGAATTATCCACAGCCCTGTTAAAGGATTATATACACCGTTTGATGTTGAAGTTGATACTAATTCATATCCACTTGGAATTAAATCACTAACATTTGTGTTAATAATAGTTCCTTCACCAACATTATTTACGGTTATCGTAAAGACGATCTCTTCGCCAAAATTAGGATTGGGATTACTAACTGTATTCGTTATCGTTAAATCTGAGCAACTTGCTACAGTAACATTTAATGTTTTTGTAGTGGTTACATCACAAGTGTTTACGTAAGTTACAGTAACTGTTCCTGCGCCAATATCTCCCCATGATATGGTTGCAGATCCGTCTGCTGTTCCTCCGCCAGAAGTTATGGTTCCTGTTCCGCTTGTAATTGACCAAACATAATCTGATTTTCCATTTGCAACTGAATAGGTTATTCCCTGGAACACACATGGTGTATTGTCGCTTGAAGTAATAGGAAATAACGCATCATTTATGAAACTAACTGCTATCGCTAAACGTGTTGCACTATCACAACCATTTGTTGTGTTGCTTAATGTTGTAGCATAATATGTTGTTTCAGTAAGCGGTGTAGTTGCTGCTAGTGGAGTTCCTCCAGTAGCGGTTGTATACCAAACTACATTTGGATCATTTACCTGAATATTAGCAATTGTTGGCAATGCAGACAAACAGAATTCCTGTGTCGTATCTGTTGTTGTTACGACTCCCGGTGTGTTTACATTTACTGTAACTGCTAATCTTGTTGGATTTTCACATCCTATGAGGCTAGAAATTGTTCCATAATAAATTCCTGTTGTTAGAGCTGCTGTAGCTGGTATTGCAGTTCCGCCTGTTGCAGTGCTGTACCAAATTACATTTGCTTCGTTAACCTGAATATTAGCAACTGTTGGCGCGTTTATTGAACAGAAATCCTGAGTTGCTGTATTTGTAGTTGGTGTTGCAGTAGGATTTTCAATTGTTATCGTTACCAATAGTCTTGGACTACTTTCACAGCCAGTTCCATTAACAATAGCTCCGTAGTAAATTCCGTTTGTTAATGCAGTTGCTGCAGGAATTGCTGTTCCGCCTTGTGCTACATTGTACCAAACTACGCCTGTTTCATTTACCTGAATATTGGCAACTGTTGGCGAATTAGTGATACAGAAATCTTGGGTATCATCTAAAGTCGTAGGTGTTGCGGGGTCGCCTACAGTAACTGTAACAGCTAATCTGGAAGCACTCTCGCAACCTAATCCATCTGTAAGAGCTCCGTAATAAATTCCGTTTGTTAAGACAGTTGTAGCAGGAATTACTGTTCCGCCTTGTGCTGCATTGTACCAAATTACTCCTGTTTCATTTACCACAATATTTGCAACTGTTGGCGTATTCGCCACACAGAAATCTTGCGTACTAGCTAAAGTTGTTGGTGTTCCCGGATCATTTACGAGTACTGAAACTTGTAAGCGAATTGAACTTTCACAACCAGAGCCGTCCACAATTGCTCCAAAATAATCTCCGTTTGCTAATGGCGTTGTTGATGGAATCGATGTTCCGCCTGAAGCTAGATTGTACCATATTACGCCGACTTCATTTACCTGAATATTAGCCACTTTTGGCGCATTCACTAAACAAAAATCTTGTGTAGTATCTGTAGTTGTTGGTGTTGCAGGATTTGTAATTGTTATTGTAACTGCTAGTCTTGCAGCACTTTCACAACCTAAACCATCAACCAGCGCTCCGTAATAAATTGCAGTTGTTAATGCCGTTGTTGAAGGAATTGCTGTTCCGCCCGTTGCCAAATTATACCAGATTACGCCTGTTTCATTTACCTGAATGTTTGCTACTGTTGGCGCACTCGCTAAACAGAAATCTTGTGTAGTATCTGTAGTTGTTGGTGTCGCAGGATTGCTTACATTAATTGTAACTGCTAATCTCGCAGCACTTTCGCAACCTAAACCGTCTACAATTGCTCCATAGTATATTCCACTTGTTAAGGCAGTTGTTGAAGGAATTGCTGTTCCGCCTGTTTCTGCATTGTACCAAATTACTCCTGTTTCATTTACAGCAATATTTGCAACTGTCGGTGCATCTGCCAGACAGAAATCTTGCGTAGCGTCTGCAGTCGTTGGTGTTCCCGGATCGCTTACATTCACTGTTATTGGTAAACGTACCGCGCTTTCACAACCTGATAAATCTACAACTGCTCCGTAATAAATTCCGTCAACTAATGCTGTTGCTGAAGGAAGTGCTGTACCGCCGGTTGCTGCATTGTACCAGATTACTCCCGCTTCATTTACCTGAATATTAGCCACTGTTGGTGCATTCACTAAACAGAAATCTTGTGTATTATCTGTAGTGGTTGGTGTCAATGGATCTGAAACCGTGATTGTAACTGCTAATCTTGTAGCACTTTCACAACCTAATCCATCTGTAAGGACTCCATAATAAATTCTGTTTGTTAAGGCTGTTGTTGCTGGAATTACTGTTCCGCCTGTTAGTGCATCATACCAGATTACGCCAGTTTCATTTACCTGTATGTTCGCCACTGTTGGTGCATTTAGTAAACAGAAATCTTGTGTACTATCTGTAGTTGTTGGTGTTCCAGGATCGCTTATATTTATTGTTACAGCTAATCTCGAAGCACTTTCACAACCTAAACCGTCAGTAAGTGATCCGTAATAAATTCTGCTTGTTAAAACAGTTGTTGCAGGAATAACTGCTCCGCCTGTTGCAGAATCGTACCAAATCACTCCGGCTTCATTTACCTGAATATTAGCTACCGTTTGCGCATTCACTAAACAGAAATCTTGTATATCATCCGTAGTCGTTGGTGTTCCAGGATCGCTTACATCTACTGTTATTGGTAAACGTACCGCGCTTTCACAACCTGCTAGATCTACAAGTGCACCATAATAAATCCCGTCAACTAACGCTGTTGTCGAAGGAATCGCTGTACCGCCGGTTGCTGCATTGTACCAGATTACTCCCGCTTCATTTACCTGAATATTAGCCACTGTTGGTGCATTCACTAAACAGAAATCTTGTGTATTATCTGTAGTGGTTGGTGTCAATGGAT
>Ga0247806_10000457_pt1 | contig 25767 bp, 26 predicted proteins | sample UWRJL059202B1_FD_179935 | JGI IMG/M metagenome (GOLD analysis project Ga0247806, IMG submission 179935) | Plant litter microbial communities from Arlington Agricultural Research Station in Wisconsin, United States - UWRJ-L059-202B-1 | ecosystem: Environmental > Terrestrial > Plant litter >... | reverse complement strand
CGACCGGCAGCTGGTCGAACCCATATTGACGGATCTGACGCAGCAGCAATTGCTGATCTCGATCATCGATATCGGCAAAGCCATGAACATCGAGATTGTCGCCGAAGGCGTCGAGACCATGCAGCACGCGCGCATCCTGCGCGATCTTGGCTGTGACATTTTGCAGGGCTATGCTTTTGGCAAGCCGATGAGTGCGGACGAACTTGAGATCGCCCTGCACTCCCAGGCTTGGCGCCAGAGCGCCTAAGCCGCCGGAAGGTGAACTCCATCGGCCTTCCTGGCCAGCCGGGCCTTGATGCTGGCAACGTCCGACTTCGGCGTCGCTGCGAACAGGGTCTGGGTATAGGCATGCTGCGGATTGCCGAACACCGTCTCGCGTGGCCCGTATTCGACGACATCGCCAAAATACATCACCATGACTTCGTCGGCGATATAGCGCACAACCGACAGATCGTGGCTGATGAACACATAGGTCAGGCCGAACTCGTCCTGCAGATCCTTGAGCAGGTTGAGGATTTGCGCCTGCACCGAAAGATCGAGCGCCGACACCGGCTCATCCAGCACCAGAAAGCTCGGGTTCAGCATCAGCGCGCGCGCAATAGCGATACGCTGGCGCTGGCCGCCCGAGAACATATGCGGATACCGATTGAAATGCTCTGGCCCGAGGCCAACCTTGAGCAGCATGGCCATCGCCTTGTCACGCCGCTCGGTGGCCGACATCTTGGTGTTGAGCAACAGCGGCTCGGCCAGCACGTCACCGATCTTCTGGCGCGGATTGAGCGATCCATAAGGGTTCTGGAACACGATCTGCACCTTCTGGCGCATCTCGCGCGTGACGTTCACCGCATTGACCGCCAGGCCGTCGATCAGGATTTCGCCAGAGGTCGCCGGATCGATCAGCGTGATCATCCGCGCCAGGGTCGACTTGCCGCAGCCGCTCTCGCCGACCACAGCCAGCGTCTTGCCCTTCTGCAAGCTGAAATTGACGCCTTTGACGGCGTGCACGACCTTGGCCGGACGCATAAATCCGCCGGAGCTGACATAATCGCGCGTCAGATTGCGCACTTCAAGAACAGGGGCTGCCATGGCTTAAACTCCCGGCGCGGGTTCGAAGACAAAATCGGAGACGGTGGGGAGCCGGTCGCCCACCGCATTTTCCGGCAGCGCCGACAGCAGCGCGCGGGTGTAGTTGGATTTGGGGTTTTCAAAGAGCGAAAGCACGTCCGCTTCCTCCATCTTGTGACCCTTGTATTGCACGATCACCCGATCGGCAGTCTCGGCCACCACGCCCATGTCATGCGTGATCATGATCAGGCCCATGCCATGCTCGGCCTGCAAGCCGACCAGCAGATCGAGGATCTGCTTTTGAATGGTGACGTCGAGCGCCGTCGTCGGCTCGTCGGCGATCAGCAATTTGGGATTGCAGGAAATTGCCATGGCAATCATCACGCGCTGGCATTGCCCGCCGCTCATCTGGTGCGGGAAGGCGCCCAGCCGTTCGGCGCCATCCTTGATCCCGACGAGTTTCAGCAATTCGACTGCGCGGTCGCGCGCCGCCCGGCCGTGCAGGCCCAGATGCTTGCCCAGCACTTCCTCGATCTGGAATCCGATGGTGAAGCAGGGATTGAGGCTCGCCACCGGTTCCTGGAAGATCATGGCGATATCCTTGCCGATGATCTGGCGTTTTTCGGCGGGGCTCATCTTGAGCAGATCCCGCCCCTCGAATTCCATCTTGTCGGCGGTGACCGTCGCCGTGGCTGGCAACAGGCCCATCACCGCCAGCATGGCGACCGATTTACCCGAACCCGACTCGCCGACGATGGCCAGCACTTCGCGCGCATCGACCGAAACATCGATGCCGTCGACGGCCTTGAACAGGCCGACGGAGGTATCGAAAGCGACGGTCAGATTCTTGATATCAAGCAGGGGCATTATGCTGGCCTCCCTTGGTTTTGTTGTAATGAGATGGGCCGCGCGCTATACAGTGAAGGCACGACAGGAGATGCCATCATGGCGAAGCCATCCGTTCAGCCGAAGCCGAAGCCGCTAGAGTACCCGAAGCCGACGCTGGGATCGACGGGACCTCGCCCGAGCTACTGAGCGAAGTATCCAACTCCTGCACGGCCTTTCTGGCCAGTGCCTCGACCCGGTCGATCATTTCTAAATAATCGGCGTACATCGCCAATTGCCGCTCCGCCGATATCGTCCTGAAGTCACTGGACCTCAGGTCGTCGACGAATTTCTCCAGCCGCTGCCGCATCCTGGAGTAGTGGATGATCGGCGAAATCACGACTTCTGGCAGCACGTGAATGTCCTTAACGATAGCGTCGAACACGACGTTTCGTGATTGCATTGGAACGATCGGATAATAGCTGGCGTCGGCCCGATAGCGTTCAGCCACCTCTTCGAGAAACTCCCGCCGGTCTGCCACCGCCATGTTCAACAGATCGCTGGCGATTTCGGCGCGCAGGGCAATCTGAAAATCGTTGACCTTCTCGTCGCGCCGGCGCTCTTCAAGCCGTTGCGTTTGCCAAGATGTCACGAACCACCCCATGGCGCTGACCAGCGCCGAGACCAGCGCCGCAACGATCGCGGGTCCGATCCAGACCTGCATGCCGTCAGCTCCGCTTGAGCTTGGGATCGAGCGCATCGCGCAGTCCATCGCCGATAAGGTTGATCGCCAGCACGGTGATCAGGATCGCCAGCCCGGGGAACGTCACGACCCATGGCGCCCGCAGGATGAACTCGCGGGCCGAGGCCAGCATGGTGCCCCATTCGGGAGTCGGCGGCTGGGCGCCCATGCCGAGGAAGCCCAGCGCCGCGGCCTCGAGGATGGCATTGGAAAAGCTCAGCGTCGCCTGAACGATCAGCGGGCCGAGGCAATTGGGCAAAATGGTAATCAGCATCAAGCGCATGTGGCTCGCGCCGGACAGTTTGGCCGCCGTCACATACTCCCGGTTTTTCTCCGCCATCACCGCCGCGCGCACCAGTCGGGCAAAGTGCGGTTGCAGCACCAGCGCAATCGCCACCATGGCATTGAACAGCCCTGGCCCCAGGATCGCCACCAGCACCAGCGCCAGCAACAGCGACGGGAACGACAGGATAATGTCCATGACCCGCATGATCAGCGCATCGACCCAGCCGCCGAAATAGCCGGCGAGAACACCGAGCACGACGCCGACGACCAGCGCGCCGACGACGACGAAGAGGCCGATGAACAACGAATAGCGTGCCCCGTGGATCAGCCGGCTCAGCATGTCGCGGCCGACCGGGTCGGTGCCCAGCAGGAACCGTGGATCGCCCATGGCGTCCCAGATCGGCGGCGTCAGGATGGCGTCGCGATATTGCTGGTCGGGCGAATGCGGCGCCAGCAACGGCGCGAAAATGGCGACCAGCACCAGCAGGGCAAACACCACGAGGCCGATGACCGCGCCGCGGTTGACCGAGAAATAGTGCCAGAATTCGCGCAGGCTTTCGCCGGCGTTGACCTTGACCGGCGTGGGGGTGGCGTTGAAATCGGTCATGTTACTGCACCCTGATGCGCGGGTTGATGACGGCATAGAGCAGATCGACGATCAAATTCACCGCCATGACGATCAGCGCGATCAGCAGCAGCCCCGACTGGACCACGACGTAATCGCGCTTGGAGATGGAATCGATCATCCACTTGCCGATGCCCGGCCAGGAAAAAATGGTTTCGGTCAGGATCGCGCCGCCGAGCAGCAGCCCGACCTGCAGCCCGATCGTGGTGATCACTGGGATCATCGCATTGCGCAGCGCGTGCACATTGACCACCCGGTTGGGCGACAGCCCCTTGGCGCGCGCCGTGCGTACATAATCCTCGCCGAGCACCTCGAGCATGGCCGAGCGGGTCTGCCGCGCGATGACCGCGAGGGGAATAGTGCCGAGCACCACTGCGGGCAGGATCAGATGGCGCAGCGCCGACACGAAGGCCGGCCAATTGCCATAGAGCAGCGTGTCGATCAGCATGAAGCCGGTGATCGGGCGCAGGAAGAACGTCAGCGCGATGCGCCCGGACACCGGCGTCCAGCCCAGATAGCCCGAGAAAAAGATGATCAGCAGCAGTCCCCACCAGAAGATCGGCATCGAATAGCCGGTCAGCGCCACGCCCATGGTAAACTGGTCGAACCACGAGCCGCGCTTGACGGCGGCAAAAATGCCCGCGGGAATACCGATCACCACGGCCAGCAGCATGGCGACCAGCGAGAGCTCGATCGTCGCTGGAAACAGCGTCAGGAACTCGGTCAGCACCGGCCGCTTGGTCGATAGCGAAATGCCGAAATTGCCCTGCAGCACATTGCCGAGATAGTTGAAATACTGCTGCCAGATCGGCAGATTATAGCCGAACTGCTCGCGCAGGATTTCGTAGCGCTCGGGCGTCACGCCGTGCTGTCCCGCCATGGCGAGGATGGGATCGCCGGGCAGCACGCGCACGAAAAAGAATGCGCACAGCGAAATGCCGATAATGGTCGGCACGATCAGCGCAAGCCTGCGCAGAATGTAATTGAGCATTGGGTTTTACCCTTGGTGGTCCGCCGGCAAAACCTGCCGGACCGCGCGCGTTTCCTGGTGGCTGAAAAAATTGTCGGGTGCCGTTCGCCGGCGCCTCGTTTTCCAGCTCTAAAGCGGGAAGCCCCGTTCCGGTTTGGCCGGAACGAGGCTCCTGTTGGTCAGATCGGCTGAGACTTATTCCTGGATATCCACGCCGGCGAAGGAGTGGTTGCCCAGGGGGCTCATGGTGTAGTTCAGCACGGTCTTCTTCATCGGCATGAACACGCGCGAGTGGGCGAGCGTCATGGCTGGCTCTTCAGCCTTGAAGATTTCTTGGGCCTTGGTGTAGAGGGCCGAGCGTTCGGCCTGGTCCGACGTGGTCTTGGCGGCCTGGATGGCAGCCTCGAACTCGTCATTGCACCACATCGAGTAGTTCGACACGCCGATGGCCGAGCACGAGAAAAGGGTGGCGAAGAAGTTGTCCGGATCGCCATTGTCGCCGGTCCAGCCGATCTGGAACGGACCCTTGCGATCGGCCTGCTTGCCGCGCTCGCGGTATTCGGTCCATTCGTAGGACACGATATTGGCGGTGACGCCAACCGCGGCCCAGTCGGCCTGGATCAGTTCGGCAACGCGCTGGGCGTTGGGGTTGTACGGACGCGACACCGGCATGGCCCACAGATCGGTGGTCAGCGAGGTCACGCCGGCTTCCGCCAGCAGCTTCTTGGCGCCTTCGACATCATAGGTGTCGGCGGCAATAGCGTCGTCATAGGACCACATGGTGGGCGGGATCAGGTTCTTGGCGTCCTGGCCGGCACCCTGGTAGACCGCTTCGATGATGGCGGACTTGTCGATCGCCATGGTCAACGCCTTGCGCACGCGCACGTCGTCGAACGGTGGCTCGGTCACGTTGTAGGACATGTAGCCGATGTTAAGGCCTTCCTGCTCCATGACGGTCAGATTGGGATCGGCCTGCAGCTGGGCGATATCGGCAGGCGCCGGGTAGGGCATGATATCGCATTCACCGGCCAGCAGGCGCTGCGCCCGAACCGATGGATCGGTGGTGATGGCGAATACCAGATCGTCGATCGGCTGCTTGCCGTTCCAGTATTCGGGGAACGCCTGATAGCGAATGACCGTGTCGAGCTGGTAGTCGACGAACATGAACGGGCCGGTGCCCACTGGCTGCGTCGAGAACGCGGCCATGTTGCCGTCGGCTTCGAGCTTGTCGGCATATTCCTTGGAGACGATCGACGCGAAATCCATCGCCAGGTTCGCGATCATCGGCGCGTTTGGCTCGTTCAGCACGAACTTGACCGTCAGATCGTCGACCGCGACGATTTCCTTGATGTACTTGGGCATGTCCATGCCCTGGAAATAGTCCCAGGTCATGCCTTCAAGGTAATTGTACCAGGCGTTGTCTTCCTTCCACTGGCGCTCGAAGGTGAAGACGACGTCTTCAGCAGTCAGGTCGCGCGTCGGGGTGAAATACGAAGTGGTGTGAAACTTGACGCCGGGGCGCAGCTTGAAGGTGATCTCGAGGCCATCCTCGGAGATGTCCCAGCTTTCGGCCAGGGCTGGCGCGACTTCGGTGCCGCCGGGCACGAATTCGACGAGGCGGTTATAGATGGTGTGCGAGGAAGCGTCGAAATCATTGCCGCCGGTCAGCGGACCTGGATCGAAGTGGGCTGGCGAGGCTTCGGAGCAATAAACCAGCTGCTTGGCCTGGGCGGCACCAGCCGCCAGCGCCACAATGGCGGTCGCTGCAAGCAGCGATTTCATCAATTTCATGATTGTCGTCTCCCGGAACAATTATTTACGCCTGGCTTGCCAACCAGAGCTTGGGCGCCAACAAAGCTTAGAATCCTCAGGAGCGCAATGGGGAGTTTGACCATTTGGTCAACTTGATGACACTGAGCACGTCATTCCACAGAAATGGACGCTTTTGGAAACTTCGGTTCGCCGCCGATTTGTCGGCTTGACCGGGCCGATGCGCTGGTGATCCAGTATCGGCATGAGCACAGCGATTGCCACCATAACTTTGGTCGTTGCCGATTATGACGCAGCGATAGCGTTTTACCGCGACAGACTCGGTTTCATCCTGATTGCCGATACCGACATGGGCCATGGCAAGCGCTGGGTCGTCGTCGGTCCGGCCGGCGAACGCGGCGCCCGATTGCTGCTGGCCAAGGCCGACGGCGCCGATCAAGCCGCGGCTATCGGCAACCAAACTGGTGGACGCGTCATGCTTTTCCTCGAGACCGATGATTTCGAGCGTGACTACGAGGCTATGCGCGCCAACGGCGTGGTCTTCCTCGAAACGCCGCGCCACGAGCCCTACGGCTCGGTCGCAGTCTTCGAAGACCTCTACGGCAACAAATGGGATTTGCTGCAGCCAAAACGCTGAAGCAGGCCTTTACAGCCGCAGTCGAACCGATTGCCGCTGGCTCGCGTTAAACTCTTATACCAACACGGAGAAGCATTATGGACCGTCGCCCGCTCGGACGCAGTGAACTCGTCATCGAACCTCTGGTGCTCGGGGGCAATGTCTTTGGCTGGACCGTGGATGAGCAAAAGGGTTTTGAAATTCTCGACGCCTTTGTCGAGGAAGGCTTTACCGCCATCGATACCGCCGAAGGCTATCCCAACTGGGTGCCCGGCAACCCACCCGGCATGAGCGAAACCATCATCGGCAAGTGGATGAAGGAACGCGGCAACCGCGAAGCCGTGCATATCTTCACCAAGGTCAATTCGGCAAAGCAGCCCGGCGGGCTCAAGCACGACGCCATCCAGAACGCCATCGAGGCCTCGCTGGGCCGGCTGCAGACCGATTACGTCGATCTGTATTTCAGCCACTGGCCCGACGCCGAGACCAGCCACGAGGAAACCCTCGGCGCCTACGATCCGCTGGTCCGCTCGGGGCGGGTCCGCGTGGTCGGCGCGTCCAACTACACGGCACAGATGGTCAAGGACGCCCAGGAAACCTCGATCCTGAAAACCCTGCCGCGCTACGAAGTGCTGCAGCCGCGCTACAATCTCTATGATCGCGAGGAGTTCGACGCGCTACGCGACACCGTCATCGACAACGAAATCGGCACCATCGTCTATTATAGCCTCGCCGCCGGCTTCCTGACCGGCAAGTACCGCTGCAAGGCCGATTTCGGCAAATCGCCTCGTGGCAGCGGCGCCGAGAAATATCTCGACAAAAAGGGCGAAGCGATCCTCGCCGCACTCGACGAGGTCGGCAAGAACAACGACGCCACCCCGGCTGAAGTCTCGCTCGCCTGGCTCGTCGCCCAACCCGGCGTCAGCGCCCCGATCGCCTCGGCAACATCGGTCGAACAGGTCAAGAGCCTTGCCAAGGGCGTTCGTCTCAAGCTCAGCGACGAGGATCTGAAAACCCTGACCGACGCCGGCAAGTAATCCCCACCTAACCTCCCCCTGCTAGGGGGAGGAATCTGACCAGTGGCAAACACGCGATAACGCCCAACACCCGATAGAATTCCTCCCCCTATCAGGGGGAGGCGAGGTGGGGGTCTATCCTACCACTCAAAATCCGGTCCATTGACCCGCGCGCCCATCAAAAACACGTCGCTCATCAGCCGCAGCGGCGCTGCATCCACATCGCTCTCATGCCGCTCCAACAAATCCGCAAACCGTTCGTACATGGCGCTGTATTCGATATCGCCATGCTGCAGCACCAATTCGTCATTGACGGTCAGGCTGCGCCCGCCACCTTCGAGCTTGAGCACATCGCCCGTTCCGGTCTCGAACCTTATGGTCCAGATTTCTCCGCTCTCCTCGAGCCAGTTGAAGCCGGCCGACAGTTTTGGCTGATGCAACTGGCCTGACTTGAAGCCGATTTCCACATCGATTGGCGTCTGCCGATTGGCCGGGAAAGTCAGCTTGGCGCTTTCGACGAATGCCGGGAACGGCATCACCTTGGTGAAGATCGACAGCGCATTGATACCGGGATCGCACACCCCGAACCCACCGGGCTCCCAGACCCAATCCTGCCCCGGGTGCCATTTGCGCACGCTTTCGCGCCAATCGATGCGCGCCAATTTGACCCCGTCGCGCGCGAGGATTTCCTTGGTCCGGTCCACCGCCGCATTATATTGCGAGTGCCAGGTCTGATACAGCACGCGGTCGAGCCGCTTGGCGTGCGCGATCAGATCGTCCAGCTCCGAAATCGTCGTGGTGGGGGGCTTTTCCATCATCACGTCCTTGCCGGCGTCGAGCGCCTCGCGGACATATTGATGGCGAATGCCCGGCGGGGTGCACACCGACACCAGTTCGATCTCGGGCATGGCCGCATAGAGCTCGCCCGGCGTCTTGAACACCGGCAGGCCATTGTGACCGAGGCCGCGCGTCGATACCGTCGCCGCCAGCTCGAAATCGGCTGAGGCGTCGATCACCGGCAAATGCTGGTCCTGGGCGATCTTGCCGACACCGATGATGGCGATCTTGCGTTTGGCCATGTTGAGGCTCCTTACGGGAAAGTGCCGCGTATAGAACAGAGCCGACCGGGGTCTGCCAAGGGGGATTGGTATGATTATTCAGGCGGCTGCCACAGCTCGATCGGATTGCCGTCCGGATCGTGAATACGGGCAAACCGGCCGGCCTCGGCGCTGTCCCATTCGTCGGGGCGGGTTTCGATGGCGATGCCGGCGGCGCGCAGCGTGTCCATCAAGCCATCGAGGTCATCGACCCGCAAATTGATCATCCACTGCTTGTCGGTCGCGAAGTAGTCGGTGTCCGCCTTGAACGGCGCAAACACCGTGAGACCGGCGTCCTGCTGCCAGAAGCCGGCGACGCCCAGATGGGTCTCGTACCATGCACTGAGCGCCGCTGGGTCTTGCGCCCGAAAGAATACCCCGCCTATTCCAGTCACCTTGGCCATGCGCGCCTCCTCGTCAGTTCAGGCAGGCTAGTCGACACCGATCCTCCCCGCCACTCAGCGAATGAGGATGGCGCGGAAGTCGTTGACATTGGTTCCTGTTGGCCCGGTCAGCAGCAGGTCGCCGATTGCTGCAAAAGCCGTATAGGCGTCATTGGCCGCCAGTGCTGCGAGCGGGTCGATTCCGGCCTGCCGCAGGCGCGTGGCGGTCCCGCCATCGACGAAGGCGCCGGCATTGTCTTCCGAGCCGTCGATGCCGTCGGTGTCGGCAGCGAGCGCCGTGATCCCCTCGATCCCGTCGATGGCAATCGCCAGCGCCAGCAGGAACTCGCCATTGCGTCCACCGCGACCCTTGCCGCGCAGCGTGACGGTGGTCTCGCCACCTGAAAGCAACACCACCGGCTTGCTGAACGGCCGATTGCGAATGGCGATTTCCCGCGCCATGGCGGCATGAACCTGCGCTACATCGCGCGCTTCGCCTTCGATAGAGTCCGACAGGATCGCCGCCTCGACGCCTGCAGCGCGCGCCATCGCCGCCGCAGCCTCAAGCGACAGCGCCGCCGAGGCTATGGTCGTCACGCTATTGCGGGCAAAAACCGGATCGTCCGATCGCGGAGCCAGATTATCTTCCCCTGCCAGCAAGGCCTTGGCCTGATGCGGCAGGTCAAGCCGGTACAGCTCGACATATTGCCGGGCCAGGGCCCGCGAGCCACTAAGAGGAATGGTCGGACCCGACGCGACGAGCGCCGGATCGTCTCCCGGAACATCGGATACGACGAGCGTTGCCACCTGCGCCGGTGCACACAGCGCTGCCAATCGTCCGCCCTTGATGGTCGAAAACTGGTTGCGAATGAGGTTCATCACGCCAATCGGGGCGCCCGATGCCAGGAGCATGCGGTTGATGGCTTGTTCGTCCTCGAAGGTCAGCCCGGGCGCCGGCGCCGGCAGCAAAGCCGAGCCGCCCCCCGAAATCAGGGCCACGATCAGATCGTCCGCGCCGAGCCCCTGCACCAGCGCCATCATCCGGCGCGCGGCTTCAAACCCTGCCTCGTCCGGCACGGGATGGGAAGCTTCGACAATCTCGAGATGCTCGCAAGCCTCGGCATAGCCATAGCGGGTCACCACGAGCCCGGTAATCGGCCCGTCCCAGGCCAGCTCGAAGGCCCGCGCCATCTGCGCCGAGGCTTTGCCCGCGCCGATGACGATGGTGCGCCCCTTGGGCCGCTCCGGCAGATGCTGGCGAACGGCCAGCGCCGGTTGGGCCTGGGCGACGGCTTCGCGAAACATCCGGTCGAGCAAATGACGGTCCATACTTCTCTCAGCTTGCGATTCGTGTCCGGCACCGTTAGCCAGCATTGATCTATGCGCAGTGTCAAACCAGCGACACACACAAAGCCTAGCGGCTTGAGCAAGGAGCTCTAATGACCGAACGATTCGCGATCTATTATGCGCCCTCGGCCCATAGCAATCTTTGGGAGCGCGCCGCGACGTGGCTGGGGCGCGACGCCAGCGACGGCGAGTTGTTCCACGGTCCGGTCGCCGGCATCGAACGCGACCGCCTGCTCAATCTGACCCAGTCGGCCAACCGCTACGGCTTCCACGCGACGCTCAAAGCACCCATGGCGTTAGCAGATGGGGCGCTCAGTGTTAACATAATGTCAAAGCTCGGTGAATTTGCCGCCCAGCATCAGCCGATCGATCTGGGCAAGCCGCGGCTGTCCTCGCTCAGCGGTTTTTTGGCCCTGACGGTGGAAAAAAACGAGGCGCTGCAGGACTTTGCGGCTCACGTCGTGGAAACTTTCGACCCGCTGCGGGCTCCGATGTCGATCAAGGACCGCGCTGCCCGGGCCGCCAAAAACCTCACCGAACGCCAGCTCGAACTGCTCGATGCCTATGGCTATCCCTATGTTTTTGAAGAGTTTTTCTTCCACATGACGCTGACCGACCGCCTCGCCGACAGCGACGCAGCCGACATCGCCCAAGCCGCCACCACCTGGTTCGCCCCCGTCCTCGACGAACCACTCGTTCTTGACAGATTGTCACTGTTTCACGAGGCCGATGCAGGCGCCCCGTTCCGCCGGATCGCCGATTTCAAGCTGGGAATAGCTGCATGACCAGCCTCGTCTTCCGCAACGCCCGCATCGTGCTCGCCGACGAAGTCATCACCGGCAGCCTGTTGGTCGAAGCCGGCTTGATCGTTGATTTTGCTGAAGGAAATTCGCAAACCGGCGACGATTTGGAAGGCGATTTCCTCATTCCGGGCTTGGTCGAATTGCACACCGACCACCTCGAAACCCACTATCGGCCCCGCCCCGGCGTCTACTGGGATGCCATGGCCGCGCTGCATGCCCACGATGCCCAGATCGCCGGCTCGGGCATCACCACGGTGTTCGACGCCGTCCGCATCGGCTCCGACCCGGAAACGCCCAGGATGGGCGATCACGTTGAAAAACTGAGCGGTGCCATTGCGTTAGCCAGCGCCGATGGCTGGTTGCGCAGCGAGCATTTCTTGCATTTACGCTGCGAAGTGCCGAGCCACGATGTGCTGAGCCAGTTCGATCGTTTTGCAAGTTTGCCACACACGCGGCTTGCTTCGGTGATGGATCATACGCCTGGCCAGCGCCAGTTTCGCTCGCTTGAGGCGTACAAACGATTCTACAGCATCGGGCGGACGCCGGACGAGCTCGATAGTTATATCGCGGATCGGCTGGCGGATCATGCGCGCTTCTCTGGCCCCAATCGTGCCTATATCGCTGAAAAAGCTCGTGAATTGGGCCTCGCGCTGGCCAGCCACGATGACGCCAGCATTGCTCAGGTTGAGGAATCGGTGCGAGATGGGGTGGTCATTGCCGAGTTTCCGACGACGCTCGAGGCTGCCAAGGCGGCCCACGCCGCAGGGCTCTCAATCCTCATGGGCGCACCCAATATCGTGCGCGGAAAGTCGCATTCGGGCAACATCTCGGCCACCGATCTGCTCATTTCCGGGCTGCTGGATATCCTCAGTTCTGATTATATCCCCTACGCACCGCTGCAGGCGGTTTTCAACTTGCCCAGTCGGATCGATGCGATAACTCTGCCGCGCGCTCTGGCGACGGTTACGGTAAACCCGGCGAAAGCTGCCGGGCTGGCCGACCGCGGCGAGATCGCGATTGGCAAACGGGCGGATTTGGTGCGCGTGCGCATGGTGGGCGATTTGCCGGTGGTGCGCGGCGTCTGGCGGCAAGGATTGCGGGTCAGCTAAGCTGTCCGTTGAACCACCTGTGTCGCTCAAACGTTGCGACGCTATCTAGCGTCAGGAGTTCAAATGAATCGCAACGGTCTATACGTCATCATCGCCATTCTGATCATCGCTATCGCAGGCTTTGCCATCTATACTTACCAGGAACAGAGCCGCCCTGGCATCGAAGTGCGCGTGGATGACGGCGGCTTGTCGGTTGATACCAATGGTTGATCTTACAGCGAACAAATCGCACGTGGTTCGCGCTATCGAGACTGAACTGCGGCGTCAGGGCATAACCGGCGTCGATGCCGAGGCTCTTGCCGACGCGATCGAGTCGTCGTCTGCGACAGGCTCAGCAGATGTCGTCGAGGGTAAACGCCCGGAAGATCTAAACTCGGCCAACGACGACTGAAATAGATCAAGTGGCGAGGCTTCAAGCCTCGCCTTTTTTATGCGGCGTCTAGATCGACCGTCCGGATGGCCTGCGCAACCGCGGCATGGGCCAGTTCGACGCTGGCGAACAAGTGCCCGTCTATCGCGAACGCCGGAAGCTTCACGGCCAGAAACCGATAGCCGCCTTCATGCGGCACTACGACGCCCTGCGGCTCACCGGCAACATCAATGACGATCGGCTTGTGGGCCTTGGCCCGGACTATGCTGTTTTCATGCATGGTGGAAACTCCACTTGCGCGCTGCTACGGCCAATTCTTCGACGCTTGGTGAGCGCCAATGGACCGGCAACGCTGGGGGATCTATCGAAGTTCTAAGACGAAGATGTGACGGCGATCACATTCGTTTGGAGTGACAGAAACCTTGCCAGCGTTTGGCGATATGGAGGTTTTTGCGTACAGTCGAAAGACCTGCTGGATAGGCGAATGCAAGCGATGGGGTCATCTTCATTCCTCTCCTGCTGGACGAACAGCACGCATATCGGCAAATTACGATATAAGGGCAAGATATCCGCGTTTTTCCGTATTTACCAGCGGGCCTGACGCCGTTTGATTGGCAAAGTTTGAAAAACCCTACTCAACTTTAGGCTTACTTCAGACGAGCAATTCCTCAGACAACGGTCACATCGGCCCTTACGGCTGCGGGAATGCTTGAACTAGGCGCGACAATCTGGTGATGTCACGGCCAACAAGACGCCGGCGCTTGCACGCCGCGCGGGGGAATTTTCAAGTGTCCGAAGACCAGCCCCAGACCATGGGCAAGCGCGGGGCCAAGCCATCCGGCAAGCCGACCCTCAAGACCATTGCGCAGATGACGGGGCTAGCGGTGACCACCATATCGCGCGCCCTGAACAACGCGCCCGAACTGGCGCAGGAGACGCGAGAACGCATCCAAAAGATCGCCGCCGAAATCGGCTATCTGCCGGATCGCGCGGCACTACGCTTAAAAACCGGACGCACCAACGTCATTGCGCTGGTGCTGGAGCCAGACGAGCAAATCTATGGGTTTGGCACGTCGATCGTGGCGGGGCTGTCCGAGGCCTTGCGCGACACCTCGTTCCACCTTGTCATCACGCCACTGTTTCGCAACGTCTCCCCGATGGAGCCGATCCGGCATATCGTGCGTAACCGGATGGCGGACGGGGTGATTTTCTCGAAAGCCGAAAGCTTTGACGAGCGCATCAAATTCTTGCTGGAAAGCGATTTCCCCTTTGTCAGCCACGGTCGCAGCCGCTGGCCGGAAGCGCATCCGTTCGTCGATTTCGACAACGAGGCTTTTGCCTACGAAGCCACCAAGCGACTAGCTGAAAAAGGCGCCAAAAAGATTTCCATCGTCCTGCCCGAAAGCGCTTTGACCTATACAGACCATCTCAAAGCCGGCATCGCGCGCGCCACTGCCGAGGCTGGTATCGAGCATGAATTCGCCAGCGACGTGACGCTGCAGAGCGCGACCGACGCTATCCGCAACTATGTGATCAAACGCTCCAAGCGCCCGAACGGCCCTGACGGCTGGGTCTGCGCGTCCGAGGTCTCGGCTTTGGCGGTGATCGGCGGGCTCAACGAAGCCGGCATGACGGTGGGACGGCTGTCCCATGTCGTAAGCAAACAGGCGAGCCCGATGTTTGCCCAATTCAAGACGGGCGCCGAAACGGTGTTCGAAGACTTCGCGCTCGCCGGACGGCAACTGGGCACGCAGTTGCTGGCGCGGATTGGCGGCGGCGAGCCTGCAAACCTGCAGTCCATCACCATGCCCACGTTCAGCTGGCTGAACCAGCGCTAGTCCTCGAGTTCCTCGCGCAGCAGTTCCAGCTCCATCCATTGTTCTTCAAACTTGGCCTTCTTGGCCTCGGTCGAGATCAGCGACTTGGACTTGGCCGAAAAGCCTGCCGGATCCTTGGCGTAGAAGTTGGGGTCTGCGAGGGCCAAATTGATCGCAGCGATCTCTGCTTCGAGCCGTTCGATGTCGCGCGGCAGGTTTTCAAGGGCGTGCTTTTCCTTGAAGGACATTTTGCGCTTTGGAACATTTGCCGCGGCAATCGGGGCCATGGCGGTCTTGCCGGGACGATGGGCCTTGGCGACGGCGCGGGCCTGGACGCCCTCGCCGCGCTGGATCACCATGTCGGAATAACCACCGGCATATTCGGTCCAATTGCCATCGCCTTCGGCGATGATGATCGAGGTGGCGACGCGATCAAGGAAGTCACGATCGTGGCTCACGACGACGACGGTGCCGGCATAATCCGAAACCATTTCCTCGAGCAGATCGAGGGTCTCCAGATCGAGATCGTTGGTCGGCTCGTCGAGCACCAGAAAGTTCGACGGCAGCGACAGGGCCCGGGCCAAAGCTACGCGGGCGCGTTCGCCGCCGGACAGCTTGCCGATCGGGGTATTGGCCTGTTCGGGTGTGAACAGGAAATCCTTCATATAGCCGATGACGTGCTTGGGCTGGCCGTTGATCTGGAGCGTGTCCGATCCGCCGCCGGTCAGCGCTTCGCGCAGGCGCGTGTCAGGATCGAGCTTGGCGCGGCCCTGGTCGAGCATGGCCAGTTCGAGCGCCGAACCAAGCTTGATGGTGCCGGTGTCTGGCTTCAGCTCGCCCGTCAGCATCTTGATCAGCGTGGTCTTGCCGGCGCCATTGGGGCCGACGATGCCGATGCGGTCGCCGCGCAGCACGCGTGTCGAGAAATCGGCGACGATGACGCGATCGCCAAAACGCTTGGAAATATTTTCGGCTTCGGCAACCAGTGCACCCGAGGTGCGGCCTTCGGAAACCTGCATATTGACCGAGCCGGTGACGCGGCGCTGTTCACGGCGATCCTGGCGCAGTCCGGTCAGGCGCTCCATGCGGCCCACGTTGCGCTTGCGGCGCGCGGTAACGCCATAGCGCACCCAGTGCTCTTCGCGCACGATCTGGCGGTCGAGTTTGTGGCGATCGCGCTCTTCTTCTTCGAGCACGGTATCGCGCCAGGCTTCAAAGGAGCCAAAGCCCTGATCGAGCCGGCGGGTGACGCCGCGATCGAGCCAGACGGTGGAGCGCGTCAAATCGGACAGGAAGCGACGATCATGGCTGATCAGGATCATGGCCGAGCGCATCGAATCGAGTTCGGACTGCAGCCATTCGATGACGGGCAGATCGAGATGGTTGGTGGGCTCGTCGAGCAGCAGAATATCGGGCTTGGGCGCCAGCACGCGGGCGAGCGCCGCACGCCGGCCTTCGCCACCCGAGAGCTTCCTGGGATCTTCCGTGCCGTTGAGGCCAAGGGAGCTCAGCAGATATTGCGCGCGATATTCATCGTCGCCCGGTCCAAGGCCCGCTTCGACATATTCGAGCGTGGTCTTGTAGGCGCTCAAATCGGGCTCTTGCGGCAAGTAGCGCAAGGTGGCGCTCGGCTCGACGAAGCGCACGCCGGCGTCATGGGTGATGTCGCCCGAGGCGATCTTGAGCAGGGTCGATTTGCCCGAGCCGTTGCGCCCGACGAGCGCGATGCGCTGCCCCGGAGACACGATGAGATCGGCGCCTTCGAGCAGGCGCGTGCCGCCAAAGGTCAGTTGAATATTTTGAAGCGTAAGAAGGGGTGCTGCAGCCATGCGCGCGGTAGAGCATAGCCGGGCGCTAAAGAAAAGCGCGCTGAGGCGTGACCCGATATGCGTGAGCGAAGTGGGCAGCGCCAGACACAAAAAAGACAGGTCAGGGCGTTGAGGACCCTGACCTGTCCGGGGAGACGGTAGCAGCAAGCCCCGTCAACACTGCACGGGACGCAAAATCACGCTGCCCGTTCTGGTGGACAGACAATTCCACAGATTAATATGAGTGTCAAACTCATATATAGTTCAGTGCGCCGGTTCCATCACGGCTTCCAAGGTCGTCAGGCCGAGGCGGTCGCGGATCGAGCGCTTTTTGCTGGCCAGATCGGCGATGGTGTAGCTGGCGAGCACTTCGAAAAACGCGCCAAGTGCCTCGCGCAACGCGCTATTGAGGTCGCATTCGCCGATCAGCGGGCAATCGGCACCATCTTCGAAGCATTCGGCCAGGGCGAAATTCTCTTCGGTCAGGCGGATGGTATCGAGCAAGGTGATATCTTCGGCTGGCTTGCCCAGCTTGATGCCGCCATGACGGCCGCGGACGGTCGCCAACAAACCATTCTCGACCAGCGGCTTGATCAGCTTGAACAAAAACAACTCTGAAATATTGTAGGCCTTGGCGATATCGGCAACCCGGCTCAAGCCGGGCTCGTTGACCGCGCAATAGACGAGGGCGCGAATCGCATAATTGGATTGTCGGGTCAGTCTCACGTTCGACCTTTCGAACTATTGCGCATTGGCACTAACCAGCGGCCTATGCAGCGGCAATCATGCCGGATGATGGTCCATACCTTATAACCATTCTAAAGCAAGTCAACTGAACATGAATGTTTTATTCATGTTTTGCGCGTCGGTGAGCTCTGGACACACTAATAACTTCCGCGTATGGATTTAATAGACCGCAGGAGTTTCTCATCGTGGCAAATACCATCACTCGCGCAAGCCTGAGCGAGGCTGTGGCACGGCAGACTGGCCTGGCAAAAGCCGATATTGCGGACATTGCCGATCGCATGTTCGAACTCATGGGCGATGCCCTGATCAATGGCAAAAACGTCAAGATGACAGGCTTTGGCTCGCTGCAAGTGCGAGCGCGCGCCGAGCGTATCGGCCGCAACCCGCGGACCGGCACGGAGCATACGATTTCGCCGCGCCATACCGTGGTGTTTACCCCCGGCGCCCTGTTGCGCGAAACGCTGACCGCCAAGGCCCAGCGGGTCCAGCCAGTCGTTCCCGTTAGCCTAGTCGAGCGCGAATCAGCCTGAGGCTCAGCCCGCCCGCCGGTCGCTAGCGATCAGTTCGGCCGCCTTGCTGCCGATCGCCATGGCGGGTGCATTGGTATTGCCCGAGACGATCTGGGGCATAATCGAGCAATCGATGACGCGCAGGCCCGCAATGCCGCGCACTTTGAGCTCGGCATCGACCACCGCATCCGGGTCCTGGTCGCTTCCCATGCGCAGGCTGCCGACCGGATGGTAGTTGGTTTTGACGGTCTGGCCGCAATAGGCTTCTAGCGCTTGGGGATCGTGCATCACCGCAGCGCCGGGCAGCAATTCCTCGGCGATTTTGGATTTGAACGGTTCGGTGTCCAGCAATTGGCGCGCAGTTTTGAGAGCCGCGATGGTCAGGCGCAAATCGTCGGGATGACCGAAGAAATTGCAGTCGACGAGGGGTTGTGCAGCCGGATCGGCCGAGCGGAGGGTGACGGTGCCGCGCGCCTTGGGACGGAGCAGGCATGAGGTGAAGGTGACGCCATAGGTGGGCTTGGCGGCGCTGACGTCGCGGTCGAGATAGACGATGGGGGCGCAATACAGCTGAATGGTGGGGCGCTCGCCGCCGTCGGGATCGAAGAACAGGCAGGATTCGATGCCGGTGGTGATGACGGGGCCGGAATTGAACAGCAAATATTGCAGGCCATTACGGACCATGTTCCAGCCCTTGTCCTGGCCGAAGTAGCCTGAAGGGCTCTTGGTCGTGGCGATGACCGGGACTTCGTGGTGGTCCTGCAGGTTTTGCCCGACGCCGGGGATGTCGGCGGTGACGGATATGCCGTGGCTGCGCAGGTGATCGGCGGGGCCGATACCGCTGAGCATCATCAGCTTGGCTGAATTGTAGGTGCCGGCGGCGACTAGGACTTCGCGGGTGGCGCGGACGGTGTGGGTGGTGCCGTCCTTGGTGTAGGCGAGGCCGGTGGCGCGGTGATTTTCGACGATGATGCGATCGACGCGGGCGCCGGTGACGATGGTGAGGCGGGGGTCGTTTTCCAGCGGATCGAGGAAGGCTTTCTTGGCGTCGGAGCGTTCCTTGTAGCGGCCCCATTGGCCATAGGTGTGCTGCATGATGCCGACGCCGTTCTGGCGGGCGCCGTTGAAATCGGGGTTGAACTGGTGGCCGAGGCCCTGGGCGGCGCGGAGGAAATCCTCGGTGGTTTCGCTTAGATAGCCGGGGTCGGAGACGCGCAGATTGCCGGATATGCCGTGGTATTGGTCGTTGAAGCGGTTGTTGGCCTCGATGCCGGTGAAATGGGGCAGCATGTCGGCATAGGACCAGGCGCCGGTATTGCCCAAGCCTGCGGCCCAGCCGTCGTAGTCTTCGGCTTGGCCGCGCATATAGACCATGGCGTTGACGGCGCTGCCGCCGCCGAGCGCCTTGCCGACCGGCACGATGGGGGCGCGACCGCCAAGCTGGGGTTGAGCTACGGTCTGGTGCATTTCGAGATAGTCGTCGCGGGCCAAGAACTTCATGTATCCCGCGGGCATGTCCATGATGCGGCTCGTTTTGGCGGGGCCGCGTTCGAGCAGGAGCACGGAATAGCCGAAATCGCGCACCAGGCGCATGGCGCAAACGCTGGCGGCCGAGCCACCGCCGGCAATGACGAAATCATAATCCATTGTGATGCGGTCCTCCTCAGGCCGCAGGGGTTAGCCTGTCTTGTTGCGCTCGCGCGAAGCTTCGGCGGTGGCGCGTTTTTGCGCCTTGCGCTGTTTGGCAAGCTCGGCCGCGGCGTCGCCCAGATGGGACAAGCCGCGGTTGCTGGCGAGTTCGATCTGTTTCTGGCGTTCGGCGGCGGCGGCGTGTTTTTGGGTTTCACCGACGCAATAGGGGCAGCAGACGCCTTCCTCATAGGCCGGCTCGGCGCGGTCGGCGGCGGTGAGTGGATGGCGGCAGGCGCGGCAGAGGGTGGCGTCGCCTTCGATGAGGCCATGGCCGACCGACACGCGCTCGTCGAACACAAAGCATTCGCCGGTGAAGCGGCTTTCGGCCTCGGGGACGACTTCGAGATATTTGAGGATGCCGCCCTTGAGGTGGAAGACTTCCTCGAAGCCCTGGCTCAATAGGTAGGACGAGGCCTTCTCGCAGCGAATGCCGCCCGTGCAGAACATGGCGACTTTCTTGTCGCGCGCCGGATCGAGGTTCTCGGCGACGTAGTCCTTGAACTCGGTGAAGCTCTGGGTGGCGGGATCGAGGGCGCGCTGGAATGTGCCGAGGCCCACTTCGTAGTCGTTGCGGGTATCGACCAGCACGATGTCGTTCTGCTCGATCAGCTTGTTCCAGTCTTTGGGCTCGACATAGGTGCCCACCGTCTTGGCGGGATTGGCTTGCGGCGCGCGCAGGGTGACGATTTCGGGCTTGAGACGAACCTTCATGCGCAGGAACGGCATGGCTTCGGCGCTGGAGTATTTAAGCTCGGCGCCAAGTAGACGCGGACCGAATAGATCACCGGCGAACAGCAGATCGGCGAGGGCGTCGATGGCCTCGGGCGTGCCGGCGACGGTGCCGTTGATGCCTTCGGGAGCAAGGATCAGCGTGCCCTTGATGGCGTGGCTGCAGCAGAATTTGGCGAGCACCGGCTGGATGGCCTCGGCGTCGGGGAGATCCGCGAATTTGTAGATCGCCATGACCTTGAAGGGGGATGGCGACGGGAAGGATGGGGTCATGGCATTTGGCGATCGGTTCATTGCCTGGGATTCTAGCATTGTGCGCCAGCGCGACCAAAGCGAGAAATCATGGGTGTTGGGTTTGGAGGTATTCGAGGAGTTCGCGGGCGGCGGCGCTGCCGGCACGGTTGGCGCCGATGGTGGAGGCGGAGGGGCCGTAGCCAACCAGATGAATGCGGGGATCGCGGGCAATCTGGGTGGCGAGGCGGCCAGTCATGGTGATGCCGCCGTTGGGCTCACGGATTTGTAGCGGCGCCAGATGATCGAGCGCGCTGCGAAAGCCGGTGCACCACAATATGGTATCGACATCGAGGGTGCGGCCATCGGCCCAGCGAACGCCGGTGGGAGTCATGGCGTCGAACATGGGTTGGCGGTTCAGCGCGCCGCGTTCGCGCATGGCGACGATGGCAGGGCTGAGCGGCAGGCCGGTGACCGAGACGACCGATTTGGGTGGCAGGCCCTGACGGACGCGGTCTTCGACCATGGCGACGGCGGCGCGGCCCGCTTCGGCGTCGAACGGGCCTTCGCGAAACAGGGGCGGCGTGCGGGTGACCCAGGTGGTTGTGGTGACTTGGGAGATTTCGTCTAGCAGCTGGATGGCGGAAATGCCGCCGCCGACGATGAGGACGTGCTGGCCGGCAAAATCGGCCGCGGTGGTGTAGTCGCGGGTGTGGAGTTGGCGGCCCGTGAAGGTTTGCGCGCCGGGGTAGTCGGGGATGAAGGGCTTTTCCCAAGTGCCGGTGGCGTTGATGAGGCCACGGACGGAGAACACTCCGGCGCTGGTTTCGACACGCAGGCGATCGCCGCGATCGCAGACGACGCTGACACTGGCGGGGCGCAGGACCTTTAGGTCGAAGTGCTGTTCGTAGGCGGCGAAATAGTGTGGCACGGCGATGGAGGCCCGCACGCTTTCGTCCCCACCGGCAGTGTCGGCAAAGCTCATGCCGGGCAGATCGTGGACGCGATTGACGGTGGTGAGGGTGAGCGAGGGCCAGCGATATTGCCATGCGCCGCCGGGGGCTGGGGCCGCATCGAGCACGAGGAAATCTCGGCCGGGGGTGAGTCCCAGTTTTTTGAGATGGTAGGCGGCGGAAAGGCCGGCCTGGCCGGCGCCGATGACGAGGATGTCCATTTTAATGGCTGCGCGGGTGGTGGGCTTTGGCGCAGTCATGGTGAAAACTCCTAGCGACAGAGCCTATCTAGGAAGCACGGGGCTATTGGGCAAGCCGCAAGCTTTGTGCCACGCGCTCATGGTTCGACCGGCTCACCATGAGTGCTCCTTCTGTACATGGTTTGCTGGCAGTTTTGGGTGATTGGCTTAGGGTGGCGGTTCGGCGGGTCGCAACCCTTGGGGGCCGCTTCGGGTTATTGGGGCAAAGGAGAACGACAAATGGCACATGTGACTTATGACGTGGTCGAGCACGATGGCGGATTTGCCTACAAGGTGGGGGACGTATTTTCCGAGACGTATCCCACCCATAAGGCAGCTCACGACGCAGCGGTTTCGGCAGCGCAGCGCCAGCAGGTGTCGGGGACCAGCGAAGCGATCCTTTATCAGGATAGCAAGGGTGAATGGCATGAGGAGCAGGCTGATGGGGGCGATCGTCCGCAGACCGATGTCGAAGACGATCTGGTCGACGCGCCGCCCGCAAAATAATTCAGCCTGAAATTGCAAAAGGCGCGCTGACCGGCGCGCCTTTTTTGTTGGCCGTTACGGCGCGATGGCGTTGCCGTCGGTGCCGAACAGATGCACGCGAGCCGGGTCGAGATGGGCGGAAATGGTCGATCCCAGTGCGATGCTGCGCTGCCCTTCGAGGACTATGGTCATGTCCTGGCCATCGGCGGTGGTGGCGTAAACCACGGTCTGGCCGCCCAGGCTTTCAACGAGATCGACGCGCACATCGGCAAGCTTGGTGCCGGAGCCTTCGTTGACCGTGATGTGTTCGGGACGAATGCCCAGCGTGGTGGCGCCGGCGACACTGCGCGGCAATGCCAGCGTATTGCCCGCAACCTTGAGACCGCTGCCATCGGCTGACGAGGTCAGGAAGTTCATCTTGGGACTGCCGATGAAGCCGGCGACGAACAGGTTTTTGGGATGGTTGTAGAGCTCGAGCGGCGCGCCAGCCTGTTCGATGACGCCGAGGCGCAGCACGACGATCTTGTCGGCCATGGTCATGGCTTCGACCTGATCGTGGGTCACGTAGATCATGGTGTTGCCGAGATCATTGTGCAGCTTGGCGATTTCGACGCGCATCTGCACGCGCAGTTCGGCGTCGAGGTTGGATAGCGGTTCGTCGAACAGGAAAATCTTTGGTTCGCGCACGATGGCGCGGCCAATGGCGACGCGCTGGCGCTGGCCACCGGACAATTGCTTGGGCTTGCGCTGCAGCAGCGGCACGATCTGCAGGATTTCAGCGGCTCGCTGTACGCGTTGCTGGATTTCGGCCTTGGGAACCTTGGCGGTTTCGAGCCCGAAAGCCAAGTTCTGGTAGACGTTCATATGCGGGTAAAGCGCATAGGACTGAAACACCATGGCGATGCCGCGCTTGGCGGCGGGTGTCTCGTTCATGCGCTGGCCGTCGATTAGCAGATCGCCGCCGCTGATCGGTTCAAGGCCGGCAATCATGCGCAGCAGCGTGGACTTGCCGCAGCCCGAGGGGCCGACGAACACCGTGAACTCACCGGGATCGATGGTGAGATTGATGCCGTGGATGACTTCGATGTCGCCATAGGCTTTAACGATTTTGCGCAGCTCGATAGGTGTCGTCATGACGGTTTCCTCAGGCAGCGCGGAACTGGGGCGGAACCCAGCTCTGGTAACGGGGATGGTCGGCGGGAATGGGCAGCGCCACATCCTCGTGCGTGGTCGATGAATGATAGAACGCCGTAACGATTTCGAGCGCGCGGCGAGAATCGGCCGAGGTTACTGGCATGGGCGCGGTGCCTTCGAGGGCATCGTGGAAGCGGGCCATCTGGGTCTGGAAGCGCGATGGCACGTGTTCCCAGTCCTTGAGGAGCGCCTCGATCTTGGCGGCGGTTTCGGGATTGCGCGGCATGATGCGCCACGGCTTGGCGCCGGGGTTATATGCCTCGTAATCGCTTTCGAAGGTGACGTTTTCGAAGGTCAGGAACAGGCGGGTGATTTCCTCGGCTGCGCCAAGGGTCGCGGTAAAGCTGCCCAGCGCACCATTGGCGAGTTCCAGGCTCGCGGTGACGCAATCCTCGACTTCGATGTCGTTGACGCGGGTGGCGACGCGGCCGAACAGCCGGCTGACATCGCCCATCAGATAGGTGAACAGATCGTGCTGGTGGATGGCATGGGTCATCAGGACGCCGCCAAGTTCGGTCGCCCATTTGCCGCGCCACGGCACTTCATAATAATCGGGGCCACGGCGCCACATGGTTTCGACCGTGCCGACAAAGGGCTTGCCGGCGATACCGGCATCGATGATGGCCTTGGCCTGTTCGATACCGTCGCCGAAGCGATACTGGAACACCGGCATCAGCTTGCCCCTGGAGATTTTTTCTTGGGCGATGACGTCGTCGACCTGTTGCAGCGAGCCGACCAGCGGCTTCTCGCAGATGACGTTTTTGCCGGCCTTGAGGGCCGCCATGACCATGGGATAGTGCAGGCCCGGGGGCGTGCAGATGTCGATGATGTCGATGTCGTCCATCGCCAGGATCTCATCGAAATCGGTGATGCGGCGCTCGACGCCGAATTCATCGGCTATGGGGGTCATGCGTTCGACGTTGAGGTCGCAGAGGGCAAGCACCTTGAATTTATCAGCGTTAGGCTGGTAGCCCTCGACGATGTGGCTGCGGCCGATGCCGACCCCGATGACGGCTACGTTGTAGATCTTGCTCATTGAGCCCACTCCGTGCCGGTTTCGGCGAGTTGTTGCGCGGTCAGCGCTAGTTTCATGGCATTGAAGCACCGCTCCTGCGGCATGGCCGTTTCGGTGCGGTTGCGGACGTCATCGAGGAACTGGCGGCCAAACGGCAGATCGACTTCGGAACAATCGATGTGGCAGGGGCCGTCCTTGTTGACGATGAACAGATGGTTTTCGCCCGGCCGGCCGGCGATATCGATGTATTTGCGCAGCTCGATATAGCCTTCGGTGCCAAGGATCGTCAGGCGACCATCGCCCCAGGTGGGCAGGCCCGTCGGGGTGAACCAGTCGACGCGGATATAGCCCGAGGTGTTGCGTGTCTTGAGATAGGCATCGCCGACATCCTGCAGGCCCGGTTTGTCGGGATGGCCACGGTTGGCGACGCTGGCGGAGACGATTTCGGCGTCGTTGGCATCGGAGAAGAACAGGAATTGTTCGAACTGGTGGCTGGCGATATCGGTCAGGATGCCGCCATAGCGCTGGCGGGTGAAGAACCATTCTGGGCGGTTATTGAGGCGCAGCGAATGAGGGCCGAGGCCCACTGTATTAATGACCTGGCCGATGGCGCCCTGGGCGATGAGATTGCCGGCTTCGACGGTGGCGCGGACCTCGAAATGCTCGGAATAGAGCACGCCAAAGATGCGGCCGGTCTCTTTTTGCACGCGCTGGATTTCTTCGAGCTGGGCAAAAGTCGTCATGCCCGGCTTGTCGGAAAGCACATCCTTGCCGTGCTGCATGGCGGCGATTGAAATGGCGGCGCGGTCAGCGGGAATGGCAGCGGTCGTAATGATGTTGATCGACGCGTCTTCGAGGATTTCCTTCGGATCGGCAACGCGCCGGGCCTCGGGGAATTTCTCGGCGAACGCTGCGGCCAGATCGTCTTCGACGGCGTGGAAGGCGACGAATTGCGCACCGGCGCGCTTGAGGCAATCGACCTGGCCGTAGATATGGGCGTGGTTGATGCCGATGGCGGCAAAGTTGAGATCGGTCATGGGCTTAACGTTTCATACCGGTGGTGGCGATGCCTTCGATGAGCAGTCGCTGGAAGAAGAGGAAGAACAGGAAGATCGGCAGCAGCGACAGGATGGACATGGCGAACAGGCCGCCCCAATCGGATTGGGCGCTGGAGTCGACGAAGGTTCGCAGGCCCAGCATCACCGTGTAGGTGCGGATGTCGCTGAGGTAGATCAGGGGTCCGAAGAAATCGTCCCAGGTCCAGATGAAGGTGAAAATGGCGGCGGTGGCCAGCACGGGCGTCGACAGCGGCAGCAGGATTTTC
>Ga0247806_10000456_pt1 | contig 25864 bp, 27 predicted proteins | sample UWRJL059202B1_FD_179935 | JGI IMG/M metagenome (GOLD analysis project Ga0247806, IMG submission 179935) | Plant litter microbial communities from Arlington Agricultural Research Station in Wisconsin, United States - UWRJ-L059-202B-1 | ecosystem: Environmental > Terrestrial > Plant litter >... | reverse complement strand
CCCATAGTTACCGCTATTCTGCGCTCACCTTGCCTATCGGTCATGACAAGCCCGGTTGCACCGCTGTTTTTCAGGAAGATATAACTTTCCTGTTTGCCGTCCCCTGCAAGATGCACATGTGTTCCTTTATCGTCCAGACTAATTTCAATCTTATCTGCGCCCTTATCATCTAAAATAGTAATGCCGGACAAGCCATCATTACCCGCTGAAAGTTTAATTCGTGAATCGCCCTTAGTGCCCGATAGGGTGAAACTCACGCCATCATCTGTTGCGGTAAGTAACGCACGCACGGCTCCATTTGCATCGACTAACTGAAACTCGTTTGCTTTCACAATCTTCTTATGTGTATCCATATCTATTGCCGTTATTAGTTTGTGTTTAGAGAAACACAGTTTATTAAACTTACTGTAACTTATAATAAGGCATACTTCATGCCATTAGTGATAACTTGTTTATCAAATCGCTTTAGGAAAGAAAAGTAGTTCGTGCATTGCTACTTCGTTCTCTCCTGTTTCGGCCTATGCTTCTTTTGCATGAACAAACATTCTCTGCTCATAATAAATAATAGCGGCTTTTATGGTTTCAAATTTTCCATTCGTAAGGTTATCCGGATAGAATTAAAGCATCTACCAGCTCAGTGTTTACTCCCTGCCCTGCAAAGGGCGGCATTATATGTGCAGCATCTGCTATTGGCAAAGGACGGTTAGTTTCCCAGAGGTTATGTATGGATAACTTTCTGGTTGGCAATCCCACAAAAAAAAGTATTAGCGCAAAACAGGTCTTTGTAATACTCACCCCAATCAGAAAACATTGCAAATAATACCGCAATTACACCTTCGGTAGCATAATAAGTAGTATAAGATAGTATGATTACAAATAATATTAAATGATAAGTTACGGTCTTTTCACTAAACTATTTTGATGAGATTTATACAGTTAATTGTGATATACATACATAAATCAGTTGCACTTAACAAAATGCTATTACGAGAGTAATACTTCATTTGGCAGAGGAAGAGGCTTCACAGTATTTATAATAACCTCTATTAGATAAATTTTTCAGTATTATTTTAAGAAAAGGTAACTATAAATCAAACAAAAAAACCTTCAAATACCGGAGTATTCAAAGGTTCTTGTTTTGTTGAAGTTTAGTCGTAAACTTCATCTGGCGGAGAAAGAGGGATTCGAACCCCCGGACCTGTTACAGTCAACAGTTTTCAAGACTGCCGCAATCGACCACTCTGCCATTTCTCCGGTTGGGAAATCATTCTCTGATTGCGGTGCAAATATAGTAACCTTTTCCGATTATACAGGTAGATTTTTGGCTAAATTCTTAATTTATTAACCTACATTTTATAATCATTTCATAACCTTAAGTTTAGCTACAAAAAAAAAATGAAAAAATATTTTTATATTAAAAGATACTAAAACAAAAACCGCCCAAAAATTAATTTTTGGGCGGTTTTTAAACTATACTGTACGATTGAAATTTACACTATTTTAATGTAAACGTAGAGTTTGCAACTAACACACCTTTATCAAATACATTTACAGTATACAAACCTTTTGCAAAGTCCTCCCCTTTTACAGTTTGGCTTATCTCCATATTTTTATTTTCATATACAGCATTTGTTATAAAGCTATAAGTAAGCGAGCTATCGCCAAAAGATTCTGTTTTCTTTTCGCCTATAACATTATTCTTAGGGTCTATAACCTGTACATAATATTGTTTATCACCTGCAGTGGCCACCTCATTAGCTGCAATTGTAAAGCTAATTTTAATAACGTCTACACGTCTTGCTTTTTCTGTTTCAACCAGTTTACCAGAGCTTCTTTCTTTAAAAGACTGTGCTTTAAGGTTAACAAGGCTAAGTTTTTGAGCCTTCTCTACCGTTTTACTTAGGTTATCGTTTTTAGTAGCAAGTGTATCTATATAACGCTTAGACTCGTCTAAGGCTGTCCTGCTGCTGTCACGCTGTGTGGTAAGATTACTATTTTCTTCTTTAAGCTTTTTAACTTGTGCAATAAGCTCATCGTGCTCACGCTTAAGCTTAATATAATCAGTTTTGTAGTGTCTTAGAGAAGCCGAAGTTCCATCTGCTTTTTTCACTTTTTCAAGTAATTCAACAATTTTAGCACGCTCTGCTTCAAGATCGCCTTTAAGGCCTGTATTCTCTGCAATAGCAGCATCATAGCTTTCTTTAGCAGCTTCAAGATCATTTACAAGTTTATCTTTTTCAGACATATAACCCTTTTCTGTTTTCTCACTATCCGTACTCATTTTATACATATAGGCAAGGCTGCCCACAAGTAAAATTGCTAAAACAACGATTATTGCTTTTAAACTAGAATTGCTTTTTTGACTTTCCATATTTGAATTATTTTTTCTCAAATTTATATATATTTTAATACGATTTTTCCATTTTAACGAAAAATTAAAGAAAAATAGTATTTTTGACTGCAAGAAAGAAACTATGGAAAATATAATCAGGTTTACTGCAGCCGACCTGCTAAAGTACACAAATCAGCGTAACGGAGAGATAAAATTTGGCGAGCGTGTACAGCTAATTCCGGCCGAAATATCTGTTTATGAGGCGATAAAATCGTCTGATGCCGAGTTCGTTTTACTCGGCATCCCAGAAGACGTTGGCGTTCGTGCAAATAATGGCAGGCCTGGTGCTGCCCTTGCATGGGAGAGCGCGGTAACAACCATTGTAAACCTGCAGCATAATAAGTTTTGCAAAGGCAGCAGGCTCCTTATTTTAGGCAGGATAGATGTGTCCGAATCTCAAAAAACGGCCGAAACCATAGACCAAACAGATAAAGAAGGTAGAAGGGAATTATCTAAGATTGTAGAAAAAATAGATAAAGACGTTGCCTATATAATATGCCAGATAGTTAAAGCAGGAAAAATTCCAATAATTATAGGGGGCGGACAAAATAATGCTTATGGCAATATAAAAGGTACATCTTTAGCAAAAGGGAAACCTGTAAATGCCATTAATTATGACCCTTATCCCGATTTTAGACTGTTGGAAAGACGCCATAGCAGTAATGGTTTTATGTATGCATTTGAGGAAGGATTTCTTAAAAACTATTTTATTTTTGGCATTTTCGAAAATTATGCTTCTAAAGGTGTAATTGAAACTATAAAAAAATATACCGAAAGGATACGCTATAACACATATGAACAAATTGCTGTTCGCAAGGAAAAACATTTTAGCGAAGAAATGGCTCTTGCTGTTGGTTTTATAGGCGACGACCCTTTTGGCCTCGAAATAGACCTTGAAGCGCTGCCTAATGTGGGGGGTAGTATTATGACTAACACCGGTTTTAGCATAGAAAAAGCAAGGCAGTTTATTCATTATTTTGGCGAAAATAAAAATGTGGCTTACCTTCACATTAGCGAAGGTGCACCACAACTGGGTGAAGAAAAAAATCCGCAACTTACGGGCAGGCTTATTGCCCATTTAGTAACCGATTTTATGAAGGCCAAAAAAGTGGTTTAGAAAATATGTGTAGAGTTTAAATATTTATTATCTGTACGTATCCTAATAGATATACAAAATTAAATGCTCTGTGTACTAAAACCAAATCAATAGCGTTAATTAAAAATAAATTAGGCAAGATTTTAATGAAATATATTTTAAGTTTACTAACGCTAAGTTTAGCCATTATAGGTTCAAAATTTAATACAGCAAATAATCCTGAAATTAATCGACCGGCTTATTTAAAAATTGATAGTAATGATACTGTAATGAAATCTGTACTTTTACAGGAGTTTAATAATGACTTTTTAAGTCCCTCTGTCATAAGAGCTAAAGATGGGACAAATGACTTGAATTTTAAAGTTAATCTTGCAGAACCAAAATTTTTTCGGTTTTATTCATTTAAACCTTCGTCTGTACCGTTGCTTATTTATGTTGAACCGGGAGACTCGGTTACGTACAAATTAGGACAGGATAAATCAATGGTTTTTGAAGGAAAAAATGCAAATCAGTATAATTTTTTTAGTACTCTAAAAAATGTAGCCTTATACTATCCTAACTACAATGACGTAAATGAAATTTGGAAATATAAAAAAGAAGTAGATAATATATATAAAAAGAAATTGAGTGCTTTAAGCGATTATGTAAAAGCTAAAAAAGTTTCTGACTTGTTTGTAAAAAAAACTAAAGAGGTGTTTAAATATGAGTATTTAAATCGGTTACTAACACCTGAAATTTCAATACAAGAGCTAATTAATAATCCAAAATATCTGGATGGAATTGATTATAAATTATTTAACAGGAACAATCAGGAAAACAACAATTACTTTTACCTTGCGTTAAATAGGTATTTACACTACATTTCTGCACTTAATAATGTGTCAGAGGAATATTCTAACCAAGAACTTACCTATAGGTTAAATTTTATCGACACACATTTAACCGGCGATACAAAACAATTTGCCATAACAAAAACATATATAGATCATGATGAGCATTTACGATTTGGAAATATAGAATTTTTAAAACGTTCTGTAATTAAGAGTTTGTCGCAAATAATTAAAAAAGAATATAGAGAGCAGTTAGAACTTCTTGAACAAAAACTTGAAAGGTTTAGTAGCGAATTGCCTGTCGAGGTTTTAAATTCTAAACTAATTGATATAGATGGCAACACAGTTACCTTTCAGGAAATTTTAAATCGTAGTGGCAATAACATCAAAACGATAGATTTTTGGGCTAGCTGGTGTTCGCCATGCATTAGTGAAATTAAAGACAGTCACGAATTAAGAAATAAATTAAAAATAGAAAAAAAAGTGATTTTCCTTTATTTTTCTGTTGACAGCGACAGGGAAAAATGGAAAAGTAAAGTTGCTGATTTAAAGAAATTTGGGATGGATAGAAACCAGTATTTTATAGATGGAGGTACATATTCTATTATAGGAAAGTATTTTTCGCTGATGTCAATACCTAAATATGTTGTTTTAAATGCAACAAATAAAACATATTCGAAATCTGTACCATCACCTGGTAGTGCAGAATTTGAAGTGGTTATCAATCAGGTAAAATAGTAAGTACTTTCCTTTTAATTACCTGCAAATTACAAGCATTTCCTGCATTTATTGTTCTAGCCCATACCATATAAAATGCGTATCTTTGCAGCTATCTTAGTACCTATTACTTAGTACTTAAACAATTGTACATGAAATTTGACGAATTAAATTTAATAAGAAATATTCAGCAGGCTTTAACCGAAGAGGGTTATGAAAACCCTACTCCCATCCAGGAACAGGCCATCCCCATTATTATGGAGGGTACCGACCTTGTGGGGTGTGCCCAGACGGGTACCGGTAAAACGGCAGCTTTTGCTGTGCCTATATTGCATAACCTGCACCGCATTGTTGGTTCTGCCACAAAAGTAAAATACATACGTGCCCTTATAGTTACCCCTACCCGCGAACTTGCCCTGCAAATAGGCGAAAGTTTTGACACTTACGGTAAATATACAAACATACGCCAGCTAACTATTTTTGGCGGTGTAAACCAGGTATCGCAAACAGACCAGCTTCGCAAAGGTGTAGATGTGCTTATTGCCACACCGGGCCGTTTATTAGACCTTCACAAACAGGGTTTTATAAAATTTGACCACCTGCACACATTAGTACTTGATGAAGCTGACCAAATGCTGGACATGGGCTTTATTAACGATGTAAAAAAGATAATAAAACTTACGCCAGATAACAGGCAAACGCTTTTATTCTCGGCTACTATGCCGGTAGCTATACGCGAACTTGCCGATACGTTCCTTACTAAACCTAAGTATGTATCTGTAGCTCCAATATCTTCTACCGCAGAAAAAGTAAAACAACAGGTATATTTTGTTGATAAAGGCGATAAACGCAAATTGCTGTACCACCTTATCCGTAACGAAAACCTTGATAACGTATTGGTATTTACCCGTACCAAGCACGGTGCCGATAATGTTGTTAAAGCATTAAAGAAAAATGGCGTAGAGTCGGGAGCCATACACGGCGACAAATCGCAGAATTCGCGTGTGCGTGTGCTTGATGATTTTAAAAATAAAAAGATACCGGTTCTTGTAGCTACAGATATTGCTGCACGTGGTATAGATATTGAGAGCCTGCCTTATGTTATAAACTTCGACTTGCCTAACATTCCTGAAACCTACGTGCACCGTATAGGCCGTACAGGTCGTGCCGGAAACAGTGGCCTTGCCATTTCTTTTTGTGCTAAAGACGAGCAGCCATATCTTAAAGATATAGAGAAGCTTATACGCATGCAAATTAAAGTTATAGACGGTCATCCTTATCCTTATGGTATGGGAGAAGATGCCGAAAAGGAAGGCCAGAAACCAGACCTTAGGAACAAACCTAAAAATAACAATAACGGTGGCGGCGGACAAAAATCGAACAATTCAAGAAAGTCTGAGGCTTCTAAACAAAATAAAAAACGCTGGTACTAACCGGCGTTTTTGCTATTACAATAATCTTTAAATATATTCGCTTTCATTATAAAACAACACTATGAAAAAAGTTGCTGTTACCTGCCTGCTTTTAATGGTCACCTTATGCTATGCACAAAAGCCTGCAAAACCTGCGGTTAAAAAAGTTAGTCCTGCAAAGACTGTAGCTACTAAAACTACAACACCCGAAAATGAATGGGACGAGCTCGATGTTACTTTTGTTGCCGTTATAGATGCTTTAGTAAAGAATGACCTGCGCGCATTTACCGCCCTTAGCCTTAAAGAGGTGGACTGTATAGATTGTGTAGGGAAACCAGAGTTTAATGATGAAGGTTTCTTTGTAGGTGCAGATGTTTTTTATTTAAACATTGCTAAAAATTTTAGCCTCTCGCCGGTTTACAAAGCACTATCTACACGTGGTTATACCTTTGATAAAATTACGATTAAAAATTTTAAACCACGGGTATTACCACATAATTACCAGGGAGACCTGATTTTGTATGAGGCTTGGGTACCTACTTATCTTGTAAACGAACTCTCTAAAGGGCATAAAGGTACAAGCCACGGTTTTCAGTTTATTAAAACCGATGGGAAATTTAAATTTTATGGGCTAACATCAATACCATAATACATAGAATGCTGGTGGTAAACCGGCGTTTTTTGTTTAAATTTGGGTATTAACAAAACAACACAAACCATGGAAATTGTTTATCATTACGCCACAGTCCTTAAGGCAATAACAGAACTAAAAGAAAAAGGCTATATCGAAGATTTTAACCTAAAAGAAAACAGCATTACTTTTAATACTGGTAGTTTTGGCGAAGACGAATTTGAAATTACCCATGTTTATTTTTATGAGGGAGAATCAGATCCTGATGAAAAAGCAACGGTATATGGCATTGAATCTAAATTTGGGCATAAAGGAGTTTTAGTAACCGGTAATGATGCTTTTCCCGATAGTGTTTCGCGCAAAATTATAGATAAACTTTTGGTACACAGAAAAGACAAATAGACATATGCGTGCATTTTGGAGCTACTACTTTACCATAAATGCGGTTAACCTTTTAGCCAGTTTAATAATAGCGATAATGAGCAGCTGGAAATGGCTGCCCTTATCGTTTTGTTCTTTTGGGTTAGGTATAGGCCTGTTGGCATACCATCTTATATATAAACACCAATATTATTTTTACTACAATCTAGGCTATACCAGGACCAGGCTTGCTGCAATAGTACTTGTGTACAACGCCATAATTGCCTTACCCTGTTTAATCATAATCGCTATATTATAATTATGGAAAGCTTATCTGTAACCGGGCTAACAAAATCATTTGGAACAAAAAAAGTGCTCGATGATTTGAGCCTCACATTGCAAACCGGCGATATACTGGGCGTTTTTGGCAGGAACGGCAGTGGTAAATCTACCATGCTCAAAATATTATTTGGCACAGTTGAAGCAAATGCTCTAAGTATGTGGCACAACAACACCCTTATAAGGGCAAAAAATGTTATACCTAATAGTATTATTAGCTATTTGCCACAAGACCCTTTTTTATCAAAGAGCCTAAAAGTAAGAGATGTGATACCTATGTGTTTTACCGAAAGCGAATTGCAGGATAAAATATTCTATGCATCAGGTATTTCTAAAATTACAGACACCAAAGTAGGAAATTTATCTATGGGAGAGCTGCGTTATTTTGAGCTGATTCTTCTGGGCAACCTTAACCACCCGTTTATAATGCTCGACGAACCTTTCTCTATGGTTGAACCACTTTATAAGGAACGCATTAAAGAATTCTTAAACGGTCTTAAAACTACAAAAGGTATTATCCTGACCGATCATTATTACAAAGATGTCCTCTCTTTAAGTACATCAAATATACTTCTTAAAGACGGAAAACCCATAACTGTAAACAACGAGAGCCAGCTTATAGCTGAAGGCTACTTGCCGGAATCTTTTAAATTATAAACATAAAGCCATCTTATACAGATGGCCCTACTCATAAACTTTTGCTCAAATTAATCTTCTGCTATAAAAGGGCTTTTTACAAACTCTACTTTTTTAGATTTAGATATTTTTGCTATGCAATATGGCTCAGTTAAGGCCATCGTAGCCATATCCTGTGGCTCAGATTCTATTATTTGTACTGTTGCAGTATCGCTTTCGCCATCTAATATAATTTTACCAACGCTTATGCTGTAGCCGCCGGTATTTTTTTGCCCCATGAACAATGCAACTACATTACTTGTAGTAAAATCTATTGTAGGCACATCGCTAATATTCAGTTCTGCATAAAGTGCATTAAGCTTATCTTGAGAATCTATAAATAAGTTTGCCTTCTTTTCTTTGCCTCCGTTGGTTTCCTGTTTTAATATATCAAATGTGCCTTCACCACCTATAGTGGGCGCGGCAGTTTTACAGCCTACAAAAAACACCAATAATAAACTTAGTGTAATTATCTTTTTCATACAAATTGTTGTTTTAGTGCCCTACGGTAAATTTGCTCGTATAACGGAATTACTTTTTGAATATCAAATTCCTGAGCTACCTTGAGTGCGTTTTGTTTAAATTCTGCAAGTTTAATATCGTCAGATAATATAGATACCGCTTTAGCCGCCATATCGTCTGTATCGCCTACATTGCCCATGTAACCAGAATATCCGTCGCGGTTTACCTCTGGTAAACCACCTGCATTTGTAGATATTACCGGTACACCCACAGCCATGGCCTCCAGTGCTGCAAGCCCAAAACTTTCGGTTTGTGAGGGTAATAAGAACAAATCAGAGAAACATAGTATCTCGTTAATTTCATGGCTGTTGCCAAAAAACACTACTTTATCTGTTAGGCCCAACTCTTCTACCTGTTTTTCTGCAGCCGCTTTTTCGGGGCCATCCCCTACCATCATTAGGCGGGCAGGTATTTTTTTCTGAATCTCGTTAAATATCTTCACAACATCAGGAATGCGTTTAACTTCCCTAAAGTTGCTTATATGCGTGATTATCTTCTTATTATCTGGTGCCATCATAGAGCGCTTGCATGGGTTGCCGGCAAGCTTGTCCTGGCTAACCTCTATAAAATTAGGCACTACAAAGATTTCACGCTTAATATCAAACAACCTATAAGTTTCGTCTTTAAGATCCTGAGAAACAGATGTTACAACATCGCTATGATTTATACTAAAGCTTACCGCAGGCTTATAAAAAGGGTGATTACCTACTAATGTAATATCTGTACCGTGCAATGTGGTAACCATAGGTATTTTTATCCCCTGCTCTTTAAGCATTTTTTTTGCCATATAACCTGCATAAGCATGTGGTATTGCATAATGAACGTGCAGTAACTCTATACCATGAAGTTTAACCATATCTACCAGCTTGCTACTTAGTGCCAATTCGTATGGTTGGTAATGAAACAGCGGATATTCCGGCACGTGTACTTCGTGGTAATGTATATTAGGGTTTAGCGTAGCTAAACGCACAGGCTGCCTGTAAGTTATAAAATGTATTTCGTGTCCGCGGCGTGCCAGTTCAAGTCCTAATTCGGTGGCAACAACGCCGCTACCTCCAAAGGTGGGGTAACAAACTATTGCGATTTTCATAATGAATCTTAATAAGGTAACGAAATTAACTAAAAAAAACGGTAGAAACCGTTTTTAAGTTGAAATTAACGTAATATTTACCCTGCAAAAACTACTTGTTTTTTAAATTTAACTCGTAAATTTCTATCCATTGCTGCATTGTCATTTTGCTCACTAACTGCCCTATAAGTTCATACGGAATTGTTTGCATATTTTTAAAACGCACACACCCTTTACCCATATCAAGCTTGGTTTTTACATAGTTGGGATATTCCGCTACAAACCAGTCATGAATGCTTTTATCGGCATAGATACCCATGTGGTATACCGCAATAAAATTCTTTTGGCTTGCTATGTTTAAAAATGGCAAAGGCAATTCTGGCTTGCAATGATATCCTGCCGGAAATATTTCGTGCGGTACTATCCACCCCAGCATGCCATAGCTCATTCGCTCACTAAAGCCTTTTGGCAAGTTTTGATTAATAACTTCACGCAGTTTTGTCATTGCAACTTTTCTATCTCCAGATAATTCATCTAAATATTGTTGTGGCGATGTTGCTGCTGATTGCATATGGTATTACTAAATTAAGACTATAAATATCTTTCTTTAAACACTTTAATATGATGATTTTGATGCCCGATAATTATAAATCCTAAAGCACGAACCGAAACATTATTACCCGATGCTATTCCAGCTTTTAAAAGATCGTCAGGGCTAAAAGATCTAAACAGCATAATAGTACTTTGACGCACAAGCGCTAATTCTGTAAGCATTTCCTGTAATTTTCTTTCAGAGCCATTTGCAGTAGCTGCATACAGGTTTTCATCAAATCCGGGCAATTCTGTATTATCATTTCTTGCAAAGCGTAAAGCCCTGTAAGAAAATATCCTCTCGCTGTCTATAAGGTGCTGAATGATATCTTTAATTGTCCATTTACCTTTGGCATAACTGTAATCGTGTTTATCCATAGGTATATCCTGCACAAAGCGAATAAAATCGTGCACACTAACTTCAAGCTCTTCGGTTAGCGACCATTCATCATTTACTAACGGCAGGTAGGTATTGTAGTAAGCCGCATATTCATTGGGCTGTAAATCAGTAATTTTCATAATTAAGCAGAGTTCCTTGCGGCGTTAATGTTACCAAAAAGCGAACGTGTTACTATTTTTTCATATACTTCGAGCAGCGCATCGTCTTTCTTTCCGTTTTTAATTTGCCTTATGGTATTAAGTGCATATTGCTGTATGGTAAGTAAAGGCACAACTATGTGCTCCCTTATTTTTATAGAGGCACGTCCATCAGGATAATTCTCCATCAATTCTGTATAGCCCGATATTTTTAAAAGCAGGCGTTCTGTCTCTAAAAATTCGTCGTAAATAATCTGCCAGAACTCACCAAACTCAGGATCGTCTTTCATGTAAGCTGTTAAAGGAAAAAATGACTTGGTAAGCGACATCATACTGTTTTCCAACAGTGTCCTAAAAAACAGAGAGTCCTGATACAAGGCACTTACCTTATCCCACTCCCCTTTTTTCTCATAAGCGGCAAGAGCGGTACCCAGGCCAAAAAATCCGGGGACGTTTTGCTTTAACTGGCTCCACGACCCCACAAACGGTATGGCACGAAGGTCGTTAAAATCAAGTTTACTATCGGTATTTCGCTTAGACGGACGGCTGCCTATATTAGTTTTTGCGTAGTAATTAAGCGTGCTCATTTTTTCCAAATATGGAAGGAATTTATCATGGCCTTTAAAAGCCATGTACTTTTCGTAGCTTATTTTACCAAGGTCTTCCAGTAAGGCATGTTGCTCATTAGTAAACGGCTTGTCGTTTTTATTAAACACGCCATTAGTAACACCGGCACTTAAAAGGTTTTCGAGGTTAAACCTGCACGAATCGAGCGTACCAAAATTAGAGCTTATGGTTTGCCCCTGTATTGTAATTTGTATTTCTCTATTTTCTATTTTAGGGCCAAGCGATGCATAGAACTTGTGTGTTTTACCTCCACCACGTGCCGGTGGACCGCCACGGCCATCAAAAAATACGACTTTAACATCATGCTCGCGCGCCATTTTTGTAAGGCTCTCCTTAGCCTTATAAATACCCCAGTTAGCCATAAGGTAGCCGCCATCTTTAGTACCGTCGCTAAAGCCAAGCATAATAGTCTGGCGGTTACCACGCGCCTTTAAGTGGGCTGCATAGCGTTCATTTTCATACAGAAGCTTCATTACATGGCCGGCATCTTCAAGATCGTCTACCGTTTCAAAAAGCGGTACAATATCTACAGGAGGGTTTTTCCAGCCCAGCAGGCTAAACATAGTAAGCAACTCGAGCACATTGCGGGCACTCTCGTTATTACTTATAATATAGCGGTTGCAGCCACGCTCGCCATTATTTTGTTGTATGGTTTTTATAGCAAGTATAGACTCTAAGGTTTTACGGGTATCTTCCTCGTCAAACTGGTCTGGCGTAATGGTAGCTTTCAGGTTACCCAAAATTTCCAGCTTGGCTTTTTCGTTTAAATCAGCATAACCGGCAACAATCTTGTTATCGGCCTCAATATGCTTAAGAACATCAGCAAAAACCGCATTATGTATCTTGCTGTTTTGCCTAATATCCAGCGATGCAAAGTAAAACCCAAAGAGGTTTACCTTATTTATGGTACAATCTATAACATCAAGGTATAACGACTGGTGTTTATCAATAATAACCTCCCTAATCTCGGCAAGGGTTTGTTTTAACTCATCAAGTGTAATAAAAAGTTCGCCTTTAGAATAAAAAACAGACCTGTACAATTTATTTTCAAGGTCGGCAATTTTTTCATGTACACCATCAAACGTAAGTTTACGTTTTAGTGCCTTTACATCCTGATAATAACATTTCAATATGGTAGTACGCAGCTTATCTGCTACACTAAGAGTAATCTCTGTAGTAACAAATGGGTTACCATCGCGATCACCTCCCGGCCAAAAGCCAAAAGAAATTACCGGGCTTGCAGGTAATTCGCCATTGTAAACAGTATCCTGCAGGTACGATGTAATATCGCCTGCTGCTTTATAAAATACATTTTCTAAATACCATAACAGGCTTATAGCCTCGTCATAAGGCGTTGGCTTTTCTTTTTTTATAAAAGGTGTTTTACCTAACTGCGCTAAAAGAGTTTTTACATCGCCCAGGCTATTATTTTTTATAGCCTCTGTAAGATCTGTAATAATACCCAGCACAGACCCAGGATAGAACTGCGTAGGGTGTGCCGTTAATACAGGACGTATGCTAAAATCTTCGAGAAAATCGCGCAGTTCCTTAATTTGCCCACGGCTTTCGGCCTTTTCTCGGCTTTCGCGCAGGGAGCCACTACCTTCAAGATTATTAAGGTTGCTAAATGCAGCATCTTCTATAGCATCAAAAAGTACAATCTGTCGCTCTACATATTGTATAAACCGAAACATAAGGTCTATTTTTTCCTGCTCTGTAGCTTCAGCAAGGTATTTATCGGCAAAATCATTAAAAATTTCGTCGGGGCTATTGCCGTTTTTAAAACCTTCGTCGCAAATTTCAGAAAACAAAGGCAGCAATACCCCTGTATTATCTATAGCCTGAAAAGGCAGTGTAATAAATATACTATTGAAAAGCTGGTATTTAAGCTGTACATCTTCATTAAAACGCTCTATTCTGGTGGCAGGATACATGTATGGTAATTTTTTTGTTGAATTTAATAAAAAACCCCCATGTGTAAAACATGAGGGTCTTAATATTTTGATAAAAATCTTACAAGTCTTTAAAGATGGTATGCATTAGCCTTTTCTTGTCGTTAATGCTTTCTTCAAGAGATATCATAGTTTCTGTCCTGTAAACTCCTTCAATATCATCAATCATAAAGATAACCTCTTTTGCATGTTTGGTATCTTTAGCCCTTATTTTACAAAAGATATTAAATTTACCTGTAGTTACATGAGCAACGGTTACAAAAGGTATCTCGTTAATTCTTTCTAACACAAATTTTGTTTGAGATGTGTTATGAAGAAATACGCCCACATAGGCTATAAAAGAATACCCAAGTTTTTCATAATCCAGAGTAAGCGAAGAGCCCATAATAATACCTGCATCTTCCATCTTTTTAACCCTTACATGGACAGTACCCGCAGAGATCAAAAGTTTTTTTGCAATATCAGTAAACGGCACCCTTGTGTTGTCAATCAGCATGTCTAATATTTGGTGATCAACTTCATCTAAACGAAATTTGCTCATAAATGTGTGTTTTTAAGGTTTATGTATCTGGTCGAGGTCTGTGTACAATGTTAAATTTTACATTTATAAGAAATATGTTGCTTAAACCTCCTGTCCGTTAACAAATTTCCTGCTTTTATCGAGCAAAAAATCTGCTTTTTCATCTAATCTAGGGAATTTAGAGCCATCCTTTGCAGTAAATTCTGCGCCATTACAGTCGATTTCTGCGTGACCAAACTTACCTTCCAGATTACCTATTTCGCTAATAATAGCTTGAAATATTACAGAATTATCAATTAACTCTTCCTTATATTGTGATGCAAAATTCGTGAATTTTTCTTTATTTTCATAATTAATTTTAACTTTTTTGTACATGATATCATAAAATATAATCTTATTTTGAGGAATATCAAAATATTCTATGTTTTTTTGATTACCTACAACGTTTTCGTAAATTGACTTAAATCCCGAAAATAATGCAAAAAATATAAATTTCCTTGTTTTCTCTCTTTCGTAGTCCTTTTCGTAATGCCCAGCCTCAAAAAGTATCGTAGGAACATTTAGTGACTGAAACATATCGCCTATACAATTAATATTGAAAGAATCATCAAACCTGCCAACCTGTCCCGGAATATACTGCTGCAAAGTATTGTTCATTGCAACAATAAGATCTATAGCTTTTTGGCGTATATCATTTATCTCTCTGGCATCATTATAAGACGGTGCTAAAAAAGATACCGTAGCAGGCTTAGGTATATCTCCAACGCCAAATATAGTGCGCTGATCGTGCATGTTATAGCAATAATCCGGCTTAAAATCTTCAAAAGCTTTTCTTAATATCCTGCTTTCCGGTTGGGTAAGGTTTACAGAGTCCCTATTGAGATCAACCGTGTTGGCGTTGGCGCGCGTATAAAGTACTGCGCCATCAGGGTTAACTATTGGCAATATATAAAATGTAAAGTGGCTTAAAAGCTGTTTAGCAAAAGCATCTTCCCTTTGCAGGTAGTTTAAAAAATCAAATACTGCTTTTGTAGTGGTAGATTCGTTACCGTGCATTTGCGACCAGATAAATATACGTACACTCCCCATACCTGCTTCTACAAAATATATTGGCCGCTCCTGAACAGAAGCACCAAGTGTACCAACCTTAAAATCTTTTTTTAATTTATTAAGCAAAGGCTCTATATGATTGTTTGTAATATATCGGCCATGCAGCTCCGGCACTTTGTTACCATTGTAAATTATATCTAAATCCATGTGTTTATTATTGAATTACAAAAGTAAACATTGTGTTTTTTACATTTGTAAACAACTTAAAATCGGGATTTAATTACATCTGTAAACAACTGTGTATCGCATAAGTTTAAATTCTTACATGTATAATTTTTTATTCGTTAAGTTGATTTAAATCAAGTAATTGTATGATTTCAATTGTCACCTATCTTTAATGAATTTGCAATGTTGATAAAACTGGTTGCTTAACCCAATTTAATTGTTTACATTTGTAATAATTAAATCAGTTTACAATGCTAAACATTGATGACTTTATAAAGCGGCTCGAAATTCTGTTGGATTATTATTCTATTTCCGCCTCGGTATTTGCAGATAAACTTGGTGTACAACGTTCGGGCCTGTCACACCTAATGTCTGGCCGTAACAAACCAAGCCTTGATTTTGTAATGAAAATAACCGAAAGTTTTCCCGAAGTAGATCTTTACTGGCTGCTAAATGGTACAGGAGATTTTCCTAAAAAAGAACGTTCCTTTCAAACTTTTGTACAGCCCGTGGCACCACCTTTACCCCCGCCTGCCCAGCCCAAAATAATACCCGAAGATGTAGTTCGCGATTTGTTTACAGAACCCCCTACAGAATCAGCACAGCAAACCCGTACAGAAGAAAAAACAGATACTGTTATAGATAGAATTATAAATGCACCTGAAGACATAGAGCGCATTGTAGTGTTTTATAAAAACGGTGTTTTTAAGAACTATACTTCGGAAAATTAAAAAACCCCGATTGCTTTATAAAAAGCAGCCGGGGCCATTAACCAATAAAACAAACACAAATTATCTTTAAAACCCTTCTAAAAGTATATCGTTATAGTGATATTGTTTACCGGTTAGATTTCTTTGTTTTTATAAAATTACAACCCTTAATTGTTAATTATTAAGAAGGTAACGTTAAACTGTTCTTAATATTCAATTTTATAGTTTGTTCCTGTTTTATTATTTTTCCTGTATAATTTTGTGTTCTTCAAAGAGAAGCTTAATATTTTCATACGAATTTTTGAGAGCCTCCTTTATCTCTTCCGGGTTTAGCCAGGCTACCTTAGTAATGCCCTCATTTTCCTGACCCCGCAGTATACCGCTGTAGTTAGTCTTCATTTCATACCAGTGTGTAACTTTTAGCTTAAACTGACCATGACGTTTAAACACATGATATGTTTTTTGCAGCTTATCTATAATTTTAAGTCCGGTCACGCCGGTTTCTTCTTCAACCTCACGCATGGCGGTATTTTCTATCTCCTCGCCCTTCTCTATCCCACCTTTAGGCAGGTCCCATTTACCGTTACGGAAAATAAAAAGCACATTACCATCCTTATTATACACAAGTCCTCCGCCTGCTTTAGCCACAGGAATTTTTTCCTTAAGCATTTTAAGGGCAAGTTTTTCATCAGGGTGATATAAAGAAGCTTTATCAATTTTATTATTAAACATCTTAATAATAAGTTGCTCAAAATCAACCGTCTCCAATAAAAACATTTGGAAATCGGTTTCCTTTTCAACAGTATTTGTCAAAAAAAGAGGCTTATCGTTTATAAAAACTTTATACATTTGCAATATGATTTTTAATACAGACACCGCTAAAAAAACAGCCGAATTGCTTTTACAAATAAACGCAATTAAATTAAATCCTAAAAATCCTTTTACATGGGCTTCCGGATGGAAATCACCTATTTATTGCGACAACAGGATAACACTCTCATTTCCACCTATAAGAAATTATATAAGGGAAGAATTTTCTAAATATATTGAAAAAGAATTTGGTAAGCCAGATGTTATTGCCGGTGTTGCCACAGGTGCAATAGGTATAGGTATACTCGTAGCCGAATATATGGGATTACCCTTTGTTTACGTGCGCCCTGAACCTAAAAAACATGGCCGCCAAAATCAGATCGAGGGCTTTTTACAAAAAGGGCAAAATGTGGTTGTGGTAGAAGACCTTATTAGCACCGGTAACAGCAGCCTTATGGCAGTTGAAGCATTACGCGAGGCCGGCGCTAATGTAAAAGGTATGGTTGCCATATTTACTTACGGATTTGATGTGTCTGTAGAAAATTTTAAAAAGGCTAATGTTAACCTGCACACCTTAGGTAACTACAGTACCCTGCTTGAACTTGCGGTTGCTAAGCAATATATTACAGAAGCTGAACAGGAAACATTAAAAGAATGGAGCAAAAGCCCATCCACATGGCTACAAGAGGATTAAATATTTAACGATAATTTATTTATTTTTCGAATAAAAATTGTTAATAAAATTATTTACAAATAGTTCGTAATATTAAAATTTAACAGTATTATTGCGGCTTAAAAACCAATTAATATAACACCAATGAAAAAAATTATTTTATTACTGGCATTAACATTATCAACTGTTTCTTTCGCGCAACTTAAAAAGGTGGAAGTAACTAAAGCCGAAGAAATTGGGAAAGCACAACAATTTGGCGCACCACTGGAAGCTGAATGCACTAAAAGAGGTAACACCTATACAATTTCATTCAGAGACTCAAAATTTAAAACGATTAACGAATACAAATCTTTTTCTTTTGAAGATGTAGACAATACTTTTAACGACCTTTACACTACGGTTGAAGAAGGATTTAAAACAATGCCTAAAGAAGCTATAATGTTGGAACTGCCAGACCATTATGTTTGGTTAGGATTTGATAAATTCTTAGGATCGGCTGTACTAACAATTTCATATTCGTATGATAAGAGTAAAGATTCACCAATATATATGTCAAATCAAATTGCTAAAAAGCAAATTGAAAAACTTTTTGGTAAAAAGAAATAATTACATTAGCCTGAAATACTAAAATGAATTTAGAAAGCCCAAAGGTTACAGTACAAAAACCTGCACAATATATATTTGATGCGCTTAGCGATGTTAAAAACTTTGAGAGGCTTATGCCCGATAACATTGCCAAGTTTGAGGTAACAGGAGAAGAGTCGTTTATTTTTGCCCTTAAAGGCATGCCCGAGATAAAGCTTAAAATGAAGGAAAAGCAGGCACCTAGCAAACTTATACTTGGAGCTGCCAGCGACAAACTACCTTTTACCCTTACAGGTAACATTAATGAGGTTAGTGCAGAGGCCAGTGAAGTGCAATTGCATTTTGACGGAGAGTTTAACGCTATGATGGCCATGATGATTAAGGGGCCTATAACAAAGTTTATAGAAACGCTTGCTAACAACATGCACAAGCTTTAAGATAATACAAAGATAACAGGGCCTTTCAGTTTTTACTGAAAGGCTTTTTTATTTTTACCAATTACGGGTTAAAGATTTTATAAAACACCCCCGCGGCTAAAAGCTTTTCTGTAAATTTAACAAACCTTAAAAATAAACAATCATGAGCGATCTTAATGATTTTGAACTACCGTATGACCTTGCCGACCAGATGGCTGAGCAGGAACTGGTGGAAATACATATTGGCGATGTAAACCTGCCTACCGGTAAGATTATTGCATCCGACCCATTTTTTGCTGCAGAACAAAGACCTTTTGCCCGCACCGTAGTGCCAGATAAATATCCTGTGTACATTTATATGGCAGAGATAGACAAACTGCACAACAGGATTGCCTATGCTAAAATAAAATTCAGGCCGGAGACCCCAACAAAATGGGTACTGGCACTAACTGATGATATGACAAAGGAAGAACTTGACGACCTGGGCGAAGACGAATTTTACGGTTTCCCTGTAGAGTCTGGCCTTGCATCTTTTCTTGATGCCGAAACTAATGAGCAATTTGCAGATAAAATAGAAAAACAACAGGAGGCTAATCCTGATGGTAATTTTTATGATGATGTGCTTGCCGCAGAATTTTTAGAATACTCAGGAAAAAATAATTTTTCGCGCGAACTGGGCGACTGGAACGACCACCAGGTAAATCCGGATTCAGATAATAATGTTATTATGTTCTCTTCAGGCTGGGGCGATGGCTACTACCCTGCTTACTGGGGCCTTAACGACGAAGGCGATGCGCTGGAACTTGTTATAGATTTCCTTCTTGACGAATTTGAAGATACAGAGGATGACGAAGACCAAGAGGACGGGGATACTAAAGAGTAATTATCTACAGACGTAATAAATCAAAAACCGTATTAACCACAGCTCAATATAAATATATATGGCTAAAAGTTAATACGGTTTTATATTTTTATTTACCTACAGCCCTGCGGGTATCAATAATATATATAATTGTCCACTTACCGCGGTCGTTAAACAGTTGAAAAGAATTTACACCTTTGTGGCTTAATTTTCCGTTAGCATAAAACTCATAAGGTGCCCATACATGCGCCAGCGTACCGTCTACCTGCACTTTGTAGCTAAGTATCTTCTCTTCAATTTTCAGGCTTTGGGGTATGCGTGCTACCTGTTTGTAATACTCGTCGGCAGTTTCAAAATCAAGCTTGCCCTCCCCCATGTGCTCTGTAACCGATTCTAATATCAGGTTTTTGTAACTCACCGACTGCATTTTTACAGTATCTCGCGTTTGCAAACCATCAAAAAACGTTTGTATTGTTTTTTTTATATCACTCTCCTGTGCAAAAATGCCTTGTGCACAAAGCATTAACGAAATAATAAATAGCTTTTTCATGTCTTTTTTGTTTAATAAGCTCAGTAACAGCAAACACTCTGTGTTATATTCGTGGTAATAAAACCAAAACCTGCAACCTAATCTTAATGCAATTTACTACATTTACCGCCTAAAATTTCAAAGAATATGTCAGTCGCTAAAAAAGATTATAAAAGGGTAACCACAAAATCGTTAATTGAGATGAAAGCTAACGGCGAAAAAATCTCTATGCTAACAGCTTACGATTACACTATGGCAAAAATTGTAGATACAGCCGGTGTAGATGTAATCCTGGTAGGCGATTCGGCCTCTAATGTAATGGCGGGCCATGAAACTACATTACCAATAACACTCGACCAGATGATATACCATGCATCATCGGTAGTGCGTGCTACTAACCGTGCCCTTGTTGTGGTCGATTTGCCTTTTGGAAGCTACCAGTCAGACCCTAAAGAGGCATTACGTTCTTCTATCAGGATCATGAAAGAAAGCGGTGCGCATGCCTTAAAATTAGAAGGCGGCAGCGAAATTAAAGATTCTATAAAAAAAATACTCAACGCCGGTATACCTGTTATGGGCCACCTGGGGTTAACACCCCAAAGCATTTACAAATTTGGGTCGTACACTGTTCGTGCAAAAGAGGAGGAAGAAGCAGACAAACTTATTGAAGATGCTAAAATGCTGGAACGCATAGGCTGTTTTGGTGTAGTATTGGAAAAAATACCTGCAAAACTGGCACAAAAAGTAGCCGAAAGCATCTCTATACCGGTAATAGGCATAGGTGCAGGGGGCGGTGTAGATGGCCAGGTATTGGTTATACACGATATGCTGGGCATGAATAACGAATTTAGCCCCCGTTTCCTGCGCCGTTACATGAACCTTTATGAAGGCATGACTACTGCAATAGGCCAGTATGTAAATGATGTGAAGTCGGCTGATTTTCCTAATGAGAAGGAGCAATATTAGATTTTAGAATGTAGATTTCAGATTGAACATCACTCTGACGCCTAAAATCATGAAGGGTTAATATAATAGTAAATACTACGGAATTACAAGCGGTTAAAGACTGCAACAATCCAACAATCTAATATCCAGAAATCACCATTGAAAATAGTATCCGACAAGAATAACTTACAGGTAATATATCAGGACAACCACATTATAGTGGTTAACAAACGCGTGGGCGACATTGTGCAGGGCGACAAAACCGGCGATAAACCTCTTAGCGATATTGTTAAGGAATATATTAAAGATAAATATGAGAAGCCCGGAGAAGTATTTCTTGGTGTGGTACACAGGCTGGACAGGCCTACAACAGGCATTGTGGTTTTTGCCCGCACCAGTAAAGCGCTAACCCGCCTTAACGATCTTTTTAAAAACAGGGAGACTAAAAAAACGTACTGGGCAGTTGTAAAAAAACGCCCTGAGCAGGAAACGGCCACATTAGTACACTATTTAAAGCGCGACGAAAAGCGCAATACCTCTAAAGCGCATAGCAAAGAAGTGCCCGAAAGTAAACAGGCAAGCCTGGATTATACCATAATTAAGCAACTTGATAATTATACTGTGCTGGAGGTAGACCTGCACACCGGCCGTCATCATCAAATACGGGCGCAGCTGGCAGCAATAGGATCGCCCATCAAAGGCGACCTTAAGTATGGTGCCGACCGCAGTAACCCAGATGGTGGTATTAACCTGCATGCGCGCAAACTTGTTTTTATACATCCGGTAACAAAAATACCACTTAGCCTTACTGCGCCCGTACCAGACGAGTCTGTGTGGAAAAGTGTATAAATTTTGTCACATAAAACTTAGGCAAAATACCCATTTGTAGGTATTTCACAAGTGCTTTTTATAGTTGTACTTAGCATACTTTTAAATTATTTAAGCAGATAATTACTAAATTATCAAAAAAGTATCGCTTAAGTAATTAAAATATCGGTAAATTAGTATAGAACAATAACCAGACACCACTATGAAAAAACCTTTACTATGCCTGCTGGTACTGCTTGGCACAGGTATGTTTGCTCAGGAGCATTTTTCGGGCATTAATACTTCCCGCCGTACCGGCCTTCTTAATGCCAACCTTAACCCGGCCGAACTGGTTAACCTTAAAAATACGTATGAGGTTAACGTGTTTAATTTTAGTGCTAACGTTTCTAACAACAAAGTAACCTTTGGCGACCTCGTGGGTGGCGAAGAAGATTTTGAAGAACTGCTCTTTCGCGGTAATGAACCTGTAAACCTGCGTGCAGATATTGATATTTTAGGGCCTGCCTTTGGCTTTAAAATAGAAAAGTGGGCCTTTGCCATTACATCTGCTGCAAAAGTTAAGGCAAACCTTACCGATGTAGATGTAAACCTGGGCAGTTCTGTTACCTCCTCTGTGGGTAATGCTATATTAGGCACCGGCACAATTAGTACAAATTACAACCAAAGGGTTGCTGCCACAACATGGGGCGAAATAGGCCTTTCTGCCGCACGAGAAATTTACAGCGACGACACTAATAAATTCTCTGCGGGTATAACCTTTAATTTTTTATTTCCCGGCTCTTATGCCAATATGAGCGTAGACAGGCTTAGAGGCCGTATTACCGAAGTGACCGGCAATGCAGCGCTTAGCGATGCACAGGCCAATATTAATTTTGCCTACTCCGGCTCACTTGCCAATGATTTTACTGACAGTGGTAATTTTACCGACTTTTTTGCCGGCGGGCTTAGCGGTTTTGCTACAGATATTGGGTTTAACTACCAGTGGCTTGACACCCAAAAAGACGATTCGTATAAGCTAAATGCGGGCGTTTCGCTTAAAAACCTGGGCAGCATGACATTTAAGGATGATAATAATGTATCTAACAGTTATAACCTTAACATTCCTGCCGGATCCGGGCTTAACCTTAATCAGTTTAATGGCGTAAGCAACATTCAGGAAATTGAAGATGTGCTTGTACAAAGTGGTTACCTCTCGCAAATATCATCTGCAAAAGATTTTAAAGTAAAACTGCCTGCTATGTTTGCCGCCTATGCCGATTATAATGTATACGGCAACTGGTACGTAACTGGCTATTTACAGCAAAAACTTAAAGACGACGAAACCAACAACCAGATAGCGATCCAGAATTTAGGCACCATAACACCACGTTATTCACTTAATTCTTTCGAGGCTTATGTACCTTTATCTGTAAGCGAAATTGCAGGATTTACAGCCGGTATAGGCTTTAGGTTTGGTGGTTTCTTTATCGGGTCGGGTTCCATATTATCGGCCGCAGTAAGCGATAGCGACCAGGCCGATGCTTATATGGGTTTCAGGTTCGGGTTTTAATTAAAAAATATGCATATAATGGCAGCCACAATAAATTGTGGCTGCTTTTTTATTGGCTAAAGTGCTAAATTGATGATAAAATTGTATGGCAACACACTAATAATTTATAAATTCATGCTACCAAAAACAAACAATTATGAAATGGGGAGGCAGAAGACAAAGCGATAACATGGAGGACCGCCGTGGTGTATCGGGAGGACAGGTAGCGGCAGGTGGTGGTATTATAGGTATTATAATACTGGTAATCAATATGTTTATGGGCGGCGACTCTACCGTGCTAAACGACATTAATAACCAGCTGCAACAAGGCAATAACCAAGGCGGCGAACCTGTAGAACTTACAGCACGTGATAAAGAAATGGGCGAAATGGTAAATGCCATACTCGTTGACACAGAAGATGTTTGGGCAAAAATATTTTCTGAAAATGGAAAAACTTACGAAGACCCCAAGCTTGTATTGTTTCGCGATGGTGTGCAAACCGGTTGCGGCAATGCATCATCAGCTTCGGGTCCGTTTTATTGCCCCGAAGACAGAAAAGTATATATGGACCTTGCCTTTTTTGATGAATTGCAAACGCGATTTGGTGCCAAGGGAGGCGATTTTGCAATTGCCTATGTTATAGCTCACGAAATAGGCCATCATGTGCAAACCTTACTGGGAACATCGGCTAAAATTAGGCAACTGCAGGAACAGGGCAACGAAACCGAAGCCAACAGGCTATCTGTAGGCTTAGAGTTGCAGGCCGATTTTTACGCAGGAGTTTGGGCGCATTATGATGAAAAGATGAACAGCATTCTTGAAGAGGGTGATATTGAAGAAGCCCTAAGTGCCGCCAACGCCGTAGGCGATGATGCAATACAAAAGCGTATGCAGGGCAGCGTTGTACCCGATTCTTTTACCCACGGTACATCGGCACAGCGTATGTACTGGTTTAAAAAAGGCTTTGAAAGCGGCGATATAAAACAGGGCGATACTTTTGCCGAGGTAAGGTAGTGAGTGACCAATAACATAAATACAAAAGGGGCTATGATAGATGTTACGATCTTCATAGCCCCTTTAATTTTAAAGCAATATTTGCTAATTATTCTTTTTGGCATTCATTATTTGCCACTGGTCGTTAAGGTATTTTACCTTATGAACCTCTTTCATTATCAGTTCATGTTCTTCTGCATAATCGTCAGAGTTCTTATCGTCATGAGCATCCAAGTCTTCTGCCCTTTCCAGCAGGTTATCCATTACCGGTTGTAATTTATCTTTAACTATTTGTGGCATAGCAATAAACAGTTGTTCTAATTCTTGTTTAAACATGGCTTATATTTTTAGCTCCTTTTATAAAGCATTATCGTGTAATAAAGGTACAAAAAATTAAGCAATTTAAAAACATTCAAATCGGCACTGCATACTATACTAACCTGAATAATTGCGTTATATTTACCCCGGAAAAAACGTAGACCTAACCATGCTTAAAAAATTCCTGAGTTATTTTGTACCGGTAAACATTGTAAAAAAACAATCGGATATCAGCCATAACCTTGAGGTTACCTACAATAACGGGCAACTGGTACTCGACTCTAAAAATACAAACTATTCTTATGGCAGCCTGCAACGCATATTGCGCAAAGGGCTTAAGTATATTGGTTTTGAGCGGATAAAAGGCTTTAGCAGCATATTGGTTTTGGGTGTGGCAGGCGGCAGTGTTATAAAGACACTGGTAGACGAAATAGGCTATAAAGGCAGCATTACTGGTGTAGAAATAGACCCTAAAGTAATAGATATTGCCAATACCTATTTTAAACTTAGCGAGATTAAAAACCTCGAAATTGTAATTTGTGATGCCTTTGAATTTGTATTAAAATCTAAAGACAGATACGACCTTATCATTATAGATATCTTTAAAGACACCGTAATGCCTAATTTCCTATTCGAAGATTTCTTTATAAATCATGTTAACGCCCTGGTTAATATAAATGGGTTCATACTATTTAATACAATGACCTTAACGCAGGAACATAAAGACAGAAATATATTATACAGGGCGCATTTTAACGACGATTATTCAGTACGGATGTACCCAAAGGTTGAAGACCATAATGAGCTGTATACAATAAAAAAGCTAAAGTAATTTCTTAAACTTATACTATAAGTTTAGCCCTCAAATCTCTTTTGAAAACAAAAATCAGGTTGATGCATTGCAATTTCATTGGTGCTTGTTTCGAGCTGTGCCTCTTTTGCATAAACGAACATTTTTTGTTCGTAATCAGCAATTGCAGCTTCAATGGTTTCAAATTTTCCATTGGTAAAATTGTCTGATAAAATTAAAGCATCCAGTAGACCGGTATTTACTCCCCTGCCTGCAAAGGGCGGCATTACGTGGGCAGCATCACCAATAAGCGTTATGGGTAAAGGGCGAT